>WLWF01002043.1_pt1 | contig 15230 bp, 9 predicted proteins | sample 6718331 | NCBI WGS metagenome assembly WLWF01 (sample SAMN12718692, study PRJNA515312) | sponge metagenome | isolation source: marine sponge | host: Mycale hentscheli | place: New Zealand: South Island, Marlborough, Capsize Point | collected 2003-05-01
GTGCCAAAACAACTATGTAACTTTAGAAGTTTTTAAATTTGTAACTTTGTGATAGATGACTGAGCAGCAGATACAGAAGAAAAGAATTCAACAACTTGAGTCCGAGGGTTATTATGTAATCAAATTGATAAAGACAAATAAGAATGGAATCCCAGACTTAATAGCCATCCCTCCAGACTGCGATGTTCTCTTTAGCGAAGTTAAAAAACCTGATGGAAAAGTGTCTGCCCTTCAGGAGTATAGGTTAAAAGAATTAAAAAAGCATGGGATTAAAACTGAGATTTTTAGAGGGTGAGGTTGAGTATGAGGTTGACGATTATTTTATCAGCATACTAAGAGACCTGCCATCTAAGGTTGGAATGCAAATTGCCAGCCAAATAGATTGGAACGCTGAATATTTACCAGAGACAAACCAATGGTCCACTGTATGCGGTGGTGTTGTTAGGCAGGTTGACCCACCTGTTTTTTTTGCAGTAGAATATGTAAAACAAAAAGGGGAAAATACAATTTATATAGACCTAGAGATTATCGATAGCGATACGTATCTAGATTATCATTTATTAAATCAAATACTAATATGAAATACACAGAAGAAAGATTAAAAGATATTGTCAATCAGATTTTTGAGGTTGATGTTATGAAGAAAACCAGGAAGAGAGAGGTGGTTGAGGCAAGGATGGTCTACTCTCGAATACTTAGAGACTCTGAATTTATGACTGTGTCTAGAATAGCTAAGAGCTTAAATAAAAACCACGCAACTATACTTCACTACAATAAAAACTTTAAATATTTTATCAAACCAGATGAAAGATTATGGGATATGTATCTAACTTGCGCTAGAATTTACAATGAAACAGACCATATTGCTAACACTTTAGAGCTAGAAGAGTGTAGAAATTTAATATTTTCTTTGGAAAATAAAATAAAAACATTAACTTTGGATATAGGTCGTTTAAATTTAGAGCATGAAACGTACAAAAAACGAGCCGAAACATACCCTGAGCTATATAAATTAATAGATGAAAGGGTGAGGCCAAAGAATGTAAAGGAAGCCACTAGAAAACTAAACACATACTTAAATGGAATATAGAATTAACGACATAGAAAAAATAACGGAGTTTAAATCTTGGAGCGAAAGGAAAAAAATTGATGAGCTCTTACGGATTGATTGTAATATGTATACAAACCTAGGTACTGATTCAACAAAAGCAGAAAGGCTTCAGGTTAAAAAAAACTCCAGAAAAATATATAGAGCAATTAAAAATATAAACCAAAGAATGGGCGAACCCTTATTGGTTGCAATGGATAAGGATTAATGGAACATTTAACATCATTAGAGAACGAAAGGATTAAACACGTTAACGCAATAACTAACGAACTTCACGACTCTTGTGATGACATATATGAGTCTTTAATAGACCATGACTACATCGAGTGTAAAGAAATTACCAAGAAATTAATCCTGCAATTGAAATCAATGATAGACTCAATGGACGATGACTTATAGAAAAGACTTTAGACCACGACTAAGTGGCAACAGGAAGGCAGCATTTGATAACCTGACTCAAAAAGAAAAAAGAATTTTAGTGATTGGAGATATACATGCTCCCTTTGAACTTCCAGAATACTTTGATTTCTGTAAAGACACCTATGCTAAATACAACTGCAACCAAGTAATATTCATTGGTGATATAATTGATAATCACTACAGCTCTTTTCACGCTACAGACCCTGATGGTATGGGTGGTGGAGATGAACTAGACTATGCTATACAGGAGGTGCAGAAGTGGGTTGAAGAGTTTCCTGTTGCCGATGTGTGTATAGGAAACCATGACAGAATAATAATGCGCAAAGCTTTTGATTCTCAGATACCTAAGCGCTGGGTTAAATCCTACAACGAAGTTCTTGGAACTAACTGGAACTGGGTTGATAGAGTCGTGTATGATGGTGTACAGTACGTACATGGAGAAGGTGGGACAGCTAGAACTAAATCAAAGAATGACATGATGTCCACAGTGCAGGGACACATACACACACAGGCTTATACCGAGTGGTCGGTTGGCCGGAACTTCAAGGTGTTTGGAATGCAGGTGGGGTGCGGTGTAGATAGCACAGCGTATGCAGCTGCATACGCAAAGAACTTTAAGAAACAAGCAATAGGATGTGGGGTTGTGATTGGCGGACACACAGCCATAAACAGACTCATGGAATTGTAATGACCGAAAAGGTAAAAGCAATAAATAAATTTACCGAAAGGTTTAGTGGCAGCTATAAAAAGCTTAGCCCTGATGATGTAGATTTCAGGGTATACGACAAAGAAAATAATCTTATAGCTTTTGTGCTGGTAATACCCACAAAAAAAAGGGTAACTGACTGCTATCCACTAGCGGTATCATTAAACAAACTCTCTCAGCTTACATTAAAAAGATTGAATCCAGTTATAATCTGGGCCTGTGAAGATGGTATTATGTATGGTAAGGTAAAAGAAATATACGGAACTGTATCTTGGATGGGCACTACAGAACTAAACTCAGAGCTAGTTGTGCAGTACCCAAAGCAAAAAACTTTTAAGTACGCTAGGTATTATTAATCAAGGCCCATAGCTGCGTCTATCTCTTTCTGAAGGTCACGCTTTCTTTTTCTCTCGTCTTTCTTTATCTGTTCGATAGGCTCTAAGCTTCCTCCAGGCCCATACAAATCTTCATAAAGCCCTGGCATAAACTTTTTCATATCTGACTTGCTCATTGATTTCTGCTTGCCGCCCTCGTTCTTAGGTCGGTAAGATGGAGAGATACCAAGCACATCATACATTGCTGGGTCTACGTCCTCTTCTTCACCTGCAAAGTAATTATATAAACCAATGAATGGGTCAAGCTGTGCGCCTATTGTAATCTCAGTTAATGCTCTTACTACAGCTCCGACTTTATTTTCATCATTCTTAGTAAGCTTTCTGTATTTTTGTATCACACTAGCAACAGGATTGACGATATCATCATTAAAGATTCTACCTTTCTGCTTATACTCTTCTCCTTTAATAGCAGATATTGTTCTACCTGCCATATCAAACCCCTCTACTGTAGAGCCTAAGAATGGTATTTGATAGATAAGGTTTAATCCCATCATGGCTTCAGCCATTTTCTTGAGTGCCGCCTCTTTATCCTCGTCATCTCCCTTAATAAATTTAGCTATGTTAGATACACCTACGAATAATACGTTGGCTACCGCTAAGTTTAAAGCTAAATCTCTAGTGTCTTTTGAACGTGGTCTTTTCTTATTAGAAATATCTCTAGCAACATTGGTAGTGCTCTGCATAACCTTATTCATCTGTAGAAATAGGGTACTTCCGAACATGGTAAATGCACGATTAAATATATTGCTGTTCATTTGAAGTGGAATCTTATCTGTTCCTCTTCGTGATTGCTGTGTAGCATTGTAATCATTAAAAGCTTTTACAGCATCAGCCTTACTCATTCCATTGGCAATGTTACGCTTATAGTTAATCATATAACCCATAACCCCTAAGACATCACCAATTATTGTTGGTGAAGCAGCAGCTGTTTTAAACAGAGCCTGTGCTCTTTTAAGTTTGCCACCAGTAAGAGCTGTTTTTTTAAATGTTTGCGAGCCAGATTCTAATCCGTACACATCACCCTCAAGGCCTTGCTCAACCCTTTTTCTAAACGTAGGAGATATTTCCATCGCCTCTCTTACAGCTCCTTTCTTTCCAACTAAATCTTTGCCTAAAGACAAAGCAACTCTTGCTCCATCAAACATAAACATAGGTAAATCAACTGCCGCCTGTACTACTCTAGGAACTTTAGAATCGGAAGAGAAATAACTATAGTCAGAGTAAGCATTAACAAATGAAGTAGCCTGCTTAAGTATCTGTATAGCTTTAAAGGCTAGAGCAAATCCTGTAAACTGAGTCTGTAATCGTGCTATAAGTTTTACACTTAGACTTGCATCCTTTCCAGAGTCTGGATTAATAGCAAAGTTAACAGCCTTTTTAATTGGACCAGTTACACCCATCTCTTCCAGCAATACATTAACAGAATCAATCTTAAATAAAGCATTCAACCTCTGTGTTCCCACAGCATAAGCCTTGTATTTTTCCATTGTATCAACATGATTCTTAAGAACGCTTGTAAATGTACCGGCATGCAGGTCTACATCAGACCTCATGTCAACCCTTTCTTTAAACGCAGGAGCAGACTCCGCATTAAATACACCACTGAAGTCTCCATCAGTAATCATCTTCTTTGTGGTCTCTTTTTGTATGGTTGATGTTGGGAAGTAATTATTTACATATCCTAAGTTGACATCATTGACGTATGCATACACATCGTTAACACTCTCGTAGTATTCATTACTTAAAAAGTTTACAGTCTTATCAGCAAACTCTACAGCCTCTGGACCTATAATACTCTTGATGTTTTCTATAACTTCAGGTGTTATGTCTTGAGCCTCAAGCTTCTGTCTTTGAGTATCATTCAAGCTAAGCGCATATATACGCATAAGTTCGTCTGCATTAAAGCTATCTGTATACTCTCGGCCAGTATCGCTACGTTTTAATTTTAAAACATGAACACCACTATTGAGTTTAGAGTAAACTTGTTTTACTCCTTTAGTTATACCAGGTATTGTGTTAGCTATATCATCAAGCTTCTTTTGAGTTTGAAATAAACCTCCGTTATTAAGGTCATCCATTCTATTTAGAGCATCGTAAATATTCTTGGTAAAAAACTTTTTACCCTGCGTCACCCTGTCTAGTACATTACTTAATGTTCCTAAATGCTGGAACATCTGCTTCATGTTCTGGATAAAGTCTTTAGCTGTGCTAAACTTCATTCTTTCAGATAAAGATGAAAGCCCTTTACCTATCTCAAAGTTTCTGAAGTGAGAAAGTATCTGATTCTTTCTAGCGTTACGCTCATTTCTATTTAAAACATTTCCGTCAGCATCAAACAGCATTGGATTGGTATCCTTAATCTGATTATCAGCCTCCTCTTTCATCTTCTTGTTTGCCTCTACTCTTGCTTGTCTTCTTGATTTAAAGGTAGCAATTGATTCAGCTCTAACATCTTTAAGCTGCTGCATTAAGTCCTGAACCTCTTCAAGGCTCATGTTAGATACATCACCAAAGGTGTCCATAGCTAACGCAAGATTTACTTTAGCCTGTTCTATCTGAGTTAGTTTCTGTCCGTCTTGTTGTTTCTCTATAAGATTATTAATCTCTGAGCTTTCACTTTGTAGGTCCTCTTGTATTTTGTTAAGGGTATCTACATCGGCTGTAAGTATCTGCTTAACAGCTTTGAAGTAAGCTGTACCTTCCTTACTTAATCCTTTGGCTCTACGCTTACCGGACTTTGTAAATGCAGTCATGGCTTTTGCTTTGACTAGTTTAAGCATGTCCTTGACAAGAGCATTCTTCATCTTAGTTTTCTGCTGGTCTACAATCTTCATCACATACTCAGTGTCTGCCTGGAATGTGTCCACTGTAGACTTTGTAACACGTGATATAAGCCTGTTTATTTGTGCTTGAGTATATGTCTTAGACTTTGGCAAAGCCTTTCTTATATAGTTTCTCAGCTGTATCTGTGCGGCCTTTAGGTTCTGACTATTAATCTTACGCTGTCTTATATTGTTTTTAATAGCAGCTATTTCTTTTTGTACTGCAACATTAGAACGTGTGTTCAAAGTCTTGTCAAAGTCCACCAGAATCTCCATCTGAGTTTGTTCTGGCTGAGCTTTGTATAAAGGATTAGCTTTAATTAAATCCATAGCCTTCTGTCGTACTTCGGCCATTGTTTTATCTGGTGTTACAAACTTAGATAAGCTATCTCTCACTTCTTTAAACAACTTCATGCCCTCATTGATGCCGCCCTCAACTCTACCAAACGCTTCCGGTAGCTGAGTAAATGCATCAACCTTAACTTCCATTGCAGTAGTTATGTCTGCAACTTTAAATCCTCTTCCTTTAAGAACCTCTTTAATAGATGCGTCTGAGAATCCCTTATCTCTTGCCATATCAATTATGTCAATCATTGAAGAATTAGATGTAGTCATTAACTGAAGTGAGTCTGATAGTACAGCTGTCTCCGCATTTTCAAACGCCTTGTTTTCTGATAAAAGGTCTACTACCACAGCTTCAGTAAATTCATCAAGGGATAAGTCCTGTATCTGCTCTGATGTAAGCTTAGAGATACCTGTTAGTTTTTTAACAAAATCAAACAACTCATTTAACCAAGCCCTAAAGTTCTTCGTTTTGGCTGCACTAGCAAATGAATCTCCCTTGTTTCCTATTGCCGTAGCAAGGGCCTCCTCAAGAATGTATTCGTTAATTTCAGTTTCAGTTGCTCCATCTGCAATCATCTGCTTAATAACTTTCTTGTAAGCTTTACTGTTTCTTACGTCAGACTCATACTCTGTTCCTTCAACCAGAGATAAACCTTTTTTATATGTATCAGGAGCTAACTCTTTAGCAGTGTTTAACCATAGGTGTCCAAACTCATGAACAGGTGTATCGTAATTTTCAAGAGCAGGATTTAGGTAAAGCTTACCATTGTAAACTGCACCATAAACTTTTTGATTCTTAGTCATCAACTTTTTAGCACTGAGGTCAGACACTAAATTATCAAACTCTTGTTGGTCTGTTACAACCTCTGTGTTAGGAAACGACTTCGTTAATTTTGAAATAAACTTTTCGTAATTAGTTTTAGATGCTGGCTGCACAACAAAAGAACTTCCTGCCGTCATAGAAGCTTTTCGCATCGCAGCACTTCTTGCTTGTTTAGCTGTAGTGGGCTTTGTATCTGCTGCTCCTTTACTTCTTTCCGCTGGAGTTGTTTTCATTTTAATCAACCCATCTATCTTAGCGTCTATAGTGCTAAGAATATTTTTGTTAACCGACCAAAAGGGAACAGTGTCTGATAGCATAGCTACCACCTCACCCCTTATATATACAGGATAATTTCTATGCTCTTTAATATCTTCAGCTCTCTGTTGCTCAGGCATAACAATTGCATCGTCAATATTGTTTTTAGTTATTCTATTACCGTTACTGTCTGTAATTTTTAATACCATGGTCATGGCTCCCATAGGTAGGTCTTTAGCAAACTGCTCTATGTTTTCTTCACGAACAGACTCTTGGGATATACCCTCTGCTTGAAATAACTTACCAACCTCAGTGCCTGCATTTACACCAGCTTTTGGAAGCACACTTTTAAATATTGCTGCTTTTGTATCAACGTCTAGCTTTTCAAACTCTACCGTAAATTCTACTAATGTCTTTGAGTTCTTAGCTATGTTATTTACTACCTCAGTTTTCTTTCCAAATTTTTTATTAGACAAGTCATCCATCATTGCATTGAAGATGGCCTTTCTATTTGGAGACTGCTTTATCTTATCTGTTAGGGTGTCTAATAGCACAACATTAGAGTCAACCGCTTCTGGAGCCATCATATACACTACAGTGTAATCTGAATTAACAGACCCTCTTACAATATCTTTAGCTGCAGTAGGTGTTATAGATGCCCATGCTATTTGTTTGCCATATATGCCTTCTTGTAGCCCAAAAAAAGCACCGCCCATTCTTTTCTCGTCAACCTTTAAAAGGTCAGCCATAACAAGATTGATTCGCTTGTCTTGTAAATCTTTAACGGACATCTTACCAACCTTATTTGCAAGCTTGGTATTTTCCGTAACAACTATAGGTGTTGTTGGTAGGTTAGTCTCCTCAACTGTGAATGATTTTTCACTAAGCTCAGGCTGAACTTTTTCCATTAGCTTAAGAGCTCTATCTTCTAAAGCCTTCTTTCTTTCTGGAGTTATACTAGTGTCATCAAGCTGAAAATTAGATGGATTTTTAATCGATGCTTCTAAGTCTGCCACCTCTTGTGCCGCAGCAGTTGCGCTAGCTTGTAGCTCTTTAAATCCTGGGAAGTATTCTTCAGTAGTTATCCCCTCGAACTTAGCATCGTTCTCTATTGCTTGGAGGAGCGAACTATAAACGTCTGACCCAGTTTGTCTGTCAGCGGACCTTTGGCTCGCAGTTCGTCCAAGAATTTCTTTCCTTTTTCCCTGGTCGACATAGACGGAGTTGACTGCTCGGTAGTTTTGTTTTTCATAATTAATATTATTAGCTTCTAATTCCTGTACAAAGATACCAATTTTATCTTGAAGAGTTGGGTCATCAAAGTCAAATATATTTATAAAACTTACTTCCCCTGTGTCTTCATTAATACTATAGTCTGTTATCCCTGCTTTTTTCAAGGCATCCATTACGCCTTGAGTATCTGATACATTTAATATGTATTCGTTTCCATTATGTTTTTCAGAACCCTCTTCCACAAACTCGGCAGCTATGCTACTCTCTTGTGTTTCAGGCGCTAAGGCTGCTGTTAATGCAGCATACTCTTGTGCTTGTTCTATTGTTGCATTCTTAAGCACAACTCTATTAGATATCTCTACTATCTCTGTACCTGCGTCATTCTTGTATCCACCGATACCCTCTTCAACCTCAACCTCTAATCCTAGTTGTTGTCCTATTCCGGTTAGGTTGTTCTTGTACTGCTGATATCCTTCACTATCTCTTAAGGTCTGTGCCTGTTCAGCACTCTCAATTGTGGTGTCAAAGAATGGAGCAACAGCCACGATAGTCTCTGGCTTAGTTGTAGGTGCTACTTCCTGCGTTTCTGGCTGAGTTTTTTCAACAAGTGTTACATCACCTTTGAAGCTACCTATTTGGTTTCCATCAGAATCAAACGTTGTTATCTTAACCGCTGCAGCAGCACCTGTTTCACCCTCTCTTATTTCACTAATCTCATAAGTAACTGTCTGACCCTCTTCAGCCTCAACCCTATTTTCAGGATTAATCTCAAAGTTAGTTCCTGCTAATGCCACTTCCTCTGAAACAAATGTATCATTCCTTTGGTCTGTTGCTTTATCGCTTCTGTTGAACTTAAACTTGGTGACTTTCATTCCATCACGCTCTCTTACAGACTCCTGTTTAGTTCTAGTAAAGACTCTACCCTTTGCATCTTCTTCTGTTTGAACAACAGTCTCATTCTCCTGTAGATTATCCTGTATTGGACTGGCTACTTGTTCCGTTTCGGTGGTCTCAACCCCTGGGGTTTCTTCGAGGGATACTTCTGTTCCCACTCCTGTGCCAATTGTGGCTTGTTGGCGTGCATCCACGCTCTCTGTTTCTGGCTTTTGAACGGCATCTGGTTTTGTTTTAAATTGGTTAGGGTTTTGTTTTACCATTTTTCCATCTACAACTTTATAGATATCATAGTTGTTTATGTCTCTTGCAGGAGTCCCTGGTTTAGGAACTACTATTCCTCTGCTTTCTTCAGTAGTTTCTTTGTTTACAAAATTCTCATTAGGCTGTAAGTCAGTAGATTGTATAACTCCTGGCTTTGAGACTATTACATAACCCCCTTCTATATCAGAAACTTTATCTGAATATACTCTTCCTGTTTGAAAGTTAGGAGCTTGTCTATTATCTCTAGCAACATTAAAAGCAGTTTCTTGAACAGGAACCCCTTCAACAAACTCATCTAGGTTTTCATTTCTACCAACAATCTGACCGCCATTTATCCAATTTTCTATAGCTTCTTTTCTTCTTGTCTTATGGGTTATGACATCAGGCCCATATATATTAGGCACATCAGTAGCGTCAATAGTTTCTTCTGTAAAAGAAGCGTCTTCTATTTTTTCATTTAATATGTTAGCAACTTCTTCATCATTAGCAACCTTACCATTGAACTTAAGTAACTTACTGGCGCTCATCTTACCAAGCTTCTTTAAAAAGTCTTGCTTGCTGTAGCTCTTTCCGTCAATTACATACTGAGATAATCCAGCTCTAACATCACCAACCTCTACGCCTGGTGAGAATATAGCTTCTATCTTTGCTCTCTTGTTGTCTGGAGCTAATGTTTTATTTTCTAGTAGATATGCAATCTCTCCATTGATATCTTTTATCTTCTGACCAAACACCTCTCTACGATTAGTGTCTGCAGAATATTCTTCTTTGGCAGATAACAGTTCCATTAACCTAGCCTTAACTCTTTTGTTCTTAGGTTTATTTTTACTTCTTCCAAAGTCCAGCATATTATCTGCATCTTTAGATAAGCCTAAGTTTTTTTGTATACGCTGTCCTTGGTCTTCATTAATCTTACCAAGTTCAACCATGTTGTTTGTCCACGCTGATATTCTGGTGTCTGATTCTTTCTCGTTTACAAGGTAGTTTATATCTGTAAGCTTAGAAGCAAGCTCTATGTTAGACATATTACGTGCATCTATTAGCTTGTTAACCACCATCATACTGGAGTTGTTTCCAAAGCCACCGATACCCTCAGCGGCAATCTCTTTGAAATCTAATTCATCACCGACTGCAACTTGAGCAGCTGCTTCACCGGCCATTTCTCCAATAGGGTCAAACACAACACGCTCTGCTAATTGCGATGCAATCTTTTTAGTTCGAGTTGCAACTTTCCCTACCTTAAAAACTCTACCTGCTAAGCCTGCAGTAAGATAATCAACCACTGCTATTGGGATACCACGCTTTAAACCACGCTCTTTTGCTAGTGCCCAGACATCTTCATCTTGCATAGCTAGCTCAACGTCCTTAGCATTAAGAACATCATACCCCTCAGCTTCCATAGCTGCAAAATATTCATTAGTATATTCCATCGCTAAAGCTGTTAAAGCAAACCCTGCCTTTAATCCTTTTCCTCCTCCTGAAATTGCACCTGGGAGAGCGCCTACCCCACCTGCAAGTGAACCAATCCCAGCTCCTATACCTGCTGATGTAACTGTTGTGCCTGTAACTATTTCTACTCCATAAGGAAGCATCATACCTATAGAGTTAGCCGCAAACGCAAGTGCTGTTTCTTTTGGGTTACGTAAAAACGCATCCATACTCTCTCTAAATCCTTCAGCTCTATTCCATCTGGACAGTGCTTTTGAGTCTTTTTTACCTCTATTCTTAGTCTTAAGAGCTACTATCATTTCAGCAGCCTTCTTTCTATCCTCTTCATTGTCAAGGTCTAATGATTGAAAATCAAAAGCCAACCCTGTAGACAGCTGAAGTATTATTTCAGAAGCATTACCATCATTCAATCCTTTTGTTAGTTCAGAATATACTGCAGATGAGTTTTCTTCAAACTCATCCATAATAGACTTATCATACTTGGAGCTATAAAAAGTTTTAGCTGCCTCATAAATATTTGCGGCGTGTTTTTTCTCTGCGTTTAAAGATACTTTTTGAATTTTAAAATTATCCAATATCTGCGCCTCTTGTTCTGTCTTGGGCTCTATATCTGTAAGGTCTTCTAGCCTAACGCCAAAGGTTTGTAATGACTGTACCTGTAAGGCATCTTCAAAAGCCATGGCCTCATAGTTGGCACGTGATGCGTCCTTAGCTATAGCTGAATATTTTTTTTGTAATGTTAGGTCATACTTTTCTCTCAAGGCAATCATCTCTTCTGTGTTAACCTCAGAGTATAACTCATCCTCTCTTTGAGACAACTCTTTTATTACCTCCCTAAAATCATCACGAAGCTTTCCGTTCACATAAAGGCTTCCGAATTTTTTTTGCTCTTCCTCAGATAGCTCATCTAATTCTCTTTCAATACCCTTTGCTTTCAATCCTTGGCCGCTGAAGCTTATGCCCATTTCATCTTCTATGAAATCAATTTCGTCTCTTACCTTTAGATACTCAGCGTATTTTGCTTGCTCAGCCTTAAAGTTTAATCCTACCTCGCTATATATACTTTTCCCTACAGCGTCTGTAGAGTGCGTATCTTTCCATTCACCCTCAGCAAATCTCTGTGCTTCTTCCTCGGTATCAAACTGAAAAACCTCACCTCTTTCTTCGGCTACTTTTTTTGCTTCTTGAAAATCTAACTGCATCCAGTCACCAGAAGATGAGCCATACCATTCAGGGTTTTTAGGGAATAAGGTTGGTATAGCATAATGCTTACCATCCTCTTCGTAAGATGTCATTAGCACAGTTGATGTAGTTCCATCAGGATTTATCCTGCCCACTTTGCGAAGGTCTTGAGCTTTTGCAGACTGCCCTTCAAAGTCTAAAAGTTCATTTGTTTCAAACTCCTCAAGAGCATGTTGCGATAAAAAGTTTTTTAATTTTTGAGATTCTAATATCTCTGTAGATGTTGTGAATGGGTCTAGGTCGATATCTATGGTTTGTGTCCCATCAAAGTTTGTTACAAGTACACCATCACCTATGCCACTTTTTTCAAAAGTAAATCCATACTTCTGAAATTTTTGTTTTAATAAAGGAATTACATCTTGCTCCTCTTGCCCAATAAGGTCAGCATTTATAGCAGCTAAATCGTTTTGAAACCCTTCGCTTTGCGTTAACAAAGCTTGGTTTATTTTTGCTTGCTCTAGCGCAGCCTCTTGGTCTAGCTTTTCTTGTTTTAAAAAAGCGGCCATCTCCTGCTGACGAATCTCCTCAGTTGTTCTGGTCTCTGCATTTATATCAGCAAGAACTTGCTGTACATCCACAGCCTCGCCTTGGTCAGCCTCACCTTGAGAAATTGGAGATTGTATTAGCGGTTGTTTTTCATCTACCCTTGTAGATTCTGATACTTGTACCCTTGGGTCTTCTCTAAAATCAGGTTTTTCTTTTTTTGTATAGTCATCAATATTGAACTGCTCCAATAAACCATCGTCCAAAGTGGATTCCGAAGTGTCTTTTTTTTTTACTGTCTTTGGTGGTTGTGCACCAATAAGAACAGCATAGTCTTCTTTAGATTTTCTATACCCCTGGTCTACAAATAACCCAAACATATCATTTAATGCGTTATCGTTATTAGCCATAAGCATTTTAAAATCATCGAGAGTACCATTGTACCCTTCTTGCTGAAACAATTCAAAAGAATCTATAAGTGCTTGTTCGTTCATTTATTCTTGATTATAATTACCGCCTACTCCATTTGGATTAGTTGTATTTGTATTTGTATTTGTACCACCGCCTTTTCTTTTTCTTCTCGAAACATTTGTAGTACTTATATCTCTCCGGTTTACCCCAGGGGTTAGAGACATTCTCTTAATGTCTTCTTCAGTAGTTGAGTTGTCTAAAATAAAGTCTTTAATTACCTTGTCATATCCTGGTTTAGTAATATCAACCTCAAGTGATTTACCGCCCTTTTTCTTAATCTTAACAAGTCTATTTTTAGTTGCATCTCTATAACCTGTAACCTCTGATAATTCAAATCCTTCAGGTATATTAGCTTCAAAGTCTTTTACCATTTTTCCATTAGCATCATCAACGATTCCTGTTTCTGTAACATAACTAGCTCTACTTCCGTCTATCTTTGTGTCAAGATAATCTGAGTAAGCGTCTTGAATGGTTTGTTTCTTAGACTCACCTTCACGTGCTGCAAACACATCAGTTAAAGTATCCTCACTAAACACTCCAGGTAAAGGGTTTCCTTCTGAATCAGTTTGCCTTCCTCCGCTTCTATCTAATACTTGTGTTACATCATCTACACCATGTATCTCGTTTCCAAGTCTAGACCACTCATCAATAGTAATATTTTGTGGGTCATACTTAATAACTCTATTCTTTGAGCTGTCTTTGTAAACAAACTCTATCTCTCCAGGAACAGTTAAATCAATGTCCAGTAAACTTGCGTCCTTAGATTTTTCTGTGCCTAGTAAATTTTCTAAAGCTGATTGTTTTTCTGCTGCGGTTTTGTTGTAGTATAAATCGTTCCAAGAACTAATAGCAGTTTCTTCTGCCTTTTTCTTATCGCCTTGCTTTGCTTGAGTAGCACTTTCTTTAGGCTCGTTGTAAGTAGATATTGTTTTCTCTCTATCTATCTTATTTCTAAAATTTGTTTGAACACTTTCAAAAGCTAACTTTTTTTGGTCCTCACTAAGGACTGGCTCTATTCTACCACTACCATCATCTTTAATTAAAATCTTGTTAGGGTCTTTTTTAGCCTCTGCCTCATCAAAAGTTGGTTCAAAGTTCTTCCCTGTCTTTGGATTTACCCCAACACTGTTTGTGAGAACAGATAATGCATTTAAAGGGTTAGACTCTAGGTAGCTATTAATCATATCCGTTTCCATAGCCTTAAAACTATCTACAGCTTTTACTCCATCAGGGCCTAATGTCCCACGCATAGTTGGGTCTAGTAATTTAGTTACAGTACCTGCGTACTCTGGGCCTCCAGCACTTCTTACACTATTTATAAATGTACCCAATCTTTCAGCCTCCATAGTCATAGTGGCTGACACATCAAACTTATCGTACTTTTCTTTATATCTATTGCGAAGCTGATTTACAGTCATAAAGTCATTAGGGTTTTTACTCATGACTCTTGTGCCTCCAGGGCCATCGACTAGCTTACCAATACTTACGCTTCCATCTTCGGAGTTTATATAGGACTGGGCATTCTTAAGATTAGATAAGCCTTCTATATTCTCCATCAAAAAAGCCTCTAAATCTTGGCTTTCTCCTGCCTTAAATCTTTTCATCTTTTCTGTGTACTCCGTTTGGTACTCCTCTGATAAACCAAACAATTGTTTAGTTCCGTCAGTTAAATTCTGACGAGCTACAGTGTAGTCTCTATCTTTCATTACACCACTTTTAAGAAGTCTGTCTTGAATAAGACGCATACGTGAAGCATCTGCAGCATGGTTTAGCGCAAATGCATTTGCTGTTTTAAAATCTCCAGATGGAGCATCGTTAAGTGTTTCTTGGTATTCTCTAGTAGACTTATCGAAAGCATCTCGCTTAGCCTGCCTTGCAGCGCCAGCATCTAATAATGTTTGAGATAAATTTGCGCCTACCTCCTGCCAGTTAACACCAGCTGCGTTTTCTCTTTGTACGTATCCGTAGTAAGTCATTTAACTATTTTTTTATTAAAAGCCCATCTGCTGCTTAAGCATCATTCTTTGCTCTGGAGTCATCTGCATTAGCTGGTCCATAAATTCTGCGCCCTGTAAGCCTCCTAGTTGTTGGAAATCAAGATTAGAAAATTGACCTTGTCCTAGACCTCCAAGCTGACCTATATTTCCGAACTGTGAAAACTGGTCGCCAGTAAAAGACAACCCACCTACAGCCTGTTGAAATTTTTGGTCCATCATCGGCTTTAAATTCTGTCTGTACTCCCTACCTGTTTTAGGGCCTTGCCCAGCATACGCTCCAGTCCCTGCTAAGTAATCTGCTTTCTGACCTTTAGCAAACTCTG
>WLWF01002044.1_pt1 | contig 15230 bp, 31 predicted proteins | sample 6718331 | NCBI WGS metagenome assembly WLWF01 (sample SAMN12718692, study PRJNA515312) | sponge metagenome | isolation source: marine sponge | host: Mycale hentscheli | place: New Zealand: South Island, Marlborough, Capsize Point | collected 2003-05-01
CCACTAGACAATTCTGCATTTACTTTTCAAGGTATAGTAACTTCGTAAACTATTGTTTTCATATTTCTTAGAGGGCTACTTCGGTAGTCCTTTTTTTTTATCAAACAAAAACAACTTTTTTCTATTATATAGTAAGTAAACAATTATGATACACGCAACAACAGATTCTAATGCAGTTTTTATAGTAACGACAGAGGAGAAAAGAATTGATACTGGTGTACCATCTTCACAGATAAGATATTTGTTTAAATTAACAAATGATATGTCTGAGAATGTTGTTTATGCTTATGGACAAAATCAAGGAGTAAATGATAGATATACAAAGTTACAAATCAATTCAGGTGTTAATAATGTATATACAGGCACAGTGAATTTTAGTCCTAGTGGTTATTGGACTTATGAAATATTTGAAGTATCTTGGCAAGATTCTACAGTAACACTAGATGAAACAAATGCACCAAGTACAGAAAAGGAAATATTAACTCCTCCTGCAAATACTAAAGGAGTAGTACAAGGAAGTATAGAAAAAGGAAAATTAAACGTAGCAGAAGCATCAGGAGCAGAAGAAGTACAATATACAGAACACTCTGCACCTACTGGTACGAATTACATATATGTTAGTTAAATAAATAAAAAAAATGGGAATAAAAAATACACAAGTTTTATTAAATGAACAATTAGGTCAGCAAAACGGAGTAGAGATATTTACAACTGCTGCACAAACAGGTAAGGATTACTATGCTATTTACTTTGTACAAGAAAGTGTTATATCTACTATTACTATGACTGATTCAACAGGTTCTAGTGCTTTACATACAACTGTACCAGCAGGTATGACTTTGTTTGGTAAAGTAACTGCAATTACACTTACAAGTGGTTTAGCTATTGCATACAAAAACTAAGAAATGAAATTAGCATTAGGATTATCTTTACCTTCAAGTAACAAGGGAGGTCTTACACCTATACAAATACAGGTTAATGACTTTGAAGCTAGGGTTATTGCTGATGGTGGAGTATTTGAAGCTAAAACTTGTTTAGTAAATCAATTAAAAACTTTAAATAATATAGCATGAGTTTATTAGATGATGTAAGTATAGTAGTTACTCCTAACGGATATAAGGCAGGTACTTTGTATGGTGTTATACCTAGTAGTGGTGCTGCTGATATGGATGTTACTAGAGCAACTGCTGCTACAAGAGTAGATGAGAATGGTTTAGTAAATTATGCTGAGGTTTTAGGTAGTGAGTTAGTTACTTGTGGTGATTTTGATTGTGCAGTACCTACAGATTCTTGGGATGAGGGAACAGGGTGGCTCATAAATGGAGGAACAGCTACTTATGATGGTAGTGCAGGTACACAAGCAATAAGTCAAAGTATAACAAATGTGCAATTAGGAACATCTTGCAAGGTAACTATTGATGTTTTAGCAAATCAAGGTACTGGGGCAAATACTATTTTTTTAGGAGGCACAGTTTTAAATAGCAATCATTTAGATGTTGGTTCTTACACTTTTTATGGTTCTTTTACTAGTGATACAAATCTTTACATATATGGAAGAAGTGGAGAAGTGTTTGAAATAGACAACGTATCAGTAAAAGAATCAGACAGAAACAACGTACCTCGTATAGACTACACAGGAGGAGGTTGTCCACATATATTAGCAGAGCCAGAGAGGACTAATCTTATTCCTTATAGCGAGGATTTTAATTCTTGGCATACTGCAAATAATGTAACAATAACACAAGACACAACAGAAACCACATCTCCATCAGGTAATAATACTGCAAGTAAAATTACGATAAACAGTGCAAGTACACCAAGAAGGGTTTTTGAAGTAATTTCAACTAGCTCAGGTAGTGATTATACCTTTACTTTATATGCAAAAAAAGGAACAACAGATTATATTAGGCTATTCATAACTTCTAGTATTTATGATGTAGAATTTGATTTAACAAATGGCACTAAAACAGTAACTTCGGGATCAGGTAGTATTGAATCAATAGGTAATGATTGGTATAGACTACAAGCAACAGGTACATCTTCATTAACAGGAGAAGTTCCTCAGATACAATTAAGTGATTCAGCTAGTGTTAATGACTATCTATATTTTTGGGGCGCACAGTTCGAAGAAGGTTCTTACGCAACATCATACATACCAACATCAGGAAGTACAGTTACAAGAATCGCAGACGTCTTTACAAGAGATGGTATAGGTAGTTTAATTAATAGTGAGGAGGGGGTTTTGTTTGTAGAGATGGCTGCTTTTATTGATAATAATGATGGTTCAAAATCAATATCATTATCAAGTGGAGGTTATTCAGATAATATAATTATTCAATACACAACAAATACAAATCAAATTGTATTTAAAACATCTCCCTCATATTCAACTCCAATATTTCAATCTTTTACAGTTTCAGATATAACACAAGATTCTAAAATGGCTTTTAAATATAGGTTAAATGATTGTTCTTTTTGGCATAATGGTATAAAATTAGGTAGTGTAAGTTCTTTTACTCCTTTTAGTGCAGGAACATTAACAGAATTAAATTTTAATAGAGGAGATGGTGGAGAAATTTTTGAAGGCAAAGTAAAACAACTACAAGTATTTAAAACAGCATTAGGGGGAAGTCCTTATGATGCAACACTTTCAGATGCAAGATTAGCAGCATTAACATCATTATAATATGAATATATATAAATTACAATACACAGACAAAGCAACAGGAGATGCTGACTTACTATCTAAAGGTACTTATGAAGTAGTAACTGAAGAAGGGATAACACAAGATGTTTACATTAATGGTACACAAGCTATAGTATATATAGGAAAGATTGTAGAGATACCAGGAACGTATGATCCTGATGGACACGAGATAACTCCTCCTGTTTATTTTCCTGGAGTATATTACGACTTAATGACTACAGAAGAATTTGACTTTGGAACTAATGAGATATTCCCAGTAGATTGCGTACATTCGTTTGCAGGATATGAGAAAAATGCTGAGGGTACTGACATTGATCCTGAAGAACTAGAAGAAATATAAAATAAATAAAATGAAAGATACAATTTTATCAGTAGATTTATCATCCGAAACAAGTCCTGTCGTACAGGAAGTGAGAGGGAGAGAGTATATAGAATATTCAGATGCAAAAGGAGAGTGGAAAAACCTCTACCCAAATTTTTTAATAGACTTATATAATACATCTAGTACCCATTCTGCTATCGTAAACACAACTTCGGAGATGATTTCAGGGGAGGATATAATAGTTGATGAAAGCGATAATCTTGAACAATATGTAAAACTTAAAAAATTCTTTGCAGAACCGAATGGTAAAGAAACACTACACGAAGTAATAAAAAAGATTGCATTTGACTTTAAATTACAGGGTGCTTATGCAATACACATTATATATAATAAGGCTCGTACTGGCATATCTGAAATACATCATATTGGAGTTGAAAAAATTAGAGCAGGAAAACCTAATGCTATGGGTGTTATAGATACTTATTATGTTTGTGCAGACTGGAGTAATACAAGGACTAACAAACCAATGCCAATAGCAGCATTTAACACTAAAGATAGAACAAGTCCTAGTCAGATACTTTATACAGGTCTTTACAGTCCTAATATGGATGTTTACCACACACCTGATTATATAGCAGCGACTTGTTGGATTCTTACTGATAGTAAGGTTTCAGAGTATATGCTAAATGTAATAAGTAATGGTTTTAGTGGTACGCACTTAATTTCGTTTGCAAATGGAGTTCCAACACAGGATGAAAGAATGCAGGTAGAACGAAGTTTAGCATCTAAATTTTCAGGAAGTCAAAATGCAGGAAAGTTTGTATTAACTTTTTCTGATGACAAAACTAGAACTCCTGAAATTACTGCTATAGGAATGAGTGATAGCGACAAGCAGTTTTTAAATTTAAATGAAACATTAATACAAAATGTTTTAACGGCTCACAGAGTTACATCCCCAATGCTTTTAGGAATTAAAGATGCAGGAGGAGGTCTTGGATCAAATGTTGATGAGATGAATAGTGCATTTGAAATATATCTTAATACTGTAATTATTCCCTACCAAAAAGCGATAATTAAAACTCTATCTAAAATATTTGAGGTTAATGGTATGAACTTGCCAATATCTTTCGTACAAGCTAAACCTATTACAACTAAGTTTACTGTAGAAGATTTAAAAAGTGTTTTAACTCAAGATGAAATAAGAGCAGAATTTGGATTAAAACCTTTAGCAGATGAAGAACTAACGGCAGAAGATGAAGATAGATATAGCTTAAAAAAAGTAGGTAGTATGATTACAGATGGTATAGAGTTACCATTATTTGATAGTATAGAAGAAGCAGAAGCTGAAGCTGAAAGATTAGGATGTAGTGGACATCATATACATACACAAGATGGTAAAGAATACTTTATGCCGTGTGCAGACCACGATCAATTAATAGATTTAAAAGACTGTGATTGTGGTAAGAAAAAAGGTAAATGCAACAAAAGTTGTTACGAGAAAACTGAGTTAGATGCTTTCTTAGAAACTGTAGAAGATATACCTGAGGGTTGGGAACTAATAGATGAAGAAGTAGTAGATGGAGAACACGCAGACTTTGACTTTGAAGAAGAACTAAATCAGATAGCTGCTGAGAAGATAGAGTTAGCTACTACTGGAGTTGCTAGACCTGATAGTAAATCAGAGCAAGATGGTATATCTAAAAAAACATACGACTATTACAGAGTAAGATATGTATATGCACAAGATAACTTCTTAACTAGAAAGTCAGGTAAGAAAAGAGATTTCTGTCAAAAGATGATGGAAGCTAAGAAACTATATAGAAAAGAAGATATAGAAAGAATGTCTACTAAGAGAGTTAATGCAGGTTGGGGTAAGGGTGGTGCAGATACTTATGATATATTCTTATATAAAGGTGGTGGTAATTGTCATCATTTTTGGCTAAGACAAATATACAGAACAGAACTAGGTATATCTGTAAGCACAAAGATTAAGGATGCAGATTTAGTAGGTTATACCAAAGCTAGATCAGAGGGGTTTACTGCTAAGAAAAACGATAAGAGAGTAGCTATAGCACCTAAGAGAATGAAGAATAACGGATTTGTAAAAAAGAGATAATATGGCATACGTTTTATTTATATCAGAAGATAAACTAAAGGACAGTACAAGTATATATGGTTCAGTAGATAGTTCACTATTACTCCCTTATGTACGACAAGCACAAAGACTGTACTGCGAAACTAAGCTAGGTACAAAACTAACACAAAAGCTGAAAGACCTTATAATAGCAGGTACAGTAAATGATGCAGGTAATGAATACTACAAAGAATTACTTAACGATTTCATAGGAGATTATTTACCGAACATGGCTTTATATATGGCTATTCCATTTTTAAGATTTAAAATAGAAGCAGGGAATATATACTCAAAGACATCAGAAACTGGAGTAGCTTTAACTACTGCCGAATCACAACACATAAGATCAGAAATTTTAAATACTGGAGAATATTTTATTGAGAGAATGATAGATTTCATAAAAAACAATATAAGTCGTTTTCCTGAATACAATCTTAATTCTGGCTCAGATTTATCTCCAGACAGTAATGGATTTTCTTATTTAGGAATGAATTTAGAAAGACCAAAAGGACAAGGAGATAAGATAACACTAAGAGATTTTCTAACTCCTGATCTAACATAATGAAGAAAAGATATAAAGTAAAGGAAGTTAATAAGACAAAACTAAAATCATATTTAAAAAATGCCAATACAAAAAACAGTACAGGACACAGCAGAAATCATAGGGGTCAATGCAACAGTTCTAAGCGTAACGACATTTACTAATTTAGAATTAGCTTTAAAAATTATTCTGCTAGTGGTATCAATAGCTTATACTGTAGATAAATGGTATAGTCAAAAAAAGAAGTACAATGAAAAAAAGAAAACTAAATAGTACAAATCCTCGTTATCAAAAGTTAGAAGAAGTAAAAAAGACTAACAAGAAATTAATTAAAGAAATCAAAGGGGTAAAAATTTACGCAATATTTAATATATAAATTTTGAAGTATTTTAAAATAACTGAATTTGACAGTCCTGATTCAGAGGATAGTGGTAAGAATATGGATAAAGTATTCTTAAAATTACTAGACAAAGCGAGAGATAGAGCAGGAGTACCATTTAAAATACTAAGTGGTTACAGAACAAAAGAACACAATTTAAAGGTAGGAGGTAGAGTAGGATCAAGTCATTGTAAAGGATTGGCTGTTGATATCTTTTTACCTAAGGGTTCAAGAGAAAGGTTTTTAATCATAAATTCACTTTTAGAAGTTGGATTCAACAGATTGGGTATAGCTTTTAATAAAGGATTTATACACGTTGATATGGATAGGAGTAAAGATGAAAATGTCATTTGGACATATAATTATTAATTTAAAACAATAAAAATGAAAAATTATTTAATCTTAACAATGTTAAAGTCTAAAAAGGTATGGTACACAATAGCTGCAATCATAGTACCATTTATAGCAAGAAGTTTAGATGTAGATGAGGTACACGTTAGCGAAATGTTTTGGGCTTTAGTAGGATTAACTGGCGCACAAGGTTTAGCAGATAGTGGAAAAAAGTAATAGATACAGATTAAAACCACACGAGATAAAAGTCCTACAAAAACTGCGAGAGCAAGAAGTCAGTAACGTATTAGTAATAGGAGACTTGCACGAACCTTTTTGTTTGGATTCTTATCTTGATTGGTGTATAGAACAATACGATACCTATAATTGCACGGAGATAGTGTTTATAGGCGATATAATAGACAATCACTACTCCTCCTACCACGAGACCTCTGCTGATGGTATGGGTGGCTTAGATGAGCTAGAATTAGCTATTAAGAGAATATCTAGGTGGTATGATGCTTTTCCTAAAGCTACAGTAATAATAGGAAACCACGATAGATTAATTATGAGAAAGGCACAAACAAGTGCAATACCTAGTAAATGGATCAAGTCTTATAAAGAAGTATTAGAAGTACCTAACTGGAATTTTGTAGAAAGATACGAACTTAATGAAGTTCAGTATATACACGGAGAGGGGGGTACTGCAAGAACTAAATGCAGAGCAGATATGATGAATACTGTTCAAGGACACTTACACACACAATGCTATACTGAACATTATGTTGGAAAAAACTTTAGAGTATTTGGTACACAGGTAGGTTGTGGTATAAATCACAAGTCCTATGCTATGGCTTATGCTAAATATGGAAAGAGACCTGCCGTAGGTTGTGCAGTTATTCTTAATAATGGACAAACTCCATTAAACCTTTTAATGCCCTTATAATCAACACCTTACATATATTAACATTCTAATTGTTAATAACTTATTTAATTACTTTGTTAATTAGCAAGTTAATTAATTGTATATTTGTGCTATAATCAATAAATAATAATATTTTGAAAACACAGTATAGAGTAATTAACAGAGAAAACAGAAACGAATATACCTTAAATGCAGAAGAACTATCTAAGTTCTTTAAGAAACAATTAATAAGAGATTATGCAATATCACGCATACCATCTAAAAAAGAAACTTGGTTAGAAGCATTAGGTTTATCTTGTTTAGGTTTAGCTTTTATAATATGTATGACTAAAATTATTACTCAATGGATTTAAACTATCAAGATTGGTATAATGGAACTTACCAAAATTATAATGATCCTAGATACAATACAGACACTATTGAAAAAGAAAATTGTGTTATTTGCAATAGTGAAGATGACTGTGGTTGTGAAGAAGAATGGAGTAATAAAAGTAATTGCTGCGAAGCAAAGATGGACACAGACTTAAAAATCTGTAGTAAGTGTAAAGAGCATTGTGAAAGTGCTTGGGAATATGATAATAATTTAATAAATAAATAAATAAATATGAAAACGAGTAAAATTAAAACTGTAGTTAGTATAAAACCACATCAAACACAAAAATATGGTACAACTTTTTACCATAATTTAGAAATGGAAAACGGAGATAAGATCAACATAGGTAAAAAGAAAGAGCAACAAGTAGGTTGGGAATTAACTTATGAAATTACAGAACAAGGACAACAAGAGTATAATAAAGCTAAAGCAGTTGCACCTGAATCTTTTAATAAATCTAATAACTATACTCCATCTAATTCTTCTAATGATGATAGACAATTACTTATTGTAAAACAGTCAAGTATAAAAGCAGCAGTTGAATTTGATAATCAATGTACTATTGAAGATATGTTAAAAAATGCTGAAATAATTAAGGATTGGGTAATGGGTACTGATGTACAGAAGAAAGTAGATAAAGTATCTAAGGCTTTTAACGATAAGTTTGCAGGTACAACTCCTGATGATTTACCTTTTTAATATGACAGATAGAGAAAAATTTGAAACCATTTGCGACCTTACTACTCATACAGTAGGGTTGCAACAAGGTTCTTTAGCTTATAAGACTAGAAAGCAGGAGATATTAGTACCTAGAATGGTAGCTACTGTAATAGGTAGAATAAGTAAAGACATACATCCTACTATAATTGCAGATATAATTAATAAGGATCGTACTTCTGTAATACATTATATGAAGTATCATAAATCTAATTATGCAAGTTTTCCAGTTTACAGAGATACTTTTAATAAAGTTTGGACAGCATATAATGAATTAGAAAAGATAAAGTTAGTATTTGCAGATAAAGAACAAATGGAAAGACATTTAATAGATGCAGGTATTAAGATTGTTGCTAAACCACAAGTAAAAATTAAAGTATTATGTGGTAAGTATAAATACTTAGTGCCTACTACCTATTTGGATTTCTCAAATAATATTGATATTATTAAGAACTCATTAAAACATTATGATTACTCATACGACATTATAACAATATGAACGAAACACCAAACTATTATGCAATAATACCTGCAAACGTAAGGTATGCTGATTTAAAACCTAATGCTAAACTTTTATACGGAGAGATAACTGCTTTAAGTAATAAACACGGATTCTGCTTTGCATCTAACAAATACTTTGCAGAGTTATATAAAGTAAATAAAAATACAATTAGTTCTTGGATTTCTGATTTAAAAAATTACGGATTTGTAACAGTAAAGATAGAACGTAATGTAAATAACCAAATCACGAAAAGATGTATAGGTATTCTGAAAAAGATGGATAACCCTATACACGAAAAGCTGAAGTATAATAATACAAGTATTAATACTACAAGTAATAATATATCTATAAAGGAAAAATTTGAAAATTTAGTTATGTTTTTTGATTATCCTAAAGAAATGAAATTAGACTTTATTAATTACTGGACAGAAAAAAGTTCTGATAGATTAAATGCTAAGATGAGGTATCAGAAACAAGCTACCTTTGATGTTAAGTTGCGACTGGATCGTTGGGCGAAAAATTCTGCTAAGTGGGATAATAAAAAAACAAGTACATCAAAATTAGATTCACAAATAAGCGAATGGGAAAAAGCAAAGAAATATATAGAAAAAATATAATAGAACTAGATGACTACTTTGCATATAGTGGTAAAATAGAAATAGGTGGTAAGTTTGTAAAGCCAAATGATGATTTAATATATCGTGAAAAATCTATTATAAAAAACGATATGACTAAATATAAATTAAAAAATTATAATGTCAAAAATTAACTATAGAAAATTATATAAAGAAAATATAGGTGCTATACCAAATGACTGGGATGTTCATCATATAGACTTTAATCACGATAATAATAATTTAGATAATTTAATAGCAGTACCAAAAATTGTACATACTGTTATACATCAGACAGGATATTTAGCTAAAGACGAAATACAAAATTTAATACAAATATATAATGAAAACACTTCAAGAGGAAAACATTAATGAACTAACTGCAAAAGTCTTAGACTTAGTAGCTAAGACTTCAGTAGAGTTAGGACACAGGGCAGATGGAAAAACAATGGGTTCACTATCACAAATATTTGCACTAGACTTACAAAAAGAAAACAAGTTTAGGCGAATGACATTCAACCAAATACAAGATGCTTTTCACATTGGGGTTAGGTATTGTGAGTTTGACCCTTTTTTAAATATAAAGACATTTTTTAGATGGATTATTGAGCATAAGAAAAAAGTTAATGATGCTTACTATCAAGTACATACTTTAAACAAAAATCCACAAGAAGTACCTTTTTATCAAGAACCTAAAAAACTATTAAAATGAAAATTTTAGAATTGTTTGCAGGTAGTAGAAGTTTTAGTAAAGTAGCTGAAGAATACGGACACGAAACTTTTGCAGTAGATATTAATAATTTTGATAATATAGATTATGTTACAGACATATTAGATTTTGATTGTTCTAAAATACCTTTTAAACCTGATGTAATATGGGCAAGTCCTCCTTGTACTTATTTTAGTGTAGCAAGTATTGGTCATCATTGGCATCAAGATCATACACCAAAAACAGAACAAGCAAAGCTAGGAGTTAAGATAGTAGAAAAGACAATAGAAATTATAGAGATGTTTCAACCTGATTATTTCTTTGTAGAAAATCCTAGAGGTAAATTAAGAAAACTAGGATTGTTTAAAGGAATAGCAGAAAGAACTACAGTAACTTATTGTCAGTATGGAGATACAAGAATGAAACCTACAGATATATGGACTAATTATTTGTATAGTGTTTTTAATCCTAATGGTTGGAAACCACGACCAATATGTAAAAATGGAGATAGTTGCCATGTTGCAGCACCTAGAGGTTCACAAACTGGAACTCAAGGACTAAAAGGCAATTACGAAAGAAGTAAGATACCCAAACAATTATGTGAAGAAATAATTAAATTAATAACAAAATGAAAACAATAACTATAACTGAAAATGAAATAAGTAGTTCTATAGATGCAATCAAATGGCATTTAAAAAACTATGGACATATAACAAGTTTACAAGCTATTAAATTATATGGTGCTACAAGACTAGCTGATATAATATATAAGTTAAAAAAACAAGGTTATACTATACATACAACTGATCTACAATTTACTACTAGATTTGGTAGAAAAACAACAGTAGCTAAATACTTATACTTCAAACCAAAACCTCAGTTTGAACAGAAATTAATATGGGGTTAATAACTAAAAGAAAATAAATATATGAAAACTACAAAAATGTTCAAAATGTGCTTAGAAAGTGGAGAAGCTGAATTTAAACAAACTCCTGAATTTTATAACGAAGATCCTTTATTAAAATTAGATATTTTACAAGACTGGATAATTGCTCTTCAAAATGCGTATAATAAAACAATACCTAAATTTGAAAAAGATTTAGAAGAACGTGCAGAAGAAAATTAGCAAACTTAAAAAAGAGTTAGATAGTTGGTTCTCTAAATATATTAGATTAAGAGATGCTACAGATATGGGTGTTGCTCAATGCTTTACTTGTGGTAAGATAGATCATTACAAGAAACTACAGAACGGACACTTTCAATCTCGTAGGCATCACAACACAAGATGGGATGAAAAGAATTGTCAAGTACAATGTGTTAAGTGTAATATGTTTGGACAAGGAGAGCAGTATAAGTTTGGAATGTATTTAGATGCTAAGTATGGATTAGGAACTGCTGAGGAACTAGAATATCTGTCAAAGGTAAATGTAAAAATGATGCGTATAGATTATGTAGAGAAGATAAGTTATTACAAAGACCTTGTTAATAAAATAAAAAAGAAAAAGAATATAGAATGAATAAATTTCTATATTTGAATATGACCAAACCTATATTTGCAAATACCACGCACCAAATAGTTGTTAATGATTATTTAAACTTGATGCTAACATTTGCAAAAGACATATCTACTAAAGCAAAGTTTGAAAATTTTAAGGAGGTTTTAGAATGTGTTTTAGAATATCACAACAGTTACGGAGAAGATGTTAATGGTGGTAACTGGAACGATTGGTTAATGATAATACCTATTAATACTTCTGTAATGGTTAATGGGTATTTTGCAGGAATACAAAGTAAACGTAATTTAGAAATAGTTAGGTCTTACAAAGTTTTGTTAGATAATGCGTTAGAAGTTTTAGTAAATGATTTGCGAGAAATAGAATACAATAATGAATAAAGTTTATGAAGCAGTAGCAGATTGTAGAAAGACATTTGTAGAGATGTCATTTGCTTTTACTCACGATATAAACGAAATAGAAGAAGCAGTACAAGAGTGTTTAATGTATTTTTTGCAAATGAATCCTACAGTTTTAAAAGACATATACGAGAAAGATGGAAACAAAGGATTAATAAGATATGGTGCAGTAGTATTAAGAAGAAGTTTTACAAGTCCTAGAAGTCCTTACTATTATAAGTATAAGAAATACTACACTAGATTAGATGCACAAGCAAGTACACTAACTTATGACATTACAGAGAGTGGAGAAACATCTAATGAAAAAAATCTATACAACATACCTAATCCTGAAGAATATAAACAATGGCAAAAGCTAGAACTTATAGACCAGGCTCTTGAACAAATCTACTGGTATGATGCTTCGGTTTTCCGATTGTATTATTACGAGGGTAATACTTTAACAGGACTAGCTAAAAAGACAGGCATAAGTAGAAATAGTCTGTTTACTACTATAGACAAAGTAAGAGAACAACTTAAAGAATTATTAGATGAGTAATTTCTTTGTTAAAGATGAGGTGTATCAAGAACGTATAGCATTATGTAGGGAATGTGTATATTACTTTAAACCTACAGGTACTTGTAAGGTTTGTCTTTGTTTTATGAAAGTAAAAGCTAGGATAGGAGTAATGGAATGTCCTCAGAAGTATTGGGGTAAGACAACAGAAGTAGAAAGACCTGATGACATACCACAAGAACTAATAGAAGAATGTCTTTTGATTTGGGAAGATGTAAAGACAGGAGTAGCAAAGAACGTAACAGTAAAAAAGAAAATGATAGAATTATATAATACTATATATAATGCTAACTATAAAACTACAAGTAATTGTGGTTCTTGTTTAAATAGTTGCTATCAAGGAATAAGACAAATAGTAGAAAAATATAAAACATAAAATATGAAAAATAAGATACCTGATTATTATATAGGAAAGAATTATAAATACGAAGCTAGAAAAGTAATATCAGATTGGGAACTAAACTGGAATGTAGGTAATGCAGTAACGTATTTACTAAGAGCAAACTTTAAGCATAATTCTCCTGAAGAATGTATAAAGAAAGCTATACACCATTTAGAATTTGAATTAGAGGAGTTAGATCAGCAGAAGAAAAAAAATGTTAGATTAAATCATATATAAAGGAGGGTAGGCATATTGCCATAATAATTATTAAATGTTTTTATACTCTCCTTTATTTTTAAAACAAAAACTATGTTAATATATCAATGTAATAAATGTGAAATAAAAAAAGAATTTAGTAAAGTCGTTATGAAAGTAGAAAACGGCAAAGTTGTTAATGTGGGTACTGAGTGTCCAAACTGTAACGAGTATATGCAAGAGATAGCTAAAGAGTTTAACGGCTTTCCTCAATTACGCAGAACAGAACCATCATTAAGTAAAAGACAAGATAGAATGTGGAAAGACACTAAAGAAAAACTAACAAGCTAATGAAGTTTGTAATACACGATAATAAAGACAAGATGCAATTAGTAAACTATTTAAAAGATATAGAAAGTCCTTACACAGTAGATGTAAAGAAACATAGAAACACAAGGTCTAACGTACAGAACAATTACTACTGGAAGTGTATAGTACAAGTATTAGCACAAGAGTTAGGTTACTTTAATGATGAGATGCACGACATACTAAGAGCAAAGTTTTTAAACGAGTGGGAGATGGTAGAAATAAACAATAAGAAGATAGGACTAAACAAGATAGTAAGTACTGCAACATTAAATACTAAAGCATTTGAAGTATATGCAGAACAGATTAGAATATGGGCTTTGTCTGACTTAGGCATAAGATTAATGCTACCAAATGAATACAATTAATTTCTATTATATAATATGGAAAACGAACAAAAACGTACACGAGTAGGCAAAGAGCAAATGTTAGAAGCATTAGAGGTTTCACTAGGTATAGTTACTGAAGCTAGTGTTAAGTGTGGGGTTAGTAGAACACAACATTATATATGGTGTAAAAATGATGAGGAATATCGTAAAGCAGTAGACAGTATAGAAAGTAAGTTTATAGACTTTGCTGAAACACATTTAAAGAAACAAATAGAAAATGGTAGTACAACTGCTACTACATTCTTCTTAAGAACAAGAGGACGCAAGAGAGGTTATAATGAGAAGCAAGAGATAGATTTAACATCAGGAAACGAACCTATTAAAATAAATATAAATCTTGGAGATTAATCCTGAATTTACTGTAACACAAAAGGAATGTCTTAAATACCTATTTGATAAAAAGACTAAAGAAGTATTATTTGGTGGTGCAGCAGGAGGAGGTAAGTCTTGGGTAGGTGTAAGCTATTTAATTCTTATGTGCTTACAGTATAAAGGCACAAGGTATCTAATGGGTAGGTCTAAGCTAGATGCTCTAAAAAAGACTACTCTAAATACTTTCTTTGAAGTCTGTAATGCTTGGAATTTAAAATCAGGAGAACACTATACATTCAATGGCTCAAGTAATATTATTAGCTTTTATAACGGAAGTGAGATAATACTTAAAGACTTGTTCTTATATCCTTCAGACAGAAACTTTGATAGTCTAGGTTCTCTTGAGATTACTGGTGCATTTATTGACGAAGCTAACCAGATAACTGAAAAGGCTAAGAACGTAGTAGCTTCAAGATTAAGGTACAAATTAGATGAGAACGATTTAATACCTAAACTTGTAATGACTTGTAATCCTGCAAAGAATTGGGTATATACAGAATACTACAGACCTGCTAAAGACAACACTATAAAACCTTACAGAAAGTTTATACAAAGTCTAGTAAAGGATAATCAGTATATCTCTCAGCATTATGAGAAGCAGCTATCTGAATTAGATGAACTAAGCAAACAAAGACTTCTTTATGGTAACTGGGAATACGATGCAACTGATGACAGTTTAATAGATTACAATGCTATAGTAAGTTTATTTAATCAACAAGGTATTGATGGAGATAAGTACATAACTTGTGATGTAGCACGATTTGGAAGCGATAGAACAGTTATAATGCTTTGGAAGGGTCTACAT
>WLWF01002048.1_pt1 | contig 15209 bp, 24 predicted proteins | sample 6718331 | NCBI WGS metagenome assembly WLWF01 (sample SAMN12718692, study PRJNA515312) | sponge metagenome | isolation source: marine sponge | host: Mycale hentscheli | place: New Zealand: South Island, Marlborough, Capsize Point | collected 2003-05-01
AACTGCTACTGGTTTTACCATATACACCTATTCCACAAGTGATGTAAGAAGCGATCGTATGATTACTTTCGCCGTCAACGCCACCAACGCCCAGTTACCTAACACGGTGACCCAGGAGCAGATTGAGGCTGCTATTAATAACCCTGGCGCTAGTGCTTGGGTTGTGTTTGGGGGTGAGGGAGCTAATGGTAATAAAACCATTGCTCGAGGCCATAACGTCAGTTCCGTAACCAAAACAGGTAATGGACAATACACAATTACCTTCACCAAGAGTCTCGGTACAGCATCTTATGCAATTACTGGTAGTGGCACAAGTTCTACTGATTCCTATCCAATCAGTGGTAACGGACAAGGATCTATTACTGCCACAAGTTGTGATGTATGGACTAAATATCCCGGTGGTAATGCGACAGACGCTGGCCGGGTTTCTGTAGTCTTTTATGCCTGACTTTCTCTCTTAATCATAACTATGTCATTTATCACCGACGCAGCTCTCTAATCACGACCGGAAGTGATGGTTCCATTTCGCCCTAAGCCTTTCTTATTTAGATTGCTTGGGGCGATTTTTCTTGCTGAGTTTTTGGTGATCGGGTATTCGATTTATCGCTGCGGGGAAATACGCCCTGGTGAACCCATGGCATTTATCGAACGTTGTCCCTCCATCGGTAGTCGCACTCAGGAGATGTTTACGCTGGCTACAGCCACGATCCTTAGCCTGCTAACAGATACAGGGCAGATGGACTGATGTTGAGCAAGCAAGAACCACCAGCAGAGAAGCCCAAGAGAAGAAGAAGGCGCTCTCGATCTGTCGACGCAATCATTGCTGCTGGTGGAACAGCAACAGGCAGTCTGCTTCTCTACATGTTCACGCAGTTGCAGCAGGTTAACCAGGTGCTGAGTCGTGTGGATTCAACACAGAATGCATTGATCGATGAAGACGGACTGATCAGACCAAGTATCAGTGCAATGCGATCAGCAATCCAGCTAGAGGAACTGCAAGCCCGCATCGAACGATTGGAACGTGCAGTCGTAAGCCTACGGGCTGGTAATTAAACGTGTTCAGTGTGAGTGACGACCCAATCATCAAGGGTCAGCTCACGTTGCATCTTCCTGGCTTCAGTGACAGGAACATCGACCAACTTGAAGACGCCCTGCCGGTAGCAATAGAGACGACATAAGCCCACCATCACAGCATCACCTGCTTGCATTTCTCGTACCACTTGCATCTGTCGTCGTAGCCGTTCCACCCCCCGTTGATTCGGTAGCAGCATTGGTCGAATCCTTGATGAAGACAGACAGTAAGTAGATCGTTATTAATAAGCCAAGGAATTGCGAGGGAAAAAGCGTAATGCTCAGCGGAATAATCAGTACCAATATCCATAATCTTGCCATCGTCGATGCCTCGGTGATCGCGTAGCCAATCAGCTGACGCTTGGTGATTGCTCCTGCCAGTCACCTGGAGGGGACCGCAGCCTTTGAACTTGGGTCCATCGCCCGGATAGATATTTCCCAAATCTCTGCGCCCGTCCAGATATTCGCCACTATCTATCTCTTTCATGTAGACAAAGCCACAGCTTTCGTGGCACAGGTTGGCCATCAGCATCTGCATGGCATCGAGGTGCTGATCGAAGCCGGTGCTCTCCAGCATGTCATTGAAGTCATTGCAGAACGCTGCATCAAATGACGACGCTGGATGCCCTGTGATTGCCTGCATCAAGTCGGGTGTGATGTAGCCAGGCTGGGCTTCAGGCTTTGCGGGCGCTGGTGGGGCTGCCCTGTACTGCTTCGCAAACTCGGCCATTGTTTCTGCCGTTTGCTGAAGCTGTAGCCATTCAAAAGCAGAAACCTGTTGTGATTCCTGCTTGTAAAACTTGGCCGCGTCGGTCAACTGGATGGGGTCAGCCATCTATTACGGGGACGTAGACCACCCAGTTCTAACCCGGCCCATCCCATAGGACAGGCTTTTCGCTGTCATGGTCGTATTCGCCTGGTCTAAGGATCCGAGCAACACGAGCCATCTGCATACAGAACTTGAGCGGGTCCGTCACTTCATGGCGATCAAATAGTTTCTTGGTCGCCAATAGATACTGGCCCTGAACAAGCTGCCAGAAGTCGATCTCGGTGTAACACTTGAGCCAGTCGTCGCTGCTGAAGAACTTGGCGCTGACGCCCAGGCCAGGGCAGCCGGGGTAGCCATCGGTGCTGTCGCCGGTCAAGACCTGCTTGTAGAAATTACGGTTGGCCTCAAGCTCGGTTACTTCTGTCAGCTCACCGTTGGGTTCCATGTGGACTCCCTTGATGGTGCGCAGATCTTTGTCCTTGGAATAGATCAGATCATCAGGGCCAGCCGATAGGCCCAGGGCGTCATCGGCCTCGACGTTTGGCAGGATGATTGACTCATAGTTATTGGCCAGCCATTCCCTTAAGGCCCCGTAGCCTGCTGCTTTGCGGATCCCCCTGCGATTACTTTTATAACGTGGATAAATTGCATATCTAAAATTGCTCTTGTGTCCCATGCACAGCACTTGCGTGTGGTTTGGTGCATGTTTTTGCAGTTGTTCTAGCTGACCAGTTAAATCCTTGAGGCAGTAATCAATCCGCGTGTGATAGGTCCACTTGTAGTCGCTGATCTGAAACTCAAACTCATGCCGCCTGCTTGCAGCAAATGCTTCAGGCTCGATGTCGATGTAGATGTTCATAGGTCTGCCAATGATTTGGGGGTTGGGACATCAGCGAAGCAAGCGCCGGTAGCAATGCGATGGATGGAAGTTTTTTCCACTCCGTATTGCATGGCGGTGTAAGCCTGCGTTTGGATGCCGTTATGAATGAGGTACTTGATTTCAGCTACTTCTCGTTCGGATAGTTTTATTTGATTCATTGCTTTTCTCCTGCCCTTTTGCCTGGCAACCTTGGCGCGGCGTTCAGCAAGAAACTTTCCTTGCTCTTCTAGTGTCATTGTCGGAACAATCTTTTCGCCTGCCTCAAGGTCGTCAAAGTATTGAACAGTCTTGAGTCTGTTTTCACACTTGGGGCATCTTCTGTACCTGACTTTCACGTCAGGCTTCTTAGTGCCGTAGCAATAGGTGGCCGTCTGCGTGTTGCACTTAGGGCAGAGCACGACTGATGCTGTTGATGTTGTCATTACTGTCCGATCCCTTCTAGTACGTGGTGCAGCGCACGGATGTAGCCATCCCAGTACATTGACTCGTTGGTGTCGCCCTTTGAAAATGCTTTGCTGTAACTCTCATAGGCCCAGATCAAGAGGCGTCTGATGTCGCCCGTCAGCAGACTCATCTCCGACTGATTGAACACCTTTTCCATTCGGACAATCTTTTGTTCTGATGTTTCGTTCATCCGTGATCGTGATTTGTCTTTCATTGTTTCCTTGAGTGAAAAGAACTTTTGCTGAGTGGTCTGTCCTCGACAGGACTGTTGCCTTTTTCCAGCCTGCGCCGGTAAAGAAATGAACGAGTTGGCCGATCTTCAGATCAGTCCAATTCAGAAGCTGCTGGCCTGGTCTACCCATTTGTGATCAAGGCGTTGAGTTGCTTCGTCAAATTCAAAGGATCCTGCATAGCCAAGACGGCCCAGCATCCTATTTTTTAAGCAGTGAGAATGAGTCAGCTGCGTTCCACGCTTACGACCAAGAGCCCAGATCGTGTCGCCTAATTGCACAATTGAATGACTGTTCCTGATGTTCTGTAACTCAGGGATGTCGCCATTCTCAAAATTCTGCCCTTGCGATCGGGACAGATGGGAGATAGCAAACACCGTGCATTTAGTTGCAGCAATAAATGACCTGATCTTGGTGATCAAGCTGTCCAGGTGGCGGGTGTCCTGCGCTAAGCCGGAGCCGATAATAGTTAGATGATCGAGGTAGATGTGCTGGCAACCCAGCGACCTGACCATGTAGTTCATCCGGTTGAGGATTGACTCCTCATCGAGCGATCCGAAGTGATCGAATAGCTCCAGCATTCCGCTGCCAGTGACGAAGCGATCAGCCTGTTCAATGTCCAGCAGTTGCTGCGGAGTGAGCTCGCCATAGCTCTGCCGGGCATGGAGCTGGACACCAGCAGCAGCACCAACGAAGCGGAACACAGCTTCTTCAGCTGTCTCCTCTAGGCCGATCCAGCCGCATTTGATCCCGCGCTCCATGTCGTGCAGGCACAACGACCTGGCAAACGTGGTCTTCCCAATCCCTGAGCCAGCGATCAAGATGATCAGCTGGTTGTCATAGAACGGGGTCTTGCTGTTCCAAAAAGAGAAAGCGCAGTCAGTGGCCCTGCGATCAGGTGGCTTTAACACCAGTCCGGCGTAATCGCTGGCGGGTCTGATCCCATCCGGGCGAATCTCACGCGCTGCTTCAACGGCTTCCTTCAGGACATGACTGCCCATCTCCGTCAGAACTGCGTTTGCGTCCTTGCAAGGGAGCACAGCACGCTTGACCTTGCCGGGTTCAAACAAATCCATTATTTGAGTGGCCGCGGCATTGCCTGGCTCGTCGTTGTCAGTGCAGACGACGACAGATTCAAATTTCAGGAACTCATCAAGGTGATCACGGACAAACTTGCCTGCTGACTGAGCACCGTTAGGTACTGAGATTGCAGCAACCTTGCCGCCGAAAGCCTGGTAAACGCTGGGCGCATCGAGCTCCCCTTCGCAGATCACAATCGCCTTGTGCTTGGCCGGGTTGGCCAGGTGCTGGCCGAAACCAGTGGCCTCCTTGGCCGAGCCTCTCCACTGAGTCAGACGTTTGCCGTCGTCATCAGCTTCGATGGCCCTGATCTTTTGAGCGACGTGCTGGCCGTCCTTGTTGCGGTACTGATAGACGATGAAGCCTTTTTTGAATCCGATGCCATAGGAATCCAGCGTCCTTTTATCCAAGCCCCTATGTGGCTCGGTTAAGTCGAATTGGATTTCATTCATTGCCTGAACAGATCTCGCCTCGGAAGGTGCTTCCTTTTTTTCTTTGTGCTGCTTGTCGTAATTACAGGAAAAGCAATGTTCGTGATCGTCATAGACCGCCAACGCATCGCTGCTGTTACAGCTAGGGCAGGCGTCATGACGAATAAAACGAGAGGAAGGACTGTCACTCATCGCCCTCCAAATAGCTGGACGGCAACGTCTAATGCTTTCTCTTGCGCTTCATTTAGCAGCTTGGAGATTGCATTTGAACTGAACTCTTTGGTGATCATTCCATGGCCACAGTTGTCACAAGTGCGACGGCGTTCGATGTAGCCATCGCGCTTTCTTGTTTCCTTGATTGTTGATTGCGTGTGACGGCATGTGGGACATTCAATCATTCGTCCCTCCATGTCAGGCGGATATAAATGCGAGCGTCCGCAGTCTTGGCCTTGGTGAATGCAAGCCTCATGCGAGGCAGCACATTCACGTTGTCATCAACAATCACCAGACCATTCATGGCGTCGAGCAGGCTGCCAACCCTGTTGTCGAGGTCGCCTCTGGCTGGGCCATAGAAGTGAACAGCTAGCTCATCAACATGTTCAAGCGGCGGATTAGTCCACCACTCGCCCAGGTGCATCCGAGCGTCCTTAATCCACTGCTTGTATGCAGCAGGCATGTAGGGCCGGGCCTGTCCCTGAAAGGATCTTGGCCTTGCTTTGCTGATGGGCCTCAGCGGAAGCGTGAACTCACAGCCTTGCATTCCCAGCCTTGCGAGGAGCGCGGCGCGGAGCTGGCGACGGAATATCTGGAAGCGTCGGAGGCTCCTGAACTTTGACAACTCGCAGAAGGAGTTGTTTGATCTCAGTGAGTAGCTGGATCTGAATCGCTGCGTCTTCGTCAGCCTGGGAATAGAAGGGCTTTCCATTAGTACGTTGCATGATTGTTTGTGTTTTTAGAACAGTTCTTGTTGAGGCAATTCTCTCTCTGCCTTGCGACGTTCAGTGTCTTTACGCATCTCCTGCTTCGCCCTTGCCGGGGGCAGAGCTAGACCTTCTCTAACCTCAAACGCAACGCATCGACGATGACCGTTGCCCTTGCTTTTGGGCACATGAATAATGTCTGCGCCGCCGCTTATTAGCTCGACGGCGTTAAGTGTTGCGTTCGAGGCTACGTTCGCAACCTGATGGACAGTCGTCTGCCCAGTCGCGTATTGGGCCGCGAGCTTCAGGTTCCCAGCAAGAACATCTTTTACCGCCATCGTTTTTGATGTTGCGTGATCCCAAGGATTGATGTTTTCGGGCTTGCTTTTGAGATCTTTTGTGTCTTTAACAAGTGATTGCATCCCTTGCTTCGATTTGTCGAAGACAGTGTTGTTGGCAATGGCAATCATTGATTGGCCTCTCTTGACCCCGTGCCGGTCAATTACAGCGCCATGGTTCTTCTTGTGTGAGCCTGTCAGCTCGTCTCGGTCGGTGGCCTCCCTGAACAGTCGAAGCTTGTGCTCGGCGTCGATCAGGTACTGAAGCCAGGCATTAGCCAACTCCTGATCCGGGACATGAGCCAGCAGGTGCTTCATGCCATTGGCGCTGATGGCCACCGATTGCTTGCTACGGCCCCTAGTCTCGCCGCTATCTATTTCCTCAGATTTTTGAGGAAATAAACTAGAGCCTTTATTCTTGCCGCTATCTATTTGTGCAGATTTTTGCACAAATAAATAGGAGCCCTTATTCTTGCCGCTATCTATTTCCTCAGATTTTTGAGGGCAAGATTCAGGGCCTTCTGGATCGACGAGACTCCAGTCGCGGGCTGGCACCCGGTCGGCCACCTTCTTCTTGGCAGCGCGGTAGCCGAATCTGTCGTCTGTCCAGCCCAAAGCCACGGATAGCTTCAAGCCAGAGGGGGTCAGTTCATCGAGCAGGAACGGCTGGTTGGCGCGGAGCTTTGCCCTGATCCAGATAGCCGTAGTGTTTTCAGGTTTTTTCATTGCTTATTGAGAAAGTCAGTGGTGGACTGGGTTCTTTCCGTTTGTGAGAGACAGGTTGGAAACGGGAATCCCCGTTTCGGCTAACGCTTCAAAACGGGATCTTTGATTCGGTTGCAGGAGCCACCTCAAAGCCAAAGTCCGCAGCACTTGATGGCTTGGTCATTGGCGCTGCAATCCACTCGATGACCTGCGCACCCTTGGGTTGCAGCGTCATGCCGCAGCCGGTCGGTGCTTTCCAGCCGTAGATGTCAAAGCCGATGCGCATCTTGCTGCCGTTGCCGATCAGCTTTTCAGCAGGCCAGTGATTGCCTTGAGCGTCGTAAACGACTGGGCCTTCTGACTTATTGCCGTCCTTGTAGGTGAACTCAGGAAGCTTGAAGCGGCAGGACTGACGTGTCTTGGGCTGCTCTTTGTCTGCCTTGATTGGCAGCCAGTGAGTGTGCTTCTTCTCTCCTTCGTGGAGCTTCTCGAACTGAGCTTCGATTGATTCGCACCAAGCAACGTGCTCAGGGTTGTCGTTTTCAAGAATGATCTCGATCTCCCACGTAGGGTTTTTCGTCGGATCAAACTTGTTGCTGCGGGCATTGCCAAGCAGCTGGCACCAGCGCACCTCAACGATGGGAGTGCGCAGTAATTCTGTTGCCATGAAATGGAGGGGGGTGTGTTGAAAACAGTGCAGACATGCTGCCCCGTTACTTTACGCACCCGCAGAACTCCGTCAAGCCTCTTCAGCTGAATAGATATGGATTGCTGCCGATTGCCATTGGGTCCAGCGTCCCGTGATTGGGCACAGGCTTGAGCTTGACCCCTGTCCTGTCCTCGATCTCAGCTTTCATCTGCTCCAGCACCGGCATCCGATAAAGGTTCCCGAACTCATGCAGCAGCATCTTATGGAGCTGCCCTGCATTGGCTGGATGACAGGCAAAGCAATCGTGGGTCGGCAGCACAGGGAGCTGTTGTTCTGCGGCCCTGCAAAGGATTTTATGGACCAGTGCGGAGTCCAGGGCATGGATCGTATTGGCCACCAGCCCTCTGTTGGACTGGCTTGCACTCAGCGGCGCATCTTTTGGCTGATCAGCAATCGTTGCGCCGACCTTCTTGCCGTATAGCAAGGTGAGAACTTTGCGCTTGGTTGGCTCCCTATCTGCTGCTCGCATCGGCCAGCCGCTAGGTGAGCTCCACTCCATCGGCACTTGCTTGGCGAGCACCCGCTTGCAGCTGTCGCGCAGCCATGCCTTCACCTCCAGCACCGGAGTCATGACGGCCTTCATTTCATTCCAAACAATCGAAGCAAAGTATTTCGATGGGATCGAAATCCTGTAGATGTACTCATCTAATGGCACGTAGCCTATGTGTTGCTCCATCGATGCCACTAGGCCATCAGCGACCGACATCCACGTCGCGCCATACGGCACCTTCAGACAAGGCCCCTTGACGAGTGATCTATTGCACCCATGCTGCAACCAGAGCTCTGCCAAGGCTTTTTGCTTCTGATCCCCAAGCTCAAGGTCTTTGGTCAGAGCTGCGGTGCAGGCTTCAGCTACGACCGAGTAAAGATCATTCACCTCATTGCCGTACAGGTTGCAGAGTCTGCCAATCTCCCCATTGCGGGTCAGTGCAGCGAGGATCCCTGGGCCTGATGTCGTCTGATCAAACCGGATCGGCACGCCGGTCTTGCCTGTAGCTCTGGCATCACGAACGCCAAAGCACATTTGCAGGTAGAGCCACGGGTCTTTCGCTGATCTCCATAGCTCCAGCTTTCCAAGCGGGTCATCGGCCGCGGCGATCATCTGATCAACGTGTTGCTGCCCCCACTCCAGGCGTTCGCTCCAGGTGGAACGACTCAGGCCATGGTGTCCAGCAGCAGCCTTGAGGAGCCACTCGAACGCTTCTACGTTCACTGGCAGTTGTTCGGCAAAGGCAAGTTGGGCCTTCTCGTAGCCAGGGCCCTGCGTGCTGCCGCAGGCATTCGACGTATAGGCACGGCCTCTGAAATCCATGTACCAGGACTGCCATATCTCACGCCCGGACACCTCCTCCGCAATCTGAAGCGAACGCTCAATCTTGATCCGCTTGTGCCTATTGGTCTCACGGTCGCGGTGAGCTGCTGCTGCGGCGTTGTTGCGGGCCTTCAGCTCGAACGGGCTCGGGTCATCTCCCAACCGATCCGGCACCTCAGGGGGATTTCTGGAGCACGGCCACAGCCCCTCGATTCCACCCTCCCAAGCTGGGCGCTGGGCTGCAACGATCTCACTCGATACCCGCAACCTGTGGCTTTGCAGGTAGTTGAGGCCCTTGATCTGAGTCGAAAGGTCTGCCGCCAGATAATGGTCTAGAGCGTTGCTCTCACTGGCGTCATAGAGCACCGGCTTGACCAGCGGCTCCTGGTTGTCGAGCTGGCCACCTCCATATAGATCTGGCTGCCAGTCACGGGGCGGCACCAGCATCGACAGCTGGTTGATCCGATAAGCCGCCGGTCTACAGCTGCGAATGAATCCCTCGGCCTGCTTGGTGGGCACCACTAGCCGGGGTGTCGTCTTGCCCTTGCGCACCAGGATCGTGGTCAGCAGCTCCGTGTCAAAGATGGGCTGCGCCAGGAACGCACCGACCTGTAGCCGGGTCATGTCACTCCACTCCAGCACTGGGCAGTTGAAGGCGCGAAGGATTTCTTTCTTGGCGATGCTCTTTCGACTCATGCCGTGGCGCATCATGCTGCGGAGCTCCATCGGAGCTTTCTTGCCGAGCTTGATCAGCCGGGTCTCACGCTCGATCGCTAGGCCCAAATGCTGCAAGAACGTCGGATACCGCTGCCTGCGACTCATCTGATCAATAGCGGCAGTCGTTGCGACGGCTGCTATGTGGTGGACTGAATTCCACTCGTTGAAGAAAGGCATCGCCGCTGCGTGTTGCCGTGCTTTGCGCGGATCCAGCACGAACTCCTCGAACGATGCGGCCAATGAATCGGCCACCGCATCAACGATCAACTTGTAAAGGTGCTGCCCGTAAGGGAGCGCACTCTCTTTTCCAAACTCCCTCAGCCTGCGGTCGTTGGTGGCTCTTGCCTCCTCAGACCTGCGTCTGGCTCTCTCCTGCCGCTGGCGCTGCTCCCATTCGAGGCGTTCGTCTGCTGCCAACATTTGTGCCAAGACGCTTACTCGGTCGTGCCAGCTCAGTGTGAGTGTTACGCCGACGCAGAGCAAGCTCTGCCATTAAAAAAGCCCCTGTGTGGGGCTTACATGTGCGGGTATTACGGGCCTGTAGAGCTACAAAATCACATTGGCAATGTGGTCAAGATTAAAACCCAGACTGGTCATTCGGCCTCCTCTGCCAACTGATTGCCAAGCACTGCCATGGCATTTTGTGGCCCAACACTTGGAACACATTCAGATTCAAGCGCCCGGCGCGCCATTTCGAGACCGGTGATGTCCACATGGGCATAACGCTGGACTGCTGCCAGGCTCCGCCATCCACCCCACGCCATGATCGAAGGCAGGTTGACGCCTTTCATGGCCAAGCGTGATGCGCAGGTATGGCGCAGGCTGTGAACTGTGAGCTCCTTGTCGTACTCCAGGCCAAGCGCACCCTTCCCCTTGGCGAATAGGTACTGGAATTGCTTGTAGGTGTAGCTGAACACCTTGTACTTCTTGACGGGCGAGATCCTGCTTTCGACAGCGCCCAGGGCTTGGCCGGTCAATGGCACCGTGCGGGGCTTGCCGTTCTTTGTGCGCGGGAATAGAACACAGCGACGCTTGAGGTCGATCTCACCTGACTGCATCCGCTCTGCTTCAGACCACCGGCAGCCCACGTCAATCAAGAACGTGAACATGTCCGCTGCCTCTGGCTCGCAGATCGCCTGGAAGTAAGCAATGAATGCCTCCTGCTCCCGCGGAGTCACGACACGATCCCTGGTGTTCTTCAGCGGCAGCGAATCAGGGAGCCGGGGCGATCCTTTGATGTGCCCCATCAGCTCAGAGCAGTGAAGCATCGACGACAGGCAGCTGTGCTTCCAGTTGATCGTTGCGTTGCTGTTGCCCTTCTGCCGAAAGAAAGCCTGCATCTTCATGCAGCTTTGGGCGTCAACCTTGGCGATGGGAAAGTTCGGGCCATAGAAATCAACGACTTGCTTGCAATAACCCATCGCATTGGTCTCTGAAGCCTTGCCAGCCCATCGCATTTGATGCGTCAGGGCCATTGCCTCCCGCATCGTGAAGGCTGCTGTACGGGGCTCAGCATCCCCTACAGCGGCCAGTTCAAACTTCATGCGCTCTTGGGCCTGCTGCTGGGTTGCAGCGGTCACGCGGCGGCGCTTGCCTGTCTCATTGGAAATAAAGTCCGCAACCCATCGGCCGCCGGATCGTCTGACTCTGTTCATGGCTAGATGAGGGATAGCTGGCCATCGCCAGTGATTTGCTGAATGCGCTGCCAACGCTGTTCCGAGAAGAACGGCTGCTTGCGATACCACTCCTCAACAGGGCTGGCGTTCTTGCTGCTGTTGCAGCAGCCACAAGCACCAACAAGATTCGAGGGGACATGCAGGCCGCCGTCGTTCAATGGCACGACGTGATCCAGCGTGAGCTTCTCTTCTGCTCCGCAGTAGGCGCAGCCATCGGTCAGCGCAAAGCGTTCAGCAATGGCCGCAGCGGTCACCGCGCATAGCGGTGATGTTGCGTTGTTATGAATTGCGCGGCGTTCTTGGTTTTCAATTCTTTTTCTGTTGTTGAACTTTTCACGATTGGCCTCGCGCCAAGCGCGATCAGTTGCTTGCCTCCTTTCACGATTGGCAAAGAACCAAGCCCGACCAGTCGCTTGTTTCCTTTCACGATTGGCCAAGAACCAAGCCCGATCAGCTGCTTGCTTCCTTTCACGATTGGCCTCGCGCCAAGCGCGTTCGTGTGCTCTTGCTTTTTCAGGGTTGGCTTTAGCCCAAGCTCGGCTTGCCGCGCTTGCGCATTTTTTGCAAACCCATCGGCCGCCATTCTTGGAGTTGCGATCTTTTCTCCAAACTTTCTCGCACCCGTGCTTTGAGCACAGGGGCGGGCTGATTGTTGTGTTTTCCATTGGTCGTGGGGTTGGTCGTGGGTTGTCAAAGCTGGTCGAGGGCTCGCATCAAGGTCAGACCTTTTTTCGTAAGCCTCACCTTGTACCTTCTGCCCTCCTCAGGGTCGATTATTTTTTCCACCAAGCCCATCGGCTCGGTCTTGCGATGCCGAGCGCTGGTGCTCAATGAATTGACGGAACGCGACGCGGCAGCATTCGAGATGCCGAGCCGGTCTTCGATCTGCGCATAGGTGCATCCAGCTGCGCTGTGTTCACCAATGAATAAGACCATGGCGATCTGATGCAGCGGAATAGAGCCATCGCAGACAGATCCAACGACTTCAAGAGCTGCGGATAGTCGGCTTCGATCCATTGGAGATCGGGGGAGGGCGTATGTGTCTCCAACACTAACTGGGCTTTTACGCTCAAGGGTTTGCATGGGTCACAGGGCGGATGGTCAAGACTCAGATGCCAGTGTTGATGGGCGAACTGAAAAGAACAAGAAAAAAGAAGCATTCGGATGATGCACCGTCTCGGGTATGTGTCTTGTAGGCAATGTTACCGCTACAGGGGCGAAGAGTTGAAATTGTTGTTTCTTTGTTATTCAGTTTTTGCATAGTTTGCACTTTTGGAATCATTCATTCAGCAACTTGCGCCCTGCTGTTGTTAAGTGCATCCGGTGGCCGCGGCCAGAAAAAATCCTGCGGCGTTGAATTAAATGAAGCCTGGGCCGCACCACTTCGCCGGTCTCTGGGTTAAACCATGGCGTCATCGAGCGCACAGCGCGATTGATCGGGCCATTGGCGCAGCCAGTCAACGCGCATAGCTCTGTAATGGTCCGGGGCTTCTCTGCAATCAGCAGGAAGCAGTGAAGGGCCAGCAGGCTGCCGCCTCCGTCCTTGGCGAATGCCTTAAGCAGTGGAGTCAGTTCTCCGTAGGGTCGCCAGGTCATCGCGTCACCTTCTGATAAGCAGTCTTGGCCAGACAGAACAGCAACAAACCGCAGCAGAACAGCCAGAACGCTGCGTCAAGCACCAATTCAGCCAATAGGTTCAGGATCATCGGAGCCAGCAGCATCAGCAACGCATAAAGCAGATACCGCTTTTTGAATGGGGTTTTCATAGGTCGTGGGATTAGGTGGCAGGAGCCACTCAGGGAACCCCGAAGGGCTCCAGGAGTGGATCAACTCAGTACCAATAGCGGGAACTCCCGAAGCAGCCAGTCACGCACTGCTTCCCTGTCAACGCTGTCACCAAGGCAGTATTCACGGTGATAACTGCGATACCTACAGGCAATCTCAAGCTGATTTGGCGTCAGTCCCTTGATGGGGTAAAGCGACTTAGGCCCGTAAAAAGACCAGCAGTAACGCTCGAATGGAGACATTGCTCCGAATGTGAAATCAGTCATTGATTCAAGGTCGTGGGATAAGCGGAGAACCGCTCAGAGAAGCCCCGAAGCCCCTCTTGGAGTGGATCATTCGCCCCAATGGAACTGCGACGCATACCAGATCAGAGCGTCGTCACTTGCTGCGTAGTAGTAGGTCCAGGGCGTGCCCCAGTCCTGCCACTCAAGCCCAGCTGAGTCAGGTTCAAAACCTTCCAAAGCTCCGACCAAGCGAAGGGCAGGGCCGCCGGTACTGATCAAGATCATGAATTCGGCTGCGTCCGCCACTTCATCCAGTCCGTGCCAGTCCTCGCGGATTTGCACTTCCAGGGGATCTTCTCGGACCAGATCGCCTAAAGCTTCTTCAACGCCTTCACGGTCTGGATCCTCTGCCCAGTCCATTTCTTCAATCAAGAAACGACGGGCAGGCCAGCTGAGTTCCTTGGGGTCGTTGTTGGTTTGGCACCAATCAAAAACCTCATACCAGAGCTCGATGGTTTCTAGATGGCTCTTGGCGTTCTGTTCTGCATGAGAAAGAACGACAGGGGCATCCATGGTTGATGTGGTCATTTTGTTTAAGTCGTGGGATAGGCCAGCAGGGCTGGCCAGTGCTGGGGCAGGGTTTGCACCTGCCCAACCGCTTGGACGGATCAGCTGAAAAGGAGGTCTGCGATCTCTCGAACGGTGTCGTCTGTTTCATACGGTTGAAGCTTTTCGGCCATCACCTGGTCGAAGAGATTGACCAAACGACAGAGCAGCTGGTCTGTCCTGTCTTGGTCAATTGGCTCGACGTCTAGATGGCTGGTGCCTTCCAGGCCGTCGATGAGACGGTTCAGATCATCAGCAGATAAAGCGGTGTTGATGCGTGCCATGGGTTTCAGTCGTGGGATGAGGTGAGACACCTCAGGGAAGGGCCGAGGCCCCTCAGTGAGATGGTCAGGAAAGCCGAAGGCTTGACTCCTTAGAGCGCAAGCAAGAGGCAGAGCAAGAACGACGCCAGAGCAATCAGGAAGACCTGCTGTTGCTCCAGCTGTTCAATCCGTGCAGCCTTGTCGTCTATTGACTCCAGGGCTGCGCTGATGATCTCTGCTTTGTTGCTGCTTTCAGTGATGTTCATTTGATTTGAGAGGTCGTGGGACAAGAGCTTTAGCTCTTGGTGAAAGGGGCGTTAGCCCCTTGAGTGTTCAGCGGGTTGCAAGGTCAATGACCAGGGGCTTGAGAAGTCCCAGGTCTTCGATGTGCTCGTCGCTGAGTTGATCTGCCAGATGTTCATGCCAGCGTCCATAAATGGAAGCGTTGGCATCGGCGACTTCGTCGCCTTCCAGCAGCGCGAGCAGCTGGAGTGCTGCTGCGGTTTGTTGCTTATTCATTTGTCTAGGTCGTGGGATTGAACCAAGCGGTTGCTCGATTCCTCCGAATGGTAGCGATTGCTCTGCGGGTTGGTAGAGTTCCTGAGGAGATGCCCTAGATATCTTAATGATCTGTAACAATTGGAGGGGAGCAGGAGTGGAGCACCGCGACTGCAAGCGCAGCGAGCAGCGAGCAGCACGGCACCAGCTCGGAATCAGCTCGGCATAATCTCGGCGGCTACTCGCTTGTGCTCACCCGGCCGTGACCTCGGCCGATGCTTCGGCCGCACCCCCTGCCCTGGTCAACGACAGCGGCCAGCGGTGGGCACACATTTGAAATGTGCGACAAAGCCAGTCAGGGTGGGCACCCACCCCACCCCCAGTGGCAAAGATTGCCAAGCAGGCCCGCGGATGCTCGATTTATGGCCGCCAGGGCCACCCCCATGGGGGGTCCGCCGCTGGAGCGCCTCTCGATATGCCCACCTCAACGCAAGATCAATTTTCGACCCAGTACAGGCTTACTACCGCAGCTTTATCGAGATAACGGGGTG
>WLWF01002051.1_pt1 | contig 15205 bp, 24 predicted proteins | sample 6718331 | NCBI WGS metagenome assembly WLWF01 (sample SAMN12718692, study PRJNA515312) | sponge metagenome | isolation source: marine sponge | host: Mycale hentscheli | place: New Zealand: South Island, Marlborough, Capsize Point | collected 2003-05-01
CGACGTTCAGTCATTTTTTTTTTGAGACAGACACCTAACTAGTAGGGCTGGAAGCCGTTTGCTTCAGCTTTACAAAGCTGATTTAAAAATGTAACTTAACCATATTTTTATAAAAATGGTAAAGTATATTAATAGTAAAATTTACGAGATTATTAGTGATGATACCGATCAGAAATATATCGGGGTTACGGTACATAAATACCTCAAAACACATCTAGGTAATCAAAGACACATCTATCATAAATGGTTAGAGAATCCAGGCAAATACAAGTATCGTCCAGTCTTTGCCCTATTAAAATATATTTGATCAGGCATTGTCTAACAGCTTTACAAAGCTATAGCGCAAACTAATTAACGTTTTGCCATAGATTTTTCTAAAATCTATAGTTAATTAACGTTTTGCCATAGATTTCCCTAAAATATATAGTTAATTAACGTTTTGCCATATATTTTTTAAAATCTATAGTTAATTAACGTTTTGCCATAGATTTTTCTAAAATCTATAGTTAAAGATATTTTAATTATAATATTATATCATGAAATTGATTATAACCTTATTAATGACCATGTATGGTTTGGTACAACCATATAGTTACGTTAAAGAATTAGACCTTAAAAAGTATCAAGGAGCCTGGTATGAAGTATATGATGATCTCTTTGATGAAACTTTTCAAAAAGGTGGTAGTTGTTTAAGAGCCGATTATAAAATAAATAATGAAGGAACTATTGATGTATTAAATAGAGAGGTTAATAGGATAAATGAAATTAAAAATATTACCGGAAAGGCGTATTATGATAAGGGTAATTCAGGTGGTGAACTAACAGTAGATTTGAAAGGTACTCCACGTCCTGCCCCATATTGGGTCGTTGAGTTAGGTCCAGTAGTAGATAATTTATATGATTATGCTATTGTATCTGATAATAATAAAATATCTCTCTTTGTATTAGCGAGGGATGTTAATAAATTTTTAAAATTATACGACCAAAAAGTACTAGATAGTATTAACCATATGGGATTTAGAAAATTTTATAATAAACCTAAACTTATTAACCAAACAGATTGCCCCTTTTAGATTTTAACTAGACTTGACTAGACTATATTAGTTTAAAAATTTGAAACCAACTTACCACCTATAATAAAAATTTAACATAATGTCCCGTCTTGTAGATTTTCTTAAGAATACTCAGAAACCGATTTATCATGGTCCAGAACGTACTGAATGGTATCGTAAACGATTTAATCTGTATGACAGAGAATTCCCCAATTACCCATTTCGTATCGCCTTAGATGATGATGAACTACTTAAACTTGATGAGCCCTTCACCGATGAGCCAGAAATATTTATTAGAGATAATAGAAGTAGTGTCATGGCTTGGCAAGAGGGTTATAAACCATCCAGCGTAAGCAATTTACATGATACTAATATTAATATCAAGAAAATTGGTAATACATCGATTACATTACGACAAATTCTAGAAGAAATGGCAAATACTCCGGAATATAAAAAAGTGAAAAGTCGTCATTGGATAAATCTTAAAGAGATCTACCTATTGGGAAAGTGGAATCAATATGTCACTGGATGGAGGTCTTGGTAATATCATCAAGTAAAATTTTTAAAGCATTAATTTTTTCTAAATACTAAAAATTGAAAAAAACTATATAATAAACTTTAATAAAAAATATCATGTCACCTCTAGTAGAATTTCTTAAGACTAATAATGAACCAAGTTATGATAATCCAGAATTTAATGACTGGTTTAAACAATATTGTAATCTAAGAAGAGAAGAAATACCGAATTGCCCCTTTACTATTGAGTTAGATGTAGATGAGTTAATTAAATTAGACGCTCCATTTACCGATGAGCCAGAAATATTTATTAGAGATGATAGAAGTCGTAAATGTGGTTGGAAAGATGATTACGTACCAGATTATGTAAGCAATTTACATGATACTAATATCAGTGTCAAGCAAATTGATAATAAGCCGATTACATTAAGACAAATCTTAGAGAAAATGGCTAAGACCCCAGAGTATCGGGCTATAAAAAACCAAATCACCGCTCTATAGACCTTAAAGATATCTACCTTGATGGTTGCTGGAAAGATGGTACATGGAATCAATATTAACTACTAGAGTTATTTTGGAGATAATTGGCAAATATTTGGTTGGGACATCTTAAACCATAATGTAGGGTTCTAATATAATTAATTCGTGAGATAGAGGCACATTTTTTGATGATAGGTGTTAACATAGGTTCTAGTAGTCTGCGATTAATAATCATGGTATGCGTCCAATAGTGCCAAGTACATAGTGAACATGGACATCTATTACGCCTTTCAATCATTAACCTAACAATATCATTAGGGAATATGGGTAACAATATTTCTAGTTCACTACACATTAAATATTTTAAAATATTATAAATAGTAAATTGGGGAATTATTATATCAGTGACCATCTATTACTAGTGGCAGAAAAAATTGATTTAGTTATCCACTTTACATTTCCTAATTAATAATATCAAAAACCCCCATGAATATTTACCGTCCTAAAGTAAATTATAGTCTTGCTATCCATGATGCCGCCCTAATTTTAACTCCCGGAGACGCCACTAATTATGGAAAAGAGGACCAGGTATCAAGTCTTGGATACCGATTCCCAGAAGATTCTACACTAACATTAGAGTCAGATCGTATTGTAATTGGACCTGACTATAAACCAATACTCTCACAGCCAGAAAACCAGGAGATTTTAACTAGACAATTAGATGTTCATGATATAGAATTTGTCTATTATCAGGGACATCCCTACCTCTATTATACTGATGAGGAACTACTACTCATTAGGGTCCCCGATTGCTTAGGTGAAATCCTGGATCCTATTATCAAAGATAAGTATGTAACAACTCTAATAGATAGTAAGGTATACCTCTGTACCTTAAGCAGTTTAAATAGGGTGGTAAAAAAACAAGAGATGAAACTGGAACCATCAGTAGAATTAGTGTATCATGAAAACCAAGATCAAAATAAAATACTGGAGGCTAGTTATTTCATTAAGTTTGATACTAATATTAACCTAAAGGAGTGTAGTCTCTTGCGTCAGAAAGAACATATCACCCTGGTAACTAGTAAAATCAGTGCTCATTTAGCAACTACGTTAGCTTCTGTACCAGATTCCCCTTCAGAAAGTAGTTAATAAATAAAACACAATCTATCAGACCTCGGTACCAGGTGGTTGGCTTAAGACATATTTTTTATCGGTAGCTTTTAAACCTAAAAAAGTGCCCTTCCAATTATCTCCAAGAATACGATGGTCTATCCAAACTATTTTCTCATCCTCTACCTTAATATTTTCTGGAAAGGTATCTCTAATAAATTTAAAATAATTATCAGCCTCAGACGGGTGTTCTTTTTTCCAGTCAATAATAGTATTTACTTGTTTTTGATACATCCAGGTTTTTACTTTTTCTTGTTGCTGTTGTGTTTCGTACCTTTCTTCTAGTTTTTCACGAAACTTATTAAATTTACGTTTACAGATGACCATACCATAGGCACTCGCAAATGTCATGATAGGTAGGGTAAATTTAAGATACTGGGGATCATGTAAAAAACTATGTAACATAGTGTTACTATATAATTATAAAAAAATAATTATTTCCTACTTAGTTACTCATTATTTTATATTGCTAGTGAAATATTAGTGAAATACTAGTGAAATATCTAGTGAAATTTAAATACATTATCATCATTATACCCTAATCCTGATAAATTATTACCAGCATGAGTAAATAAATCACATGCCGTTTTTCCGAAATCCTCACGGACAAATAGCGCACCATTTTTTGATAATTCTACACTCTCTAGGGTATGATTATTTTTCTGTAACATAATATTCAGTAACCCATCACTAGCTGTTTTTTTTACCTCGTTACTAGTATCCAACATATGCCTCCAATCACGCTTGGCATCCGAAATAAGCCGTTTCTTTAAGGTATCTAAATTAGTAATCGCCATAGTTGAGCAGCCGCCATGATCAGGTAATTCCCCCATAAATGCTAAGTATAATGGCTCATCTATCTTTAATTCTCCATAAAACATTTCTGCCGCGTCTGGATCCAAGGCTAAGACATCACTTTTATTTCCCACCGATAGGCACCAATAGCCCATATTATTAGTGTGTAGAGAAATCATACCCTTTTTAAGATAGTCATAGATATCATAAAAAGGATGATATTTTAGATAATAAATAGTTCCAATTTCACGTTGGTGATATTATCTTGGGAAATGAATGTGAAAATCAGGATTTGGTATCTTTTTAAGAAAATCCGCTAGGCTCTCGTGCTGTAAATTAAGTGAGGATGTCTTTTCGTGGCTATCATTATCTACTAAATAATACTGTAATAGGACCAACCAGGTAACCCCGGCGCAGTCTGCTAAACTAGTTGGATCCTGTAGATAGGTCTTTATCTTACTGAAATCATTAAGTATGCTATAGTTAATGTTTTCACCATTAAGAGTATTAGGATACTTACACCTAATCTGTTTGCTAATAGCTAAAATAGCTTGTAAACTATCCATGCAATCTGATGTGTTAAAATATATCGTACCTGTTAAGTAGAGCAGGGTTTCATTTTTTTTAAACTGCTAAAGCCCCCATAGGGTCCCAGGGAGGCAAACTGGTCACCTGATTAGAACTTAGTACCTCCAGTTCTTGTTTAGTCAATAGGGATCGTTCTACGGCTACTTCAAATACATATTCATCAAACCATCTATCACTCATATTATAAAATCCCTTACCAGGACCCTTATCTGCCCAAGAATTTTCCACTTGCCAATGACTAACGTCTTCTTGATCACGTTCACCCTCAACACAATTATGCTCTAAATTTGTCCTAGCCCCGGTAAACACCATGGCATGAGTCATCAATGATTCTCCATAATTAAGTCGTTCGGTTTTAGTTAAACTGTTTTCTATTCCAAAAATAGAACTTTTATCTACTAGATCTAAATCCATGGCACATTCATCTCCTTGAAATGATTTCATGACATCACATCCAAACCAAACTACCTTATTTTTCTTTAGACTTTCTAAAGCGAGACGTTTTAAGACCGCAATATCTACATTTAAATATTGAATCGGGGTACCCTCTACTACATTACCTAGAAATTGAACGGTATATAAGTTATTATAGCTATTTCTGGGATCGTTTACTACACAGACATAGTCAGATGATTTCCAGGGGACATGGTGGCGATAAAACTCCAAAGGAGAGACATTCTTAACACTTTCTGGTTTATGTAACACCTTATCCTTATAGTCCCAAGTAAATCTGGAAGGTGGGGTTCCTAAAAACTTAGATAGGATCTGAAAAATTTCCTCTTGGAAAGCTGGTTTTAAATCTTCTGGATTCTCTGACTCACGTAATTGCTTGGCGTAATCTCTAAATTTAGACTTAAGAACATTATTCATTTCATGTGAATTACTACTATGATGTGTTTCACGGTAGACACTTTTAGGGACCAAACCATATTTTTCTACTAAATTACAAAACATATCCCATTGTCCTCCATCACAAGTAGGATCATTTAATAGGTGTTGTACCTCTCTGGAATCTAAATCTAGATGTTTGGTTTTTATAATAGCATCCATTCCATAATTTAAACGTTCTAGTTTATCCCAAAAGAACAGGTAGCTCTGAGAAAATTCAAAGTTATCTAGATTATATTTCTCCATCATGTTTCTCCTGACTACATTAAGAGCCGCAAATAACCAACATCGTCCACTTGATTTTTGATTAGTTACTTTCACTTCTGGTTTAGTAGTCACATTATAATAGTGTTGATAAGATTGATATGCTTCCCTATTAATTGCCACAGATTTTAAGGAATTATTAGTTAAGACATTTTGTAATATTTTATGGGTGGGATCACCTTCTACTTTTCCCCTAAAGCCTTGTAACGCACTTTCTGAAATAGCTGACATAATTTATATATTAATGTAGCACTAGTAACTTTTAAATATTATTGTCAGTTTTATGTTATTAGGTTTCCTAAATTTTTTTAGCCAAGTGCGTTTTATTAAGCCAATTAACATTGTCATAGTTTAACATAGGCATATGTCAATTGTTTACACAGATAGTAAGATAATCAAGAGGTTATATGAGTTTATTAGTAAAACCCATGATATCTTAACTAAATTAGAGGTTCCCTATTTTATTTTTGCCGGAACACTACTTGGTGCTGTTAGACATGGTGAAATTATTCCATGGGATGATGACATTGATATTGCCGTCATGGAAGATTTTGAAACTAAAATTTGGGAAAACCGAGATATGTTTTTTAATGCCCAGTTAAATATAACTAAGTATAAATTTGGTTACAAGGTATTTGCACTAGATAGTGAAATAGACCAACGTTGGAATCATGGCTATCCCTTTTTAGATATTTTTATCATGAGTGAGTATACAGATGAAAATCAAGTAGCTAAAATTCATTATAAAAATAAAGACTATCGTTTAGAATTTCCAAATGAAACTTTTAATAAGCATGATGTATTTCCATTAAAACCCTATAGTTTAAATGGAATTAGTTTAGTTGGTCCAAATAAAGGGGAAGCACTACTAAATAAATTTTATACTGATAACTGGCGTACTTGTTATCGTACCCATGACTTGTGTCATGTTAATAAAACCAAAATTCAACCGACCGTTATCAGTTATATTTAAATTCCAGAATAAAAATAAAATATTATCTATTATAATCATGGGTAAAAAAAATAAACAGAGAAATAAACAAAATAAACAAAATAAACAAAATAATGGTAATAATAGGGATGACAACGACAGTAATAACCATCATGACCATGACAACGATGAAATAGAGGAGATGTTACGTCAGATAGAAGAGTCTGCCAATCGCGTTAAAGAAGAATTAATTAACCGTGAATTAACTAGAAAGGTTAGTTCATTAAGATCAGTAAATGGAAGTAATAATAAAAAACGAGATGCTAATCAGGGTAATAATCAAATACTAGAACAACTAATGACTAAAGAAGTAGGAGGTACCTTTCCTACTCAATGTATGGCGTGTCGTAGAAGACTATTTGGTCAAGAATAAACCAAGTTTTTAGAATGTAATTCTTTAATAATACCTTCTTTACTATCATAAACAACATGACTAGCTTTTCTAAATTCACCCTTATCATATAGAGCAAGTAGAGTCTTTTCATAATCCACAACGGTACTAGTCTTAGCAAATTCTACTATTTTTTTACGTCGTAACCAGTTGTCTAGTTGTTTCCACGTTTTTCCTGCGTCTAAATTTTCAATTTCTGAGATATTTTCCACAACATCCATCTCTTTTTCACTTCTACCGGTTCGTTTAATGGAATCCTCACGTCTCTTTTTATCAAAATAATGAAAGGTAGATTTAAAAGTATCAACCTCCCGCTGTTCTCGTTTTAGTTGAGATAGGGTTTTACCCTTTTTTTTCGTTTTAGTAGCTAATTGGGTATCAAGATCTAAATCAAAGGTGTGTTCCATTTCGTCATCACCATCACTCTCACTATCGTCTACTTTAGTAGCATTATGTAGATCCGATAATTCGTCACGTCTACTGTCTAATGATTTTTTTAATTCTTCTACAATATTTAGCTCCATACTGTCTTTTATGTAAAAGGTCGGTTTTGTTTAAAATAGTTTAAATTTTTTCTTTTAAATTAAAAATTTGAGTTACATTAACTATTTATTCTTAAAGTTATAACATTAATATTATTAAATGCCTACTTATGAAATTATTAATAACTTAAGTGATGATGTCAAGCGTGTCTTAAAAGACATTAATTTAGCTGATCAACCTTCCCATGCTGATGAAAATTACGTCTTGTCATGTAACGAATACATTAGGGAAGTTTTAAGCCCTATTTATGGAGAAGACGTAGTGAAAAAGTATCTATATGATGAACTACTAAGTCAGTATGTCTATCAATATTTTGGTGCTCTACTATATGATTGCCCCTATGTTTTTAAGGAGGATGAGGCGCTAAAACAGCATCTGGTAAATCGGGTCGCAGAAATAAATAAGATTCCTCAAATGGAACAGAGGTCTGAGGAATGGTATAAGTATCGTAATGATCGGATTACTGCGAGTGATTTTGCCTCTATTTTCGGTAAAAATGTCTTTAAGTCTAAGGATCAATTATTAAGTGATAAAATAGATCCCAGTAGTGTTGTCTTTATCTCCTCTGATATTATGCTTCACGGTACCAGACTAGAAGATGCTATTTGTCAAATGTATCAGGTTAATGAAGGCGTAGAAGTAAAAGAGTATGGTTGTTTGTCACATGACACAATTGGACACCTCGGTGCTTCTCCAGATGGTATTACTGACGATGGTGTCATGTTAGAAATTAAGTGTCCACCAAAAAGGGAGATTAAGGGTCACCCACCAGTATATTATTGGTGTCAGATGCAATTGCAATTAGAGGTAGCGGATCTTAATAGATGTGATTTTGTGGAATCTAAAATAGAAATGATTAGTAAAGACAGTTTTAATGAATTGTTAAAAGACGAGCCTACCTATCGTCATGAGGCTGGATGTCTGATTGAATGTTGGAACTCAGAGGAAAATAAACTGATTCATGACTATTTCCCTGTGGGTAATAACTTAAAAGATGTTGACAAGTGGGAGGACGCCTATCTAAATGGTTTAGAGGGACAGGAAATTCTTGATTATAGAAACACACTCTATTGGCATGCTAAAAATTATGCCAAAATTACCATTTACCGTGATCGTCGCTGGTTTCAGAGACGAATTCCCGAAATTAACGAATTTTGGGAACAGGTATTAGAGGGACGCGAAAAACTAGAAGTAGAGAAATTAATTACTTCAGATGCGGCTAATGTCACTGATACTGAATCCTTCACAAGCAGCTCATCTAAAGTATCAAATACTACCGTTACTAGTAAGACTAGTAAGACTAGTAAGAGAAGTAAGAGAAGTAAAAAATCCGTCTGCCTGATCACTAATAGTAGTGACAGTGATGCCGATTAAGTTTAGTATAACAAAAAATAGTAAACTATACTATACATTAATATTTGACTGATAATTTTTTATTTCCAAATAGGGGAAATAACTAGAAAGAACAAACAAGTAAGGTTTAGATTTAACTAAAATCGCACTTATTATAGCCAGAGCCGCCCAGTCAAGCCAATTTTCTTGATAACTAAGGTTTAGAATTAATAATAAACTACTAATTATAACACCTAATATAGGTAACGTAAGTGGGGTTAATTTATATAATTTATAGGCGACAGAAATAGATAACCATAGGATTAAAGAATAAATAATGGTCCCCAGTGAGAGTCCCAAAAATATTTTGTTAACTTCTCCTGTTATAATTAGAGATATCATCATGCCCAAAAATCCAAATAATGCTTCTAGATAAAAGAATCGTTGACTCTGGAACCCAAAATACTGGTAGATATAATAAGCGTATTTTGTCTTATATTTAGTTTTATATTTTGTCTGACATATATTACACTGTTGAATAATTAATGGATCTTTATCTAATACGATTAAATGCTGTAGACAGTTATTGTGATAATATTTATCACATTTACAAGGATGTATGACATCACCGTTTATAGGTTCATGACAAAAGTCACAGATCAATGGACTTATCTCCATGCTATTCATTTTTATCTCTCATTATTTTACTAAGCCAGTTATTTAAATATTTACAAATAACAGCATATTATTTGTTGTAGAGCCAAATCTAGTTTACTCATTCCTAAGAGTATCTCCCCAAGTTCACTATAATAAACCATTTCGTCATCTGAATTATATAAAGAAATAATATTTGCCCGGTTTTGATATACAAGTGTTAGTGGAATCATAGCAAAACTTTTTCGTTTCCATAAGACATATGATTTCCACTGGGACCAAATATTATTAGCTGTGGTCTCATCTACTTTACGATGTCCATAATGGTGAAATAATTCTAAAATACTCATATTTACATCTAGAAGGGGTGTGTCAAGAATTTCACCAGGATATAAACATGGAAATCTGGTTTCGGTCAGATAACTATCAATAGGACCGTGTATCTGATCATAAATTGGTAATATTACATTTTGGAAACCCTGACCACAATAATTACTAGAAAATCTATGTAACCAATTCCATGGGGTACTACTATATTTAACTTGATGGGTAAACAGTTTTACATTTAAACTCTTATAGTGTTCCATTCTAAATTTAATAACCCCCTCAGTGAGTAGTGTTATTTTTTTTATAACACAAAATAAGTAGATTAAAATATTATTTAGTTTATGTTCTAATTCTACCGTAGTATTTTCTAAGCCCTGGTAGGGACGTCTAAATGATAAATTCCAATGGTAAACTCCGGAATCAAGAAATACCTCTTCTTGGTAATTAGTATCTATTGGTGTTAGTCCCAATAGACTTGAAAACTTCATCTCACGGGTCCGTTTACTATTATAATATAAATGATCTGCCTGTCTGCTAAAATCATGTTGATTATATCTATTGGTGTTAATAAATCGTGCTATTATACCGGGTATTCCATCGGGACAATAACGATAACAAATACTATTAATAGTTCTGGTAAAATCCCTTTCCATATAACTAGGGGTTTTAACCAGCATAAATATATCTTATTATATTTTTAAATTAGGTGTATGCTTAAACCTAGAAATAAAATTGAAGCTGAAGCGCTAGAGATGTCACTTAAAAAAATAAAAAATGACATCCCTATTTCCTGTTACAATTGATTTTAACCAGGCACAAATAGCCTGGAGAGCTAATAAGACGTATCTTGGAAATGGATATTTTAAGTATAAGGTGTCCTATCCTAAAATATCCAGTCATCGTTATTATTTACGATCTACCGTTAAATCAAAATCAACTATTAAAAAAAACATCACCACCCATACCCATAATTATAATTTAAGACCTCGGAAACAGAAAACGTATTGTTAATGGATGATATCTAATCCGAAAGTTGTAATGTTTCAAATACCTTTTGGTCACTATGTTTCTCCTGTAATTCTTTTATTTCTGCCTCTGTTGGTAAGAAGATAAACCATTTTCCCTTTTCATAAGGAATAGTATCTGGTGATCCTTTTTTGTCTAACCAGTAGTCTAATGGATAGAAAATGGCATTATGTTGGCAATAATTAACCAGTACAATCTGCTGATAACTTCCATCAGATCTAACGATAGACATAACCCTTGGTAACTTAAGTTCCACATTATTTTTATTAGATAAATTGGTTACACCAGCCACTATTTTGGAAATTATTAATTTAGCCGCCTCTAGTTTTCTAGATTGATTAAAACAATTTTCTAGCCAGTCATAACAAGTTTCAGCTGACTCTAGTTGTTGGAATTTTTCAAAAGTTTCGCTAATCTTTTCTAGATAGGCAGCCAAATTAGGATACCTAATTTTTACCTCTAGTCTATCTGTCTCGGACTGTTCGGGTTCTGGTTCTAATTCCGGTTTAGATGTCTCTTCTGACTTAGTTACCGGGATTTCCACCTCAATACTTGGTTGATTATTATCTTCAATACTCTTACTTACTTGATCCGGATCCTGATCACAATCGGGATTATTACCAACACCGGGTTCTACTACCGTTTCTAATTCCTGGTCATTTACACTTGTAATAAGTTCAATCTCATTAACTGCCTCGGATGGTTTATCCTGATTCCCTTCTACACTCATTATATTAAAAAAAGAACATAAATATCTAAAATAGACGAGGGATAAATCAATTTTATTTCTTGAATTTTTTCTCTTTCACCATTCCAATATTTTTCCCAACCAGATGAATCTCCAATACCCTCTCTAGCTTATTAATGACCTGCTGATTAGGCATGGCTCGTTTAGACTCATAGCTAGCAATCACCTCTGGTTTTTCATTGACAAGTTGAGCCAATTGTTTTTGACCCAGCTTTTTAGCCAGCCGACCTTTAGTAATAGCCGCAGCAGTTTCCTTGCTAACCTTATTATGTGTACCAACCTCTGTCCTATCTAATTTAGCCATTTTTTGACCATCTTGTGATCCACGGATATTACCTGTATTAATTGCTCCCATTTTTTTTTGGGTTAGTGTACCAACTCCTCTAGCATTCGCTTCTTTTACAGTAGTTGGTGCCTTTTTCTTAAACACAACATTATCCCAATCCTGATGTTCCATAACTTTTTAATATTTTTGATAAAAAAGAAGATTTAAATTTCAATTTTTTTACACTGGAACACTAGTAAAACGTTTCCGAGATTTATGCTCATAAACTACAATTAATCCAGAGACAACACAAATTGGGATAGAAATAGAGTAATGCTCCTTTAAATTACTATGTTTATCAGGGTCCTTATTGTAATTTACCACACACATAATACTGTAGACAAATGACATGAAACAGATTAGTATAAAGGTCGCAATAGTGGTGTCTTTATAAGTTTTAACCGGCATATTTTGGGATGATAATTATTTTTAAAACCCCTTAGGTGACTACCTTCATTTTTATTTTTATTTTTATTTTTATTTAAACACTTGCTAGCAAATAGTATACGTATCCTATTAAAAACTAGTTAGTATGAATGAATTTCTGAAGTATTCACAACCTACAGCAGTGGAATTTCCACCCCGTTCAAATATTTATAGCGCCTATATTAACGGTAATGTTTTATTGAAACACCTTAAAATTCCGGATATACAACGAGAATTGGTAGAGGAGCGAGTAATAGAACTTAAAGAAAAGTTAGATCGCGAATATAGGGAAAGTGGATTTTATGATTTTGGAATATTTTTGATATGTGACTATGGTGATAATTTATATCTACTAAATGGTCAGCATCGCTATAATGTCTTGAAATTAATAAGTGAAGCTGATATAAATATTGCCTTACAAATTAAAGTGGAAGTCCGACAAGCTAAATCTAAGGAGGAAATGGAAAAATTATGGAGAGCTTCTAATGATACTAGACAGGTAAAATTAGTAAAAAATGGTAACCATCAATTAATAATTAATGGATTTAGAAAATACATGAACAGAAAATATCAACCCTATATTTCTAGTGCTCAAAACCCTCATAAACCACATCTTAATTTAGATACACTGGTTGAGGAGATAGATATGCTTAATCTAATAGATAAATTGGACATCACTACACCAGAAGGTATAATTAATGAGATAGAAAAAATAAATAATTTTTATAAAGACGTTAGTTATCAATTTGATCGCTGGGGTAAAAAAAAAGGAGGATGGCGTATCCCGAATGCTGAAGAGTGTCTAGATAAATGTCGTAAAAGATCACCAGCTGATACCCTATATCTAGGTATTTATCAAAATTTTGAGTGGCTACATCGGATTATTGAACATCTAGAAAATAATACTGCCTATAGTGATATGCCTCACTATCTTATTTCTGCCAGATCAAGGAAAATCAGTAAAAAGGTGGAACATCTGGTTTGGGATAAATGGAATAGTTTTGAAAAAATTAAAGCCAGGGGAGATGAATATTCAAGTTGCTATGTGTGTCGGAAACAACTAGAAAGAGAAAACTCACAATGTGGACATATCATCCCTTTTTTCTACGGAGGACAAAATACCATAGATAACCTAGAACCAATTTGTGGTTCTTGTAATAGTGATATGGGAATAGAAAACCTTAATACCTACAAAAATAGAATGTTTCCAGAAAATAATTAAATATTAGAGTAAATATATAGCATGGTAAATGTTAAATTACTTAAAAAGCAAGGTGCCTATTTTGGAGTCTTAACATCTATTATTACTATTCTTAGTTTTATCGTCGGACTTGTCGGAAGTGGTAATATTGACCGAGCTGAAATAATTAGTAGTATTGTCGCTATGTCTGTCTCTGATAGCGTGGCAGATGCTTACGGGGTTTATGAATCAGATAAAACTCAAGAGGGTAATATCTCAGATAAAGATGCCTTAGCTGGAGCGGGCTATGCACTCATTTCTAAATTAGCATGTCAATTAGTGTTTATCCTACCATTTTTCTTTATAACTAATGCTAAATGGTCGGCGGTTTCATGTAGTATCATCGGAATTATCATCTTGATCGGGTTATCTAAAAATATTGCGGAAACCCGTGATTCTACCTGGAAAAAAACTAGTACTAGAATACTTGGAGTCACTTTAGTAACCACTATTTTATCTGTTAGTGTTACCAAATGGATCATGTCCATTAAACATCATTTAAAGTAAAAATTATCTATTTACTTTGGTCGGATAATATTAAAATTAAATTTAATAAAGAAAGGTTTAAAATATTGATCACAAATAAATTTAGTATATTTTTCAGAAACTATTCTACCATGTTTTTTCCTATAACTAATAATATTATCACCCCTGTTAGCATATAAATTAGCATATTTATAATTCATGATCGCAAATCTATCATTATATCCTTCATTGTGAGCAAAATTAGGAATTATAATAGCATTTGGAACGGTATCTAATTTAGAAACTACTGTTTTAATTGGTATCTTAGTTTCAATTAAAACATCTGGTCTCACAAACATTATATAGTCATAACGGGTATTAGAGCTAGTTACTAATTGTAATACTCTTTTCTGTGATTCTAAAGCACATATATGATTTTTAACTAATCTGGGTAACCACTCCCCCTTTATATTATGACCAATAGTATCATATACATCTTTATAAAAATATTTGTTAAAATCAATACGGTCTAGGTATGTTTCTTGGAAATCTATTTTGTATTTATTTGGCTTTAACAATTTATACTCATCATCCACAATTCTAATAGGGATTTCTTTTTCCCATATCCGCTGTAATTGATTTTTTGTTTTCCATGTATGTAAGTAAATATCAAAACTGATATTATATTTCTCCAATACATTAAAAATATAATCATAATGACTTTTGTAAACATATCTAGTAGATCTTGTCATCCCAAAATAACAAATAGCGCATTTTTTTTTGGATATTCCTTTTATATCCAGTATATTTGTTTTAAAATTTTCCCTATATTTATAATGTTGAAAATATATAAATATTAATAATAACAGGATAATAATGATAATTAACCAAATATTACGATTCATATTTATATAGGCATATAATTTATATTATATAATATGATATTATTTTGTAAGATTAGTAATAATTAAGAAACTATTTTTA
>WLWF01002054.1_pt1 | contig 15193 bp, 13 predicted proteins | sample 6718331 | NCBI WGS metagenome assembly WLWF01 (sample SAMN12718692, study PRJNA515312) | sponge metagenome | isolation source: marine sponge | host: Mycale hentscheli | place: New Zealand: South Island, Marlborough, Capsize Point | collected 2003-05-01
AAGCAGCAGAAAGAACTAGATTACATGAAGAGGAAATGCTTAGAAGGCAAGAAGAAATGGCTTCTATGGATGAGATTAGTACTATTACAGCTCAAAAAGCTACTTCAGATGTTGAGATTACTTCAATAGCGGCTGCTGATATTAACAACATACTTACAGATAAGTTAGCTAAAGATAAAGCAGCATCAGATGCATCGGTAGCTATATCAGATGCTGAACAAGAAGAAAAGAGAAAGAATCTTATGCTTACCGGTGTTGCTTTAGAGACACTAAGTAACATAGCAGGGCAAGAAACACAAGCAGGTAAAGCGTTAGCTTCTGCAGGTGCATTAATAAATACTTATTTAGCAGCTTCTGATGCATTAAAGTCAGTACCGTTTCCATTTAACTTTGTAGCTGCAGCAGCAGTTGTAGCAAATGGTTTAGCAACTGTTAAGAGAATAAACGAAACAGAAGTACCAGGAGAAAGTGGTGGAGGTATGGCTTCAGCATCTCCTACTAGTTTTGTTGCACCTAATACACAAGACATGCAAGCAGCACAATCTGTAGCACCTCAAATAGCTCCTGCACAGCCTATGGTACAGGCTTATGTAGTAGCAGGTGATACAAGATCAGCTAATGAGGCAGAAGCAAAAATACAAACAAGAAGAACATTTGGTTCATAACCTATTTAATAATATGAAAATAATCGAGTTAATTATAGACGAGTTAGACAAGATATCAGGATTTGATGCAGTCGCACTTGTAGAGTCACCAGCAATAGAGTCAGATTTTTATGCATTTAAAGACCAGGACTTAGATGAACTAATAACATATGAGCTTATAAAGCATTCTTTCAAAGATCAATTCGTAGAAAGAATATCTGGTGAAAGTAGAGATGACTATATGGGCAGGTGTTTACCTGTTTTAAAGTCCGAAGGATTTCCAGAAGATCAAGCTTTAGCGATCTGTTATGACTCGTTTGACATAGACGTTTCTACTTTACCGGATTATGCTAATGAAGTAACAAGGTCTTATAGTGAGCATGAAATGCATTTTAACGTATCTGTGGTTAAGACTGCAGAAGGTAATAAGTACGTTATAAATGGTGAATTAACTCCAGACTTACATTTAGTTGTAGGTAATACTTATTGTTTTGACCAAACAAAGGAATCAAACTTAACTCATGACTTAAGAGTAAGTTTAACCAAAGACGGAATATGGGGTGGCGGAAAAGAGTACAACAAAGGTGTAGCTGTAATGGGTAATAAGTTATACTTACAAGTAACAGAAGACACCCCTAAAGAATTATACTACTACTGTATAAACCATGAAGGTATGGGTAATGATAGTAAAATATTTACTCATTCAGAAGAACCACAGGCATTTGCTAGTTATACAGACTATCCTCAAGCAGCAACTAATAATGCTAAAAGAGCTCTTAAGTGGGCTGAAAAAGAAGGATGGGGTTCATGTGGTACACCAGTAGGTAAACAAAGAGCTAATCAATTAGCAAAAAGAGAGCCAATCTCAGAAGATACTATAGCTAGAATGGCTGCATTTGAAAGACACAGAAGAAATAGTGGTACACCTTACGGTGAAGGATGTGGTAAGCTTATGTGGGATGCATGGGGAGGTGACGAAGGCGTAGCATGGGCTCAAAGAAAGTTAAAAACTATTCGTAGAGAAGAACAGTCAAACCAAAAGAACTTTAGAGAGACATTCTCTATCACGGGGAAAAACGATGGATATAAGTTTGCTTTAGATACAGAACAACAAAGAGTAACTGGAGCGTTAATGATACCTGATAAACTTATAAAAAGATACGACGAAGAAGGTAACGAATACTTTGTATACTTTTCTAAAGATACTATCAAGCAAATATCTGAAAAGATGATGAAGAATAAATTGCTAGATAAAATGAACTTAGAGCACGATCCTGACCAACCTGTTGAAGGTTTTATGGCAGAAACTTGGATAGTGGACGATTCGTTTAACGATAAGTCTAGAAAGTATGGCTTTGAATTTCCAGAAGGTACATGGGTAGGTACTTACCAAATAGAGAATGAAGATATATGGGAGTTAGTAAAAAACAAAACGGTAAAAGGTTTTTCAATAGAAGGTTTCTTTTCAGATAAACTAATTCAGGCTAAGAAAGCCTAATATAAAAATATATATTGATGGATACCAATTTTACCTTAGGAATAGGATTTACCAGTTCAGGCGTAGTATCTTATTTACACTTCGAAGATTTAATCCTAGCATTTGTACTAGGTTTTATAGGTTCAGCAGGAGCTTACTTATTTAAGTATATTACTGATAAAATAAAAAAGGGCAAAGACTAACAAAACCTTTTCGTCCGTAACATTGTCTTCACCCTTTCTAAAAAAAGGACTCTTTAAATTAATAAAACTAATTTAGAACAGCAAAAAAAGAATCCTTTTATTTATTGGTCTTTGGTCCTGTCTTTTTATTTAGTGCAGGTCTAAGTCTTTTTATCCATTTCATTTCTGCAGCAAATCTTTCTTTTCTATTAGATACTTTTTCTAATGTAAACCAAGTAATTACTTTAGCTCCTTTAGCTCCAATATTTCCTGGTTGATTACCATTATGTTGCATTACTCTTGCTCTTATCTTATCTGAAGCTCCTACATATAAACCTTTTGTTGTTATTAGTAGGTATACTCCTTTATTCATTCTACCATACCAGTCATAAAGAGATTTATGTACTGCTTTTCTCCATTTCTTAGGATTATCTTTTCTCCATTTAGCTGAAGTATGTTTAGTCATTTTTTGATAATGACATTTTCTACAATAGGTATAGGTATAATTTTTACCTCTCTTGTTTATTATAGTATAGTAATTATCTAGTGGTAAGTCTTTATCACACTTACTGCATATCTTTGTAGTCATCTGGATTTAGGTTTAGTTGAATACATAATTCGTCTATAACCTTTTTCTGACCTAAAGTAATAGTAGTATAATTATTATTTATTAAACTACTTAAGAATGCTTCAGTTTTCTGATTAGTATTTAAGTCTAATAGTCTTTCTATAAGTTTATTACTCTTACTATATAACTTAGGTTTACTTAAAGTATTAGTATTACTTATACTCTTTAACATACTAACGTTTGATGGTTTATCATCTAACTCTTTCTTTATACTTAATAAGATACCTTCTATTTCGTATATTTTCTCTAGGATTGTATTTGTATTCATTGTTATTTTTATTACGTTTAACTTGATCTTATATTATAATATAGCAAGAAAAAACCGAACCAACAAAAAAAATAGACCTTTTTCCGAATAATTTAAGAAAATATAGGTTTTTTTACGAATAATGTAAAAAGAGAAAAAAAGTTAACAAAAGGTTGGCCATTCAGAAAAAAAATCCTTACCTTATTGGTTAACCCGGTAGGTTTAAAGGTTTAAGGTAGCTATATATAATAAACAAACCAATGGAGAAAGAAAACCTAACATGGGAAGAGTTCGAAGAAAGGATAGATAGAATCTTTGAACAAATACAAAACCTTATCGAGGATACACATGGGCAAAAATAAAGAAACAATTTTCATACAAATAGCTAGTTATAGAGATCCTGAACTAGTTCCTACATTAACAAACTTATTAGAAAATGCTAAATACCCAGAGAGGTTACATATATGCATAGCATTTCAATACTCAGAAGAAGATACTTTTACTAAAGACATAGAAATATTCTCAGAAGATGAAAATATTACTATTTTAAGAATACCTTACAAAGAAGCAGTATCAGCTTGTTGGGCAAGAAATAAAATACAGCAAGAGTATAAAGGTGAAACTTATACCTTACAGTTAGATAGTCACCATAGATTTATTGCTAACTGGGATGAAGAGTGTGTAAAAATGTTAAAAGGTTTACAAAAGAAAGGTTATAAGAAACCTTTACTTACCTCTTATGTACCAGCATATCAACCAGATAAAGACCCAGAAGGTAGAGCTTTAGAGCCATGGGGTATGAATTTTGACAGATTTACTCCAGAAGGAGTTGTATTCTTTCTACCTTACCATATAACCGAAGATATAAAAGAACCTATACCAGCAAGATTCTTTTCCGCACACTTTGCATTTACTTTAGGTAAGCATTGTGAAGAAGTTCCACATGATCCTCAGTTTTATTTTCATGGAGAAGAAATAACTCTTGCTGTTAGGTCATTTACTCATGGTTATGATTTATTTCACCCTAACAAAATTATAGCTTACCATGAATACACAAGAAATGGTAGAACTAAACAATGGGATGATGATCCAACTTGGGTAAATAAAAATAATGTAACACATGCAAGAGTAAGACAGTTATTAGGAGTAGATGCAGAAGTTTGCACACCTTGCAATAAAAATAGTTTTAAGAAGTTTGGTTTAGGTGAAGTTAGAACATTAAAAGACTATGAAACTTATGCAGGTATAAGATTTTCTGACAGAGCTATAACAGAAAGATGTTCAACTAATCAATTTCCTCCAGGACAAAAAGAAGATGTATTTATTCCTAAGTTTAAGCACTTTTTACATATTGATAAAACTGTATTTAAGAAAGATGATTATACTTTTGCTGCAGTTATATGTAAAGATAAAGACAATAACGAAACTTACAGAAAAGATTGGGACTATTTTAACGAATTACTGAAAGGTGAAAAAGTAGAATTACTTATTGATGCCAATATAGAGAAACCTCATAAGGTTATGGTATGGGGTTATAGTAAAAAAGATGAATGGTCTGAAATACAAGACTTCTTTCTATGATACCTAAAAAAATATTTCAAACTTTCGAAACTAAAGACGTACCTTTCGGTATGTCAAAAGCTTTAATAAGTTGGCAAGCAAAAAACCCTACTTGGGAATATAAATTCTTCGATAAAGAAGATAGAGTAAACTTTATAAAGAAAAACTTTGACAAAGAAGTATTAGAAGCTTATAAAACCTTAATACCAGGAGCATTTAAAGCAGACTTATGGAGATATTGTATACTTTATATAGAAGGAGGTGTTTACGTAGATGCTGATACAATCTGTGAGACACCATTAGATAGTTGGTTAGACACAAATTTATCCTTAATAGTTACAAGAGATGACCCTATGGCTAATAAATGGTTAGGTAATGCTTTTATAGCATCTAAACCAAGACATAAACCTTTATTAGATTGTATAAGAAGAATAGTTAAACATACTCAGGATAAAAAAGAAATGTTTTACTTAGATTATACAGGTCCAGCACTATGGGGTAAATGTGTAAATAAATCTTTAGTAAGACAAGAAGAAACAGATTATGAGTTAGGTTTATTTCAAGACATAAACGTACTTAAACATGACTTTAGTAGAACTAAGTATGTAGATATAAACAACACTGACATTTTACATGTAGAGTATCCAGGTAAAGTACAAGAAATGGACTCTATAGGTAACAAAAAGTTTTATGATTATGTACAAGCAAATACTATTTTTAGAGAAATACCTTTTACCATTTTATATACTTCTTACGACTTATTTGACGTAAATAACTATATGGTAGATAGTTTTACAGATAAAAATAAAGACTATGAAATGGTTTACTACGATCAAGCTGCTGTAGATTTATGGTTTAAAAACTCTATATACAAACAAGCTTATGATAAGTTAACCGAGAGAGGAGAAAAAACAGATTTTTTTAGGTATTGTTATTTGTATGAAAAAGGAGGTGTCTATACTGATACTGATACTTTTTGTAACATACCTTTAGATAATTTTATACAACATCAAGACTTAGTAGTAGGATTAGAAGCTAATACAGACTTAAATATATTTGAAGGTATAGTAGATAAAATAGACGGTAAGTATGTTAGTGTTTGTAATTGGTTTATTGCAGTTAAACCTAAACATCCAGTACTATCTAAAGTTATAAATGATATTATAAATAATCCTAAAGAAGGAGTACTACAGAATACTGGTCCAGGTAGATTTACTAAGCACATACTAGATTACTTTGGTAGAGACAATGATTTTAACTTAGATACAGTAAAAAATAAGTCTGAACTACTTAGTATAAACAGATTTGGTAGTAACCAAAGTCATTCTAATAGTAAAAAGTTTAAAAACCCATTTACTTATAATGATAAAGACATTTACATAACTCATATGTTTGATGGTACATGGAGAACAAATAAAAATAGAGAGTTAAAAACTATACCTACTAAATACGTTTCACATAATTTATCTCTTATAGAAAAAGATAATGGTTATTTAGGAGTAGCAAGATTAGATAAAGATACTTCTCGTACTTGGTTTATGAAAAAGCTAGGAGAATGTATGAGTTGTTACGAATTTACCTTTGATAAAGAGTTAAACTTACTAAATACGGAAGAAAAACCTATAAACTTTACGGATAATGTAAAATTCGAAGACTTTAGGTCATTTAACTATAAAAATAAATTATATCATTCTGTTTCTTATATAGATAAAGACTGGAATACAACTATAGCTATTTTAGACGATAAGTATAACTTTATAAAAGACGTTAAGGTAGATAATCCTAATAAAATGTCTTTTGGAGTAGGAGAGGAAGTAGTATGGGAAAAGAATTGGTTATTTTTTACACATAACGAGGAGTTGCATTTTATTTATAATACAAGTCCTAATTATATAGTATACAAACATACAGGAGATTTTATTTTTGAAAAGATTATAGACAAAGATAATATACTTAAAGATAAGTTTCCTGAAAAAGAGCTATATTTTAGCTCTAGAGTTAAGGTTGGAGGTAGTACCCAGCCTGTATGGTTAAACGAGCACGGTTGTTACGTTTACTTAGTTCATACTAAACTTTATCAAGAAAGAGCATACAATCACTATGCTGTAAAACTAGATAAAGATTTAAACCTAATAGATATAAGTTATAAACCAGTTATTACTAGCAAAGTACCATACTGTTTATTCTTTATTTCTACTTGGTTAAGAAAAGAAGATAATTTAGTTATAAGCGGAGGTTTAGAAGATAACACTAACTGGATTTGGGAGATTCCTATCAAGAAGGTTATGGATAGCTTCAATATATAATCCCTTCCGGTTTTTTGCTATTTATTAATACAAGAATGTTACTTTTTAACCAATAAATCTTTTAAAATGGACAAAAATTCATTAAAAGAGCTAGTAAAAAAGTATTTTTCACTCACAGAAATGACTGAGACAAAAGACACTTCAGAAGACAAACAAAACTTTGATTCAGCTACCTTAGTAGACGGTACAAAAATTACTAACAAGAAAGATAGTTCTTTCGCTGTTGGTGATGAACTGTATGTACAAACGGAAGCAGGAGAAGAAGTATTGGCTCCATCAGGTGAGCATACTACTGAAAGCGGAATTACTGTAACAGTAGACTCAGAGGGGAAAATCACTGGTATAGCTCGACCAGACGGAGAAGATTCTGGTTCGTTAAGCGAACACGAAGAAGAAGAGATGAAGGAACTTGATAAAGGACCTGCTAAAATTCTTCAGTCAGAAGACTCTACAAAAGAGGTTAAATTAGAAGAAGATGAGATCGACATGGACATGCATCCTGAAGAGGAAACAATGGACATTAAAGAAGAGATCATCGAAGCTATTATGACCGAAGTAGGCCCTGCAATAGAGGACTTACGTAAAAAAATGGCTGAGCATGATGAAAAATTGGCTGATCACGAAACAAAGATGAAGGACTACATGAGTGCTCCTGCATCTGCACCTGTGACTAAGTCAAAATATGCTAAGTCAAGAAGTAAATTTGAACAACCTAAAGCAGTTCACAATACCAAAAGGTACGAGAAAGCTTTATTTAACTTAACAAACTCTAAAAATTAATTATTATGGCAATTAATGTATCAGCGTTAAATGACTTTAACAATGAATTAGCAGGAAAACTAGTCTTAGACTCAGTTTATACTGGAAACACAGCCGAGTATGTTAGCATCCAAGAGGGTATTAAATTTCAAGAGCCTCTTAACCTTGTATCAGTAGCACCTTACTTCCAAGGAGGTAACGCTGTTTCAACTGCATCAGGTTCAGCTGACTTTACTCAGCGCAATATAACAGTTACCAAAAGAACTGCTTATGATGCGTGGAACCTACAACTTCTTACTGAGAAGTATACGGGTAAAGCTTTCTTACCAGAAGGCTCTTACGAAGACACTATGACTATCTTAACTGAAATGTCAAGTGATCTAGTAAAAAAATCACAACAAAATAACGATGACTTCTTATGGAACGCAGTAAGTGGTTCAACATTTTCTAACTCTACAGTAACTCCACAAGCAGATGGATTCAAGACTTTAATCTCAGGATCTACTTCAGGTGTTAACGTAGCAACAGGTATTGGTGCAGATGCAATTGTAGCTGTTACTGCTTACTCTCAGATAGCAAAAATGTTAGAATCAGTTGACGTGAACGTACTAGATGCTCCAGACTTAACTGTATGGTGTGGTACTTCAGTATTCCAAAGAATAATTCACGGATTAACAACTCAAAACCTATTTCATTTTGATCCTACAACGGTTCAAACAAGAGGAGGTTTCTACGAAGTCCCATTACCAGGGTATCCAAACATTAAGATAATTGGAACTTACGGTTTAAGATCTTCGGAAAGAGTTATTATCGGACCTGCATCAGATATGGTTGTTGGTACTGACTTAGTATCAGATACAACTAACTTTCAAATGTGGTATGATATTAACGGAGACGCTTTAAAATATAGATTAAGAAACAAACTAGGAGTTCAAGTAGGACACCCAGAGTATTTCGTATCTAACGACCAAGCGTAAATAGAAGCATTGTTTAACTAAAAAACATAACATTATGGCATGTAATTTATCAAGTGGGTTCTCATTAGGATGCAGAGATAATATTGGGGGGATCAAAAATGTTTATATACTATCAGGATCAGTAGCAGGAGTTACAGCATCATCAGGTGCTATCTCTGACATATCTGGTTCAGGTGTATTTTACAAATTTGAACTTCCAAGAAACGTCGGCGACTTTACAGAGACTCCAACTCCAAGTTTAGAAAACGGTACTGTGTACTACAGTCAGGTAACTAACATAGCGATGCATAAGTTACAAGCTTCTATTAGAAACCAAGTAAAAGTTTTAGTTCAGAATCCAGACCTTAAGATCGTTGTTGAAACGAATAACGGGGTTGACGATTATGTTGGACAATTCTTTTATGTAGGAAGATACAGAGGAAGCACTGTAACAGGTGGATCCGGAGCTACAGGAACTGCTATGGGTGACATGAACGGTTACTCATTAACGTTTGAAGCAATGGAACCATTCCCAGCTGAAGAGGTAACTACTACAGGAGCCTTAACAGCCGCATTAACTGGTATTACAGTTAGCTAAACTTAATTGAAAAGAAAATGGGGTTGGTTGTGAGATCAATCCCTTTTTTTTCTATTTAATAATATGTTAAACATATACTCAACACAAGATACAGGAAGTATCGCTATATGGCCAGCTACAGGTAGTTCTACTGAGGCTATATATAGATTAAAGCTGACTCATGACATGAATATGAATTCATCGTCATTTTCTTTGTCTTTATCAGGTAGCGTTCCTAATAACTTAAGTGAGTATTACAAGTTTAATTATTTTTCAGGTTCACAAGGTATACCAAGTGCAAGCGGACAGTATACTTATAACCTACAAGACGACCTTGGTTCAGGTCAATTAAAATGGTTTGAAGCTGCTAATTTATGGTCAGCTGAAGCTAAAAAGTGGAACAATGTTACAACTGCAAGCGGTATATTCAGAGATATAGATGAAGGTAGAGCTTTTGTATTCGGTACAAACGATCCACAGTTTACTAATTATGTAACGGACAATGAAAACGGAACCTATATAACGTATTACTCATAACATGGCAAAGAATCAAAAATTTACTTTTAAAAAGTTAATAAACAAAACACTTCGTCAATTCAACTACGACGAATATAAAAAAGACAAAAATCAAAAATACGTTAAGAACGGAGAGGACAATATGTTCCCTCAGCATCTTATAGAGATGTATAACAAAAGTTCTGTTAATGCTGCCTGTGTTAATGCCATAGTAGAAGGTGTTATAGGTGGTGGATTAACAGCTAATGAAGAAATTTATCTACAAAAAGCTAATTCAGCAGGTGATTCATGGAATGACTTATTTGCTAAATGTGCTTTAGACTTTAAACTCCATGGTAGTTTTAGCCTGGAAATAGTTTATAGTAATGATAGAACTAGGCTAGAGGCTTATCATATAGATTTCAGTACGTTGAGAGCTGAAGAAAAGAATAAGTACGGCCACATCCCTGGATACTTTATCTCAGATAAATGGGACAAAAAGAACAGGTTCTCAGGAGTAGTATACAAAAATGAAGACGACATAGATTACCTTCCTGTATACAACCCAGATAAGAAAGAAGAAGAACCTCATCAAATTTATGTCCATAGAGATTACAGACCAGGGCAATCTTACTATCCTCTACCAGATTATGTAGCAGCTCTAAGAATTATAGAGTTAGATACATCAATCGATGACTTTCACGTTAATAACATAAAGAATGGTTTAACTCCTTCTTTATCTATTACTACATTTACAAATGGAAGCGTAGAACAGTTAAGAGAGATAGAACAACAATTACAGCAAAATTATTCTGGTACTAATAATGCTGGATCGTTAATTTATATGGATGTACCGGAGAAAGAAATGGCTCCAGTAATTACTCCTATTAACAGTAACGGTACAGATACTTATTATACTACTATTAATGATTTAGTAATGCAAAAAATACTTACAGCACACAGGATTACAAGTCCTATGTTATTAGGTATAAAAGAAGCAGGACAATTAGGAGGTAGAGCAGAATTAATTGATGCACACTTATTATTCTTAAACTTGGTAATTTTACCTTACCAACAAGAGATGCTGAAGTGCTTTGAAATGATCATGGAATTTAACTATCCAGATGTAGTCTTAGGTATAAGCCAAAAAAGACTATTAGAGGATGGAGAACAAGATGAAGAAATTATAGTAGACCAAGAAACAACTGATGAAGAAGTATCTCAAGTAGACGATAGTCAAGGTGCACCTTTATTAGCCTAAACCTATTTACTAGTATGACTACAACCTTTTTAATATCAGAAGCAAAAGTAAGAAGCTTTACAAGCTTAAATAATGCTGTAGATTCAGAGCTTATAAAGAATAACATTAGAACAGCTCAAGACTATTGGCTACAAAACATAATAGGTACTATACTTTATGAAAAATTACTTTCTGATGTTGATGCAGGTACCTTAACAGGTAACTATAAAACTTTAGTAGATAATTATATACAAGACTATCTTTTATATGGTACTTACTACGAGAGTTTAGAAGACATTTACCTAAGACCAAGAAATAACGGACTATTAAGACCAAATGGAGGAGAGAATTCAGATCCAGTAGAAAGAGATCTGTATGATATGAAGAGACAGTCCTTAAGAAACAAAATGGACTATTACGGTCAAAGATTGACTGAATACATTTTAGATGAAGATAGCTACTTCCCTGAATTAGATCAGGATACTAAGCTTTACCAACAACTACCTGATTACTCTAACAAATATAAAAATCCTTTTATAATGAGAGGAGGGTATTTCTACGATATGGCTAGAGATTATGGAATCAGAACATACGACTCAAGATATAAACAATACCCACAGTAAGAATGGCAGCAGATTTTAATTTAAGCAATCAGTACATATCAGCAAGTTTTGATAACCTTATGCAAAACTCTGGTAGTATACCAGTAAATGGACTAGGAACAGAAATTAGTAACCTAACAGTTACTTCTTCTTTCGCAACAACAGCATCATATGCATTAAATTCAGAGGCACAAGTTAGTGCTTCTTATGCAAATAGAGCAGGTATAGCAGACGCAGTAAGTGGTAGTAATGTAGTAGGAAATGTTGCAACAGCTTCTTTTGCTTTAACAGCTTCAGTAGTAACAGGAACAATAACATCAGCTTCATATGCAATTAGTGCTTCACAAGCTGAATTAGCTAATAATGCAACTAATGCAACTTCTGCAAGTCATGCAGTTAATTCTGATTCTTCTATAAGTGCATCACATGCTTTAAATTCTGATAACTCTATAAGTTCTTCTTATGCGTTAACAGCTACATCAGCAAGTCATGCTTTAGTAGCAGATTTAGCAGCAGATGCTAATGATCTTATTGTAGGTGTTAAGAATACCTTAGGAGTAACAATAACTAAGGGACAGACGTTACATGCTACTGGAGTTACAGGACAAAACATTAACGTTATAACAGCTTCTAATGCTAATGGTGATATGCCAGCAATTGGATTAGCTTTAGCTGATATAAATGCAGGAGCATCTGGTAATGCAATTATAAGTGGAAAGATAATAGGTATAAATACTACAGGATTTACAGCAGGAAATAATGTATATGTAGGAATAGATGGAGCTTTAACAGCTACTAAACCGACAGGTTCAGCCCTTATACAAAATATAGGTGTAGTTGGAAAAGTAGATTCATCAGATGGTGAATTAGTAGTATTAGGATCTGGAAGATCAAATGACTTACCAAATATATCTCAAGGATACTTATGGGTAGGAAATGGAGATAGTGTAGCAACAGCTGTAACTTCTCAATCATTATGGACTGGAAAAGATATATCAGTAAATAGTATTACAGCTAGTGGAGCAACATTTACCTCAGCTTCAATTGGCTATTTAAGAACAGTAACAGGTTCAGCAACAATTATAGGAGATGAATACATTATTTTAAATGCAGATTCACCTACTAAAAGATTTGCTGGAATAAAAGTATACGACAGTGGGTCTGGTTTAACAGGGTCGTTTGAATGGGATAGTATAGATGATAACTGGATACAAGTCGAAACAGGAGGAACATCAGCAGGTATGCTTACAGGTATATCTGGTAGTAAAGGCTCAGAAGTTTATCCTACTAACAACACAATATTAAAAGGTACAGGTAACCATACAGTACAAGATTCTATTATAACAGATAATGGATCAACAGTAACTGTAGCAGGTATAATGTCAGCATCAACATTTTTTGGTGATGGTTCAGGTTTAACAAATATTTTTCCAGCCTCAGCTTCATATGCAGTAAGTGCATCACATGCATTAACAGCATCTTATGTAGATCCTTTAAACCAAGATGTACAGATAACAGGTTCATTAAATATAACTGGTAGTCAGAGTATAACAACACAAGGAGATGTTACATTTAACTTAGATCAGCCAGTAGCAGGTACCGGCCATCAAATACTTACTGCACCTGGATTTACAGGAACAGCAGGATCTAACGTCGGTAAGACAATTGCAATAAATGAAGCAGTTTATCAAAACTACCCAGCTTTTGGATCAACATATGAAAACAGTTGGATGTTCTCTCAATGGGATGGATTCACTTACCAGTACGGTATGGACTTTTCAATGGGTGCATCAAGAATTAATGCTACTGTAATTGCAAGTGGTAGTGGTACAAATGCACAAAGATCAGCAAACTTCTCAGCATTAGATGATACACCAAACCATGCAGATGGAGCAGGAGATGGAGTAGCAAGGTATTATGGTAGAACGATGGAGCTTGGTATATATAACAGTGAAACGATTGTTGCAGGTAACAATTTACAATCAGCTCAAGGATATACAACTGCAAACATGCACTTAACTGCTGAAGATAATATACTAATTGGTTCAACAGCAGATACAACTTATAATTATAAAGGTGTAACAAGATCATTTAATAATGGTAAACCAACTAAAGATATTTCCTTATTCTACACTGGATCAACAAGCTTTATACAATCAGGTTCAACTGCTAAACCAGCAGTTCAAATAACTGGTTCATTACAAATTACTGGTAGTGGATTAAATTCATCTACTATTATTGGTAACCTTAAACAATCATTCCCATCACCAGGAAATAACCAGTCAGTAGGTTTAGTTGAATTAAGTGGAACTAATACAATTGCCAGTAAAACTTATACTAATAAAAACTTTTTCTTAGCAGACTTTAATTCATTTGGAGAACAATTTAGAGATTACTTCTCTATAGAGTACTATGATGGCTTTGGATATAATTATGGTTCTGAGTTTAATATAAATGGTGTAAAGTCAAGAATAGCAACAATAGCATCTGGTTCAGGAAGCTTTTTAACAAGACAAGCTGAAATATCTACTATAGATGATGGAGACGGTACTGGAACAGTACAAATGTCGGCAGGGGATCAAGTAGACTTAAAATTAGTAGCAGGTAATAAAGGTATTTCAGTTACAGGAGCTGTTAAAAGCAATATAACTGCTTTAGCTATAGCATCAACTACAGCATCAATGGATTGTCAAGACGGTGATATGTTTAGTTTAACACTTGCAAATGGAGTTGATACACATTTAGATGCAACAAACGTTCAAGCAGGTCAAACAATATCTTTAAAAGTAACTAATAATGCAACAGGAGCTGGTACTTTATCATTCGCACCAGACTTTAAGTTTGCAGGAGGTACAGCACCTACTGTTACAGCAGCAACATCAGCTAAAGATATTATTACATTCCAATCATTTGATGGAACAACGTTAGACGGAACAGCTGTATTAAACTTAAGTTAACATGGGATTAACTAAACCATTTGCTTTTATGGGCTCTGGAACATCCGATCCGGGTATTGGATATGGTAACCCTCCATACGATCAAAGCCTTATAGCATACTATGATTTTGGGAGTAACACAGAAGGTAGCTGGACTGGTAGTGTATCTATGTCTAATGCAGATGTGGTAACAGACCTATCAGGTAATGAAAAACACTCTACATTATTTGAATCAGCTCAACAATTTACTTACGAGGCAGGTATAGGTAAAGGAGTAATAAGTACTACAACCAAGCAAGGAGGGTATTTTTTTATGCCTGATTTGACAGGAAGTTTTGGATCTTTACCAGCTTTTACTTTTGAGTTTGCAGGTAATATTCCTTTAGCTTTAGAAAATGATAACTTAATATTTAGGTTTGATGGAGGTGGAGGATCAAGAGCGGAAAGTAATATACAGCAGTATGCATCAACACCACCTAAAAGAATTGGTTTTGATGTAAGAACAGAGGAGAATAATTCTGTAAATGTAGGTACAGTAAATCAAGATACAGGCACAGGGTTTTTCCATCTGGTATATACTGCAG
>WLWF01002057.1_pt1 | contig 15185 bp, 21 predicted proteins | sample 6718331 | NCBI WGS metagenome assembly WLWF01 (sample SAMN12718692, study PRJNA515312) | sponge metagenome | isolation source: marine sponge | host: Mycale hentscheli | place: New Zealand: South Island, Marlborough, Capsize Point | collected 2003-05-01
CATATAATAATTTATATGAACATTCTGGACTGGAATTAAGGAAATTAAATGATGTAAAATTAGATAAAAAAATATTTGATTCAGAATCATTTTGAACAAATAGATTTGGTTGTGCAATAATTTTATTATTAAAAAAAGTATTATACTCTCTATCAATTGGTTTTTTTATATAAAACTTATTAAAATTATTAATAAATTTATTAGCAGATTGTTTATTAATTATATATGCATGTGTACATAAAACAAAATTAGTTTTATAAAAATTATTATTAATTTTTTTACTAAAATTACAAAAATTCCAACAACCGCCCAAATAAATTAAATCCCAATTATTATTATTAATTATTAAATTTAAATTATTATTTAACTGTTTTAATTTATTAATATTATCAAAATAATTAGATAATATAAAATCATCTTCTAATATTAAACAATTATTATAATTATTTTTAATAAATAATTTAAGAGTTTTTATATGGCTTAGATAACAAGCGACTGCTCCTTTATAATCAGTTAATACATTATTTAGTTTTTTATTTTTTTTATTATAAGATATATTTTTTTTTAAAACAGCATTTATAATTTCAATATTTAGATTATATTTTTTAATAATATTTTTAACATATTTATATCTTTTAGGAATAACAATAATATATATTTTATCAACAATATTATTTAAAAATGATAAATTCATATATATTTAAAATATAATAAATACAAATTATATTTATTATAAAATATATTATTATGATATAAAACATTTTTACCATTTATTATATATTTAACAATACCATATATAATATTAATTAGTAGTATAAATATTCATAATAATAAAAAAATAGACAGATTATATTATTCAAAATATTTATATTCTTATAAACAAGATATAATAAATAATAATATTGGTGTTATTATATGTATTATATTATCTATTATTGGTGGGATAATATATTATATATATGTACATAAAAATTATAATAATATTATACACCTTTGAACATTTAAAATGCCGACTTAATCCAGATATTTTTTAGGTTTTCGTTTTCTGGTTGATTGTCGTTTTATATATTTTTCATTTCTATCATATGCTCCTTTTATAAGATTTTTATAAATATATATTGGAATCTCATCTAATACATCTTTTACATTATTAACTAATTCATTATATGTTAATCCCTTTTTCTTTTGTAATCGGGATTTCAATACATTAAAATATCCATCCATCGCATTTGTATAATGTTGATATGGAACAGTATATAGTAATTTATTATCCTTTTTAATTACATCCTTTACAAGTTGATTTCTATGACTACTCGCATTATCTAAAATAATTAATTTATTTTTGTATTTTCTATTGATAAACTTGTTAATAAAATTAACCATTCTATTACTATCAATCCCTCATTTTTTATAGATTTCATAACCGATTACACCTTTTGAAGAAATAGCAAATATCCCAGTATATTTTTTGAATACTTCTTGACTTTCAGTTTTAACTACACATCTTTTACCTAATTCTTCATAACATTTCCTTCTAATCATAAATGAGTTTAATGATGTTTCATCAATACATATAATATCATCTAAGTTATATTATTTAACTTTACTATAAAACTCCTTGATTTGATTTTTAATTACAATAGGTTTTTTATATCTTGTTTTTGGAACATGTCGTAATCGTGTTTGTTTTAGTGTGATATTTATATCTCTTACAACTCTACCTAAATGAACTCTTGATAGTGTTAGGTTTGGATATTTAGTTTTTAATTTGACTAACAATTGATCTATAGTTATAGTTTTATTTTGTTTGAGTTATTACTTTATGAATGAAATATGACTATTAGTAATTTTATACGCTTTATAATCTCTTTTCTTTCGTGTAATATTATTAGAAGATTTGTATTTATCTACCCATCTCATTAAACTTCTTTCAGAACAACCGAATATTTTACAAGTTTGTACTTGACTATTAGAATGAGATAGATAGTATTTAACTGCTGATAATTTATAATCACTCCTTTTGTGAGTAGGCATTTATATACTATAATAACTTAAATTAAAATATTGTAAAAAAATATTATATATATAAGGAATTCAATTATATTATTGAAAAAATAAAAAATGCTGAAATAATATATTACCCATTTCCTCACTTAGATATTACGAATTTTTTATCAAAAGAACATTTACAATTAATTATTAATGAAAAACAAATACATTTTGAAGAAAAAACAACAAACAACGAAGTATATAAAGAATTAGTAGAAAATGGTTGGAAAATACAGGGATTTCCAGGATGTACCTCAAACTGGAATGATTACAAAAAATATATAGAGAGCGATAAAAAGTATTCATCTGCAAATCCAGTAGAAAATATTGGAATAACATTTAGATTACATAATTTTACACCCTTGAAACTTTAAAATAAGACAAAAATATATCTAAATTATTATCTCTCTATATATATATGATAATTAAGAATCTTAAAATAAATAAAAATACAACAACATTTTTAATTAATAATAAAGAAATTTACTTGAAGTATAGTATTGAATATGAAAAATATATTTCTTCAAATTATGATGGACCGTTAATATTAGCATTACCTATCGCAATGAGAAATAATGAAAAAATAATTATAAAAGGGAAAGTATCATATAAATTATTTCATAATGTTACACATTATCTAATGAAAATAATAAATATTATGATTCCTGAATGCAAACCTATAAATATTGAAGTAGATGGCTTTAGTTATAGTAAAGAATATAACAATATTGGTGTAGGATGTGGATTGAGTTGTGGAATAGATAGTTTATGTTGCCTACAAGATTATTATTTTGATATAGAAGATGATAGTCCATATAAATTAACACACGTTACTAATTTTGATGCTGGGGCATCTGGAAATAATAGTATTGTATTTAATAAAAGAGTATCTAACGTAGAATTATATTGTCAAGAAACTACTTTAAATATATTAAAAGTAGTTACTAATTTCACTAGTATAAATAATTTTGGACATCAAAAAATACATGTTCTTAGAAATTTAGCTATACCGCTTTTCTTTCAAAAATTATTTTGTAAATATTACTTTTCATCGGGACAAAGTTACCCAAACGAAAGGCTATTCAATAACAATTTTACTATTAAAAATGTTGAGGTTCAACATATATTATTTGATCCAATAATTATGAATTTAATATCAACTGAGAATTTAGAATTTATTATTCATGGAAGCCAATATACAAGACCTCAAAAAACATTGAAAGTATCAGACAACTCTTTAAGTTATAAATATTTGGATGTATGTATAAATGGTGGTTTTGTGTCGAAAAACAATACAATCTTAAACTGCTCTACTTGTTGGAAATGTATGCAGACATTAGCAACATTAGATTATTATAAAAAATTACATCATTATAAAAATGTATTCGAATTAAAAAAATACCATAACCATAAAAATAAATATTTAAAAGATTTAAAGAATGATGAACCATATCAGCAAGAAATACTTGAATTGTATAAAAATAACAATAAAATATGTATTTTAAAAGAAAATGTATGGATAGCACTTAAATCTCATTGGAAATTATCAGGCAATAAATTAACAAGTACATCTGAAACTTTCTTAAAAAAAAATGAGTTACATTCTAGTAAGTTGGATGATAAACTAAAAATAAAAATTGCATTAAATAAAAAGATTTTATATATTAAAGAATTTAATAACAATTATTATCTTGTATTATATCCTCTCTAATAACAGAACCTTTACTATTAAGTTATATATTTTGTCTCATTTTAAAGTTTCAAGGGTGTAAAACAAAATAATTAAAAAGTTACTTGAATTTTTGAATAGTAATGAATTTCATAAATCATTAAAAGACAAATTTAACATTAATAAGGAAACTACTATAATATCTGCTATTCAAAAAAATTTAACAGGATATGAAATATCACCTTATCCTGATATACGCCAAAAATGTTTAACTTATTTATTGAATATAAATAATAATAGTGAAATAGAAATTTTAGATTGTAATACACATTTATTAGAATTCAAAGATGAATATAAATATATTCAGAAATATTGGGAGAAAAATAAAGATGTACATCGTTGTTGGGTTCCTTGGAAATAATGTAACACTATAAAAAAATGAGTGAAAATAATTCAATGGTAATTTTCCATCCTGATAATAATCCACAACATTACATGCTATCAGATTAAATTATAATCATTTAAAATATCAACGAACACAAATATATGGTAATTTAATGTATAAATATCCACTACACCCACCTAGACCCAAAAAAATCTAATTATAAAGATTTTTTAAATTAGTCGGTATTTTAAATGTTCAAAGGTGTAAAATTATTAACAAATATAAATAATATAATAATAATTAATAATAATGATTTTTAATATTAATATATAATATTAAAAATATAATGAAATTAAATAATTTTAATATCCAAAATGTAAGAATGGAAAATAATAATATATATTATAATGATAAAATATTATCATTTGAATTAAATGAATTTAAAATACCATTTGGACTTGAAAATGAATATAATAAATATTTACTTAAATTAGAAGTTGAAGAATCTAATTTATTAATAAATATAATAGAACAATTAGAAAATAAATTACAAAATATGTATCCTAATATAAAATGTAAATCAACTATTAGAAAAAATAAAAATTTTAAAAATTTATTAATTTGTAAATTAAAAGAAGTAAATAATAAATTTTGTTCATCCTATTATTGTAATAGAAATGATCGTTATTTATCAACTATATTAGATTTAAGAAAAAATGATATTGTAAGATGTAAAATAAAAGTTGGAAAATATTGGGAAATGAATAGTAAAGTTGGTATTTATATAGAGATTACTGAAATAATATTAATATAATTAATTGCGTTTTATAAAATATAAATTATTTATAGTAAATAATATAAAATATGACAAACGCATTATTAATGGATAGTACTATACAATCTGTTATTGATTATAATGATATTAACATAAATGAATTAGAATATTTACCACCCAAAAAAAATAATATAGGTTATTATGTATTTATTAGAAATAATAATAAAGAAATTATTATTAATACTCCATATTTATTAATTAATAAATCAAAAAAAATAGATGATAACTATTATTTTTTAGAATTAATTATAGATAGTCAAGTAAAAGATTTTTTTAGTTTTATTACTGAAATTGAAGATGATAGTATATTAAAAATACATGAAAATTGTAATTCTTGGTTTGGAAATAATATGAATATTGATATATTGGATGAATATCATAAACCATGTATTAAAATGAAAAGTAATGGATTAGGAATTTTAAAAATAAAAATTAAAGATACAAATTATAATAATAAAATAGATGATAATAGAGTATCTTTACGTCTTAAATTAAATGGTATAAAGTTTTTAAAACAACAATTTTGTTTAGACTGGATTTTTTTAGGATTTAATACTAATTATGAATTAAATAAGTTAGATAATTTAAATTTTGAATTTATAAATAATAAATATTCTAAGATTAAATTAAAAGATAATAATTATCATCAGGAAGAACAACCTCAGGAAGAACAACATCAAGAAGAACAACATCAAGAAGAACAACATCAGGAAGAACAACATCAGGAAGAACAACATCAGGAAGAACAACATCAGGAAGAACAACATCAAGAAGAACAACATCAGGAAGAACAACATCAGGAAGAACAACATCAGGAAGAACAATTAAAAATAAATAGAAAAGAAAAAAAAGTAAATAAAAAAAAGAAAAAAAAGATAATATATTATGCGAATAAAAGAAGAATTTGGAATTAAATAAATTAAATAAACTTTTAAAATAATATATAATTTTTTTTTATTTTCTTATATTATATATAGAATATGAAAACATTTGGAATATGTACAATTTTATTAGTAGTATTACTATTATTTGTCATCTATTTTATAGATAGTAATAAAAAAAAGAAAAAAAGAAAAGAATCATATGAGAATAATCATGAATACGATAATATTGAATCTTTTCATAATAATCAGGATGAAAATATAGATTCATTTAGTAATATTAATAATAGTAGAGGATTTAATGATGCTACTGATAATTCTGGAAGTATTGTTCAAGAGAAAGATAATAATAATGAAATGAATGAAATTATTGGAAATAATAATAGTTTAAATAATGCAAATAATAATTATAAAAAAAATAGAGAAAGTAGTTGTTTTCCTAAAAATCAATTAACTGCCGCAGAATTATTGCCTCAGGATAATTCTTCAACATGGGCACAAGTTAATCCAACTGGAAGTGGAACTTTAAAAGATAAAAATTTTTTACAAGCAGGTCATCATATTGGAATAAATACAGTAGGTCAAACATTACGCAATGCTAATATGCAGTTAAGGTCTGAACCACCCAATCCACAAGTTAAAGTATCTCCTTGGTTACAAACAACTATTGAACCAGATATGGGAAGAAAACCTATGGAAATTGGTGGTTGTAATTAAATAATTATAAATTATTATTAAAGATTAAAAAAATAGAAATAATTATAAAAATAAAAATGGTAATATATAAATAACTTTTATTTATATTTAATAATGTATTAATTGGTGTTGATAATGTATCATTATTATTATTAATTAATTTATTAATTGGTGTTGATAATGTATCATTGTCATTATTATTAATTAATTTATTAATTGGTGTTGATAGTGTATTATCAGATATTTTTTTTATTTGAGAATTAGAATATTTAACTTCTAATTTATTCATATATTCTATATAATAATATTAATATATTATTATATATTTATTTTTAATTACTATGTAATAAATGAACATTATTTATAATATCTTGAATATCTTTAGAAATATCAGTAGATGATGTAATATATATATCTGGTATAAAAGAATGTATTAACGCTTTATAAAACCCTTCAAAGAATAATAATGATAATTTATAAGAAAACTTCATATGTTGAAAATAGGTCATACCAACTTTTTTAGGATGATTAAAAAATATCATATTATAATATATATTATGTTAAATTATAAAATAAAATACGTAATACTATTAATTATAATATTATTAATATTAATATTATTAATATCAACTACGATGATTGAAAATTATAGTAATAATTATTTATATAAAATAAAATCTAATTATTGTGCAAATAAAAATTTAAACGATTCATATATGCCTCAAAAATGTTGCTATTTTAATAAAAAAAAAAAAGAATTTATATGTGAAGATAAAAATTGTAGATGTAAATCAAAAGAAACAGGTATTTGTGAAATATGTTATTAGTCATTAAAAATTGTATCAATTAATTTTGTAATTTTCTTTGTAACTTTATTATTAGATGTTTGTTTTAATATAAATAATATATTTTCTATTGAAAGATTATAAAATTCAATATAATATTTTAACTTGTATTGAATTTTAGAATCTTTATTATAAATAATATTATTAAATATCTTTGATAAATTTTTTATATCATTCATATTTAAATTAAATGAACTTTTTATATCAAATATTTTTGAAATTTTATTTGATATAGTATATATTTTTAAATATTTATTAGATATCTTATTTAATAATACAGAACTTTTTATATAAATCTTATTATCAATATTTTTATTTAAATTATGTATATAATAATTTGTTAAATATGATGAAAAAAATGAACTATAATTTATAAAATTCCATCTATTATTTACTTTTATAATTTTTTCAATAATATTATTATAACATAAATTATTAGAAATTGCACATAATGTTTTTTTTTTAATATTATTTTTATCTAAATTATTAAATATAATATTTGGATAATTCTCATGTAGTAATAATGGTAAAAAAAACATATCAGAAGAATGATAATAATCTACAGTATCAAAATCTAATTTTTTATTAAATAATAATTTTGCAATATCATATACCATTATATTTATATTCTTCTTATCAAAAATTTTATTTTGTTCTAATATATCAGAATCTTTAATAACTTTATTATCTTTTTTATTTATAGTTAAATCATGTAATAGAATAATCATTCTCCGGATATCATATAAAGAATTATTAATTAATTTATTTTTTGATTCTATATCTATTATAATTTTTTCATTTAATATAATATTATCAATAATTATTTCTAAATCAAAGAATGAAGGTTTATTAAATTTAATATCAATTGCATATTTTTTAAATTCATTTAATTTACTATCACGAAAATCATTATATATACATATAATTGGTGTTGTTATTAACTGTCTTGATTTATTTTTTATATCATTTGCTTTTTTAATAATATTTAATAATTCATTTCCACCACCTTTCTCTGAATTTGTAAACATAGAATCAAATTCATCTAATATTAATACATTTTCTTTATTTGAACCATTTAGCATATTCATAACATTTTTATAATATAATACTTTAGAAATAATATCTTTTATATCTTTTTGTTTTCTTAAATTACTTGAATTAAATTCTATAATATTAAAATTCAACTCTTTTAATATTATATTAATAATTGTTGTTTTTCCAATACCAGGTGGTCCATGTAATAATAATATATATTTATTTGCTTTTTTTATTTTAACTAATTTTAACCATTCTATAATATTTTTAATATTATCTTTGTTGCCAATTATATCTGTTATTTTAGTCGGTTTATATTTTTCAGTTAATAGTATATTCATATATCATTATTATTATTTCTTTTTAAAATAATTTATATAATAATTTATTTAACCATTTACATTATTGTTAGAATATGGGAATCCTGTTGTCATCCAATATTTTTTAGATAAGTATGGAACTTGGTTTTTAGTATTACTACATGATTCTGATGATGGACCAATACTACATATAGTTTCCAGTTGATAAGGATCAAGAGCATAATTCCAATATCTAAATCTTGATATTAAACCATCAAAACCAGACCATTGTGAAATATATAAATCTCCAAAATTTAATTTTGGCACACCTTTTAGTTTACATCTTTTCTTTAAATTACAATTAATATATATATCTATATTTTTATTAATAACGGATATAGTTAAATGAAACCATTTATTTAATGGGATATTACCAACATCACATGATTCTTTAACTGAATAGTAAGTATTCATATTAATCGCTAATTTATTTTCATTAGGATAAATCCAAACCCCAGGAGATTGTAATGGGATACCATTCTTACTTCCTTTATGAAAAATGTGTTTCCATCTTCCCTCTCTACCATCTATAAAATTAGAATCTTCAATAAAAAGCCATAATCCATATGTAAATTCAATACCATATTTAGTATCAAGAGATCTATTAAATCTATTCCATGGAACTAATTGTGTTAATTCATCGCCAATTCCTTTACCATTTTGTGTTGTTTCAATTAAATATGGAGAATCTTGATTATATTTATTGTAATCTTTAGAAAATATTATTATAATGTATAATATACAAGCAATTACAAAAATAAGCATAACTATATTTATAATTAATCTTGTTTTATTTCTAGTTTGAAATATACTATCTTTATTTGAATTCATTATATTATTATATTATATAATAATATAATTATAAATTAATAAAAAAAATAATTAATTATAATTATTTATTCATCTTCTTCATCATAATTATTTTTATCTTTTTTACTTATTTTTTTAATTGAATGTGGACCAGATGAATAAATATTATTAACTTTATTCATAGAAATTGCATAATTATAATATTCTGTACTTGAGATTCGACCATAAAATCCTCCCTCGCTACAAATAAATACATTTGCTTTTTTACCAACAGAACTCCATTTAGGGATTCCTTTAAGAACACAACTTCTTTCTAATTTACCATTAATATATATATCAACAGTTCTATTTGATAAAACATATACTATATTTATCCATTTTTGTAAAGGAATATTTTGAATATCACAACCTTCATTTGAATCAATGTCAGTTGATGTTCTAACAGCCAATGCATTTGTTTTAGCATATAACCATATACCAGGTATATGAAATTTATCTTTTTTATTACTTCCAGATATTGTACAATCTAAAATATATTTTCTATTTGCGAAATTATAATTCCAATCTTGTATATAAATCCATGTACTAAAAGTTAATCCACCACCATTTTCAGGAAGATAAATTGATTGTTTATTTTTTTTAAGTGAATATGCGTTTGTTTCTGGTCCTACTAATACAACTCTGGACGATGAAGTAAGTTTACGATTAGATGAAACATTAATTGCCCAATATATAATTATTATAATTATTATAATTATTATAAGTACAATCCAAATTATTTGCCATATACTCATTTTTTTTACATTATCTAAATTATTTTTTACAAATTTAGTAGAAGTATTTCTCATATTTTTAATTTTATTTGCGACTTTTCTACCAGCACTTTTACTATTGACTTGTGAATTAAAAAATCCTTTTGAACTATTTGACATTTATAATATATATAATATATTTTTTTAATAAATATTTATTATTTTTTTAATAATTTAATTATTATATATCATATATTTTTTCTGAGATTCCCTATATTTTATATATTTATTTATATAATATAAATAATATTTATAATTTTCATATATCTTATCAGGACTTAATGATGTACTATATAATTGTAACATTGAAATGAAACCAGAAAATCCACCTCCATTTGTTACATATATTGGATCACTTTTACCACTTAATGGATTAAATCTTAATGTAATTGTTCTATATAATTTGCCATCAATATATAATGATATACTATAATTATCTAAAACTGCTGTTATATTAACCCAAGTATTTAATTTAATATCTTCTATTATTATTCTCTCTTTCTGTTCTGTTGTATCTATTATACAATTTAAATTATTTGAATTAGGCGATAACCAAAATCCAGGTGATTGAAATTTAGCATTCCAATTTCCATCTCCTTTATTTTTTAATTTACTACCTCTATGTAATATATGTTTCCATTTCCCGAGTCTATAATCCCATCCTTTATTTTTTATATTACTATATAATGGATTTATAAATATCCAAAAACTAATTGTATATTTTCCTTGTGAATATAAATAAGAATTCTTTAATGTTATATATGAACGACTTATACAATTATTTCTTTGTTTGCAATTATTAGGTCCATTCCATATATATGGTTTCATTGCATTCCATGGTTTTGGATTTTTATTCATAATTTCTGTTATGAAAATTTCTTTTGGAGTTATATTAGATCTTTTTAATCCAACACTTAAATAATAAAATATTATTATTGTAGATATTAATATAATTAATATCAGTGTTTTTGTTTGAATTGTTATAGAATTAAACCATCTCATAAATATTAAATTATTTTGTCCCATTATAGTTAATATTTTTTTATAATAGTTTACTGTTTTATTATCTGGTTTATAATTCATAATATTTTTATTAGTAATTTTAGAATTCATTATATAATTTATATATATTTATTTTATTATTATTATTTTATTATTATCGAACACTTATTACAAAATAAAAAATAATTTGATAATTTATTTTTTTCCTTATTTACTAATTTATATTTAATTATATATTCATTATTTAATATAACTTTTTTACATATTATACACTTATTTTTTTGTTTATTTAATATTTTTTGTTTATCTATTATATCTAAATCTTGTAAAATATTTAATTTATTAATAGTATTTTTATTACATTTCTTCAAATTATTATTAATTATTAAATCTGGTATAAATTCTGTATATCGTGGTAATATCAAAAACATAATAGATGTAATAAAAAATATAGTTTTTGGAATAAAATATAATTTATTAAATATATGTTTATACTTATAACTAAATAATATTATTATAAATAATATAATAAAAAATATATATGATTTATTCATTATATTTATACTAAATAAAACATATATATTTTTTTCTATTATATTATATAAGATGGTTGGTTTTAATAATTCTGTAGGTAATGTATATAAAGAAACTGCTAAAAATCTTGCTAAATCCCCAGCAATAGTAATAGGTTCATCTGTACGTACTCTTTCTTCAGGCGTTCAAACGGTTGAAGCAAGTGTAGATATTTTAAAAGATACACTGATAAAAGTTGGTCCTCATATTGCAGATGGTGTTGGACATGCAGCTGGTATCGGTGTATCTGCGATTGGTTTAGTAGAAACTGCGTCAGGATTAGCAGCGAATAAAGCAATCGCAATTAGGAAAAAAAGAAAATTAAACAAAATATAGAATTTGCACAACAAAAGCTAGAATTGGCAGAAAAGGAAGCTAATATGAATGTTAAAAAAAAAGAGTTAGTACTACAAGCACAACAAAAAAAGAATGAACTAACTAAATTTTATGCTTCACAAAAAAAATTAATTAATAGTTTAAATAAAACATCTAATACAATTGATACATGTATTAATTTAGTTAATCAAAAGACAATGAGCTTTAAAAGTAATATACCAGAAAAAAAGATGTATAATATTCCTGGAGTAAGAATAAAAAATGAACTAATTAGAGTACTTGACTCATATAAAGATATAATTTGTACAGTAATAGAAATACGTGAACTGAATGATACTGATAGGATGCGATTTACTGGGGCATACATTCGTCAATTAGATATGGTAGAAACAACAACATCATTCCATGCGAAGCGCGATAAGATAATAGAAGCTTATAATACTATAAAGGAGACATATGATAGTATATTAAATAATTCAAAACCTATTTCAAATAACCGTCATAATAACCGTGGGAATAACCGTCGTAATAATTCATCATTTCTTGGTGGAAGTCTTAATAAATCATCTATAAAAAACAAATCAACACCTAAAAAACACATAGGACCAAGAGGTGGTATATATATTATTAAGAATGAGCGTAAAACTTATATATAAAATGAAAACACTTAAACATATATATCATTTAAATTATAAATGAAGGTTATTTCTTTTGACATTGGTATAAATAATCTGTCTTATTGTATATTTGATATTATTAATAAAGACTTAAATGAAAATACAACACTAAATGAAAATACAACACTAAATGAAAATACAACACTAAATGAAAATACAACACTAAATGAAAATACAACACTAAATGAAAATACAATACTAAATGAAAATACAATAACAAAACAACCATATATAATTATTGATTGGAATGTCCTTAATATTAATATAGATAGTATTAAAAAACCATCAATCCATTATCTTACAAAGAACATCATAATGTTATTTGATAAAATACCATTATTTTTAGAATGTGATAAAGTTGTAATTGAGAATCAACCATGTATGAAGAACCCAGTGATGAAGAGTATACAGATTGTAATATATAGTTATTTTGCTATTAGGGGGGTGACAGATAAAAAAAAAACATCGGAAATAGTTTTGATGTCTGCAAGTAATAAAATGAAAGTATATGATGGACCACCGATTGAACTTACAGTTAAATCTAAATATACACGGAATAAAAAACTTGCGATACTACACACACAATATATATTAAAGGATATTAATAAATTGGCATTTTTTAATACACATAAGAAAAAAGATGATTTGGCAGATGCTTACTTACAAGGATTATTTTATATAAAGAAATGTAAGTTTATTTAGGAATAAATTCAATTTATATAGTATATGAAAAATTAATATTAGAATTATTATCTATATTTTGTATTATATATGGATTTACTTTTCCTAATGTAAAACTATTTTTTTTTTTACCAGTTGATGGTTTACAATTATAATCTAAATTAAAGGGACCTATTTGTGTTCCTGCTACACAAATACCATTCTCGTCATTATCTGTACACCAACCACATTGAGAATGTTTTAAACATTTATCTCTATTATTATTATATATTTGACATTTATCAATATTATTCAAACATTCATTTTTAGATAAATAATAATTATTATCTTTTAATTTAAAATTATTAAATCCACAATTATTAACAATACTATTATTTTTATCAATAATATAATTATTACATTTATTATCTTCTAAACACCAATATTCACCTTTTTCACCTATTATTTGATTTATATCAGAAATACATTCTTTATTACTTTTTTTTGAATTACAATTTCTGTCACAAAATTTATTATCAATTTCTTCATAAAAATTTTTTTGAATATTATTACATCTACATTGTTTATTTTTTTTATTCCACACACAATTAGGGGTCATATTATAATCACTAAAATGTTCATTCAATTTATTTTTATTTAAAATTTTTTGTTTTTGTTTATATAATCTATATTTTTTTTTTATATAATAATTTGAATTATATAAAATATAACATATAAATATTAAAAATATTATTAATAAATATTTCATATATAATATATATTTTTATAATATATAAATTATATAGATGTTAGATTATGTTATTATAAAAAAATTTGATAATAATAATAAAAAATATGAACATTTTAATAATATTTTTACTAAAAAACAAATTAAAATTAATAATAGAATTGCTATTGCATTAATAATAATTATTAATATATATAGTTGTTTATTAGCATTTTTTTGTAATAAAAAATCTGGTATGATACTAAGAATATTATATTCTATATTTGCATTTTTATTTGGTAGTATATATTTAATATATTATTTTATTGTACATATTATACTAAATTATAAATGTTAATTTATAATTCAAATGATGATTTATCAGGAAATAAATAATTTAAAAAATATATTATTTTTTTAATTTGTATTTTATATTTATTAATATTATTTGAAAAATCATCATTTATATTAATAAAATCTATATTTTTCCTATAATTTAAATAATAATTAATATTATTATCTAAATTATTTATATTTTTATCATTTATATAGAATAATTTTATTTCTGAATTAATAATTAAATTTTTACTTAATAAATATTTTTTCATAATACACCATGGATTATATCTATTTAAACCTGAATATTTAATTATATTATAATATATTCCTAATTTTGATACACTAAGTTTATATTGTTTTTTATTCCATAATATTGGAATATGTCCATGTCCATCATTAAAATAAGATATATTATTTATATTATTTATACTATACCCAACTGATCCCATTTTTAATTTATTATTATTAAAATAATTATTTATATTAAATTGTTTA
>WLWF01002060.1_pt1 | contig 15176 bp, 7 predicted proteins | sample 6718331 | NCBI WGS metagenome assembly WLWF01 (sample SAMN12718692, study PRJNA515312) | sponge metagenome | isolation source: marine sponge | host: Mycale hentscheli | place: New Zealand: South Island, Marlborough, Capsize Point | collected 2003-05-01
CTTTATAAGCTTTTAAGCATCTATTTCTATTATCTTCTTTTGATACATATGAAACATGTATCCAATTAGGATTCATATCTGTACCAAACTCCCATATTAATTGATCAAAATCAAGTATTTCTCTTATATAAGTAAACATTTCTGCATTTGTTTTATACCCATATACATCGTCAATATCAATTGCTTGACCTTTACAATGTTGACTTGAAGCAACTCCTCCAATTGCTGTATTTAGTTCTGGTGATCTGAAAAATGAATTCACTTTTATTGGTCCACCAACCCACGATCTTAATGGTTGAAAGATTTTTTCTGCCGTAATCTTCATGTTTTCTAATTGAGTAGGATTAGGAGTGTTATCTATGCATTTACGCTTAGCTGTACTTGAATGTATTGCTTCTGCATAAGTTATGTTTTTACTTATATTTTCCATATTATTCTATTTCGCTAAACACAGCGTATACTTTTACGTTGCCACTAGCTATTAAAACTTTTTTTTCTTTAACAACCTCTTTTAATATAGGATGATATTTAGGATTTGTGCTATTTAATTTTCTTTTTTTCATTAGAACTGACTTGCAGTATTGATTTCATTTATTGCCGCCTGTATTTCTTCTAAATTAGTTGGTAGTAATAAATCTAAACCAGCTTTAAATACTTGTTCTTTAACACCATTTTTAAATATAATAATAGTTGGCGCCATGCGTACTCTATATTTTTTCTTTGCTTTAGGAGCTTTAGCTATATCTATTCTATAATAATTAGCATCTTGTATTTTATTCCAGTCAGCAAAACAATTTACTTCATTAAACTTAGCCCAAAACTCTACAACAACAGGTTTTGTTTCATCATCACCAAACGCTTCATTTGTATTAATAACTTTTTCAAAATTACTATCTTGTATCCAGTATTTATCAGGAACATCTTGTTGGCTAAACGATAAAAACGGTATTAAAAATAAAATTATATATTTCATTATCTATTTTTTTGTATTTCATATATTCTTTCGTCAAGCTTGTCTAGTTTATCTAAGATCATTTCAACATCTTCTTGAGTATCCATAATTGTTTGACGGATTAATTCATCTTTTAAATCATATTCTACTCTATCAATAGGTGGTTCAGGCATTTGCATAGCAAGAGCAATGTCGGACTGTAAAGCAAACCACATTGTTGTTAATGATACAACTCCTCCAATTATTAAACCTATTGTCTTAAGGTCAAGTGTTACCTTAGTGTCTTCTCCTATTTGTGGTGCGCCTGCCATTTTATTTTAATGTTATATTTAATCCTACTGAACTGTTATATATTTTACTATCCCAAAACTTAGTATACTCGCCTTCAACAAATATACCTATATTTTTACTAAGTTTCCAACCAAACTGTACACCAGCTTGATAATCTTCCCATTGTTCTTTATCTGCATCTTCAATTAATCCACCTAAACCCCAGTTGTTTCTGTTGAAATAACTAAAAGCTTCATCACCTTTTATATAGTTATGAAATCCTGGTAAATAAGATCCATACGCGTGAAGCCAGAAATTATTTTTATAATGGTAATAGTCAAAACCGATGATAGGAGATATTACACCAAACGCATCTATTTCACTCCATACTTCATTATTATAACGATTCATCAAATCAGTAAACACTGTCTGTCTAAACTGTAAATCTGTATAAGCTACAGTTTCACCTTGTTCGTTTATCCAATACCAGTCAGATACTGTTTCACCTGAGTAATCATCTTCGTATGTATAATATATATCATCATATCCATAATAAAAACCAAGTGTATACCATGGGTTTACAGCATAACCGTCCTCATTAGTTTCATTTAACCATATTTCTACAGGATTGTAACCATAAGGACGCTCATGTGTTCTATAAATCGCGCCTGCACTCAGAGAGAATTTTTTACCAATTGGAAGCTTAGCTCTTAGTTCTGCTGATTTATAATCAAAGTTTATTTTACCTTGCTTTCTACTTTCTATCTTTACCATGTGGTATTTACCACTGTGTTTTAGAAAATATCTGTGATTTTTAAAAACATCATCTCTGGCTCTTTCTTTTTCATAATGAAATACATATTCAAAACCTTTAATAGCTGAATTAGGAGCCGTCATAGACACGTTAGATTCAGTCCCATCGTAGTATTGCTTACCTTTCATTTCATAATCAAACCTTGCTATTTTTCTAATACCAAAACCATAGCGATAATCGTAGTCATAATAATCAGTTCCGTCTACTACAACAGGCACATCATACAAGCTACCATTAGGATTTGTTCTTACAAAATAGTTAGGTGCATTTTCTTTTGAGTTATTAATATCACCTGACACATACACTGTACTGTACTTAAAAAAATCTTTAAATAATTTTTTCTTTTCTTGTCCTGAAATATTAAAAGCAATTAATAAACATAGTGTTAATAAAATTTTCTTCATTATTTATATTTTTTAAACATTAATTTATATAATAATTTATTCCAATATTCTTGCAGTTTATCTACAAATTTTTTAAATTTTTCTTTCATAATTATATTACTTTATATTTTGTTTTATTATACTCATCTTTATAAGCTTTTAGACATCTATTTCTATTATCTTCTTCTGAAACATAAGATACGTGAACCCAATTAGGATTCATATCTGTTCCAAACTCCCATATCATTTGGTCAAAATCTAAATTTTCTTTAATCCAATTATACATTTCTGCGTTTGTTTTACAACCATATACATCGTCAATATCAATTGCTTGACCTTTACAATGTTGTGAAGTTTTTGACCCGCCAATTGCTGTATTAAGCTCTGTTGATCTAAAAAAAGAATTTACTTTTATTGGTCCACCAGTCCACTTTCTTAGTGGTTCAAATATTTTTTCTGCAGTAATTTTCATTGTATCTACTTGCGTAGGATTAGGCGTATTGTCTATGCCTTTACGCTTTGCGGTATTTGAATGTATTGACTCTGCGTATGTTATATTTTTAGAAATCTGTTCCATATAGCTTATCTAGTTTTTTAAAAGCATCATTAATTTGTTTGTTTATTTTTATATTTTGCAAACTATCATTTATTATATCTTCTCTCCTTCTTTCCTCATTAGTTAAATTAGCTCTTCTTTTAATTTCTTTTTCTTTTTCTCTTTTTTTAGCTTTCTTTTTAGCTTCATTATTTGCTTTTCTTGTTCTTTTACCTTTTTCTATACCTTCTCTTTTTCTTCTTTCTTTTCCAGCAATTTTAATTAAATCATGTTCTTCGTTTTTAGCATTTACATCCCAAGCTCTCCAACCCATTGCTAAAGCTATTCTTTGCCATTTAGTATTTCTTGAATCTAACATTTCTGTAACAGCAGTTACTTCAGCCACTAACCTATCTAAGGGAAGATTAGCAAAACCTGAAGCTATAGATCCAACAACACTGTAAGAAGAACTTAAATTAAATTTTCCATCTAGAGTTATATCAAAACCTCTTTCTGCTATAACATCTCTTTCAAACTTTCTAGTTTGTATTCCAGCGTATATTTTTCTTAATTTAGAACCTAAAGCTGGGGATAAATTAGCTAACTCAATAATAGTGTAAGTATGATCTGCTGTAAAACCTTTTGCTTCTTCAAATGTATATCTTCTATATCCATTTTTAATAGTAGCTATTACAGCTCCAGCAACACCTGAACCACGTAAAATAGTGTCCATCATGCCATGTATTATTCTATCTTGCTTTCTAGTTAGTACTTGACCATATTTTTCTAATTGTTCTTCTTCAGTTAAATCTTCATCACCTGGATCTTCAAAGCCTGGTACTAAAGCAAATAAAGCGTTTGATAATGCCGAGAATAAAAAGTTTTGTAAAGCTCCGTAGTATATTATTTTAGATATATTTGTTTTTAAATCACCTCTACCGTTAATAATATCTAACCCTGCTTTTTTCATTAACCTAGTATACTGCATAGGTGTATTTTGAAAGTTAAGTATAAACCTTCCTAGCATACTAGCTTGTTGTTGCGAAATCATCATTGGATCTGCAGACTGTTGAGCTTCTTCTGATACTCCTGAAAAATCTTCCCAGGCTTTTGCTTCTGCTTCTGCTTTAGTATATCCTTGATCTATATAGGTATTTGTTCTATTTCTATAAAAAGTAGCTCCTCCAGTTGATATTGCTACACTATCTGCTATTTGAGTAAATATAAAACCTTTTTTAAGTAGTGAAGATATAAAAGAAGACATTTTGTCAGAACTTCCTTTTACAGCCGCTGCAATTTCAGCTTCATTTATATCACCTTTTAAACCGGATCGTCTTTGTTTTAATTTATCAGAATTAAATATATAAACTACATCTTTCCAAAACTGTGGTTGATTAAAAAATGCTTCACCTGCTTTTATAATATTATTATCACTCCAATTTATAAAGTTTACAGCAGATATTAACTGCATTATACCAGATCTTCTATTTAAAAACATAATAGCACCAACAGATCTGTTAACCCAATCATTCCATAAGTTAACCATCCTACTGCTTTCGCCGCTCGTAGTTGCTCTATTACTACCAGCCTTCATTCTTATTATAATATTTTCTAAAGATTCTCTAACTCTGCTTCCATATAAAGCCTCAACTTTTGTTAAATTTTCTTCATTAAATATTATATCTACATTTCTAATAAACTCTTCTAAATATTCTTTTCTATTTATAGAAGTTGTTAATGAGTTCAAATCACCCGTTATAGTTGTTCCTTGCCAATATCTTTGCGGCTCAGTGTAAACAGGTTTTTTAGTAATTAGTAAAACCCCGTCAGCATAAGATTGTAAATCTGGATCTTCTCTTACTATTTTATCTAATTTAGCTTGATCTCTTTTGCTAATTCCTGGTATTATATACTCTGCTTTATTCCATAAATAAACCCTTATAGCTTCATCATAAGTATATTGTTCACCAGGTATTTTTTTATTAATTTTTTTTGCTATCTCAGGAAAACCAGCTTGTATAGCTTTGTATCCATTAGAAACTTTTTGTTTTTCTTTTTCTACAGCTGCTACGCCTCTAGTATAGGGTTTAATTAAAACTTTATCAAACCAAGCTTGATCTGCTTCACCTTGCTTACCCTTACCAGCAAACATGTAAGATGTTAATCCTTTAAAATCATCAGCTGAAGGCGGAATAAAATAATTAAATCTTTTTTTATTTTTACCTAATCTTTGAGCTACAACTTGTGAATATCTAGCTTCTGCATTAACACCTTTGTTTCGTTCAATCATTTGATTAAACTCAACATCTAAGTTTTTACTAAATTTAACTCTTGCTTGTTGAACTTTAGATTTAACATCTAAAACATCAAGAACTGATTTAACTTCTTTTACATTTTTAAAAGCATCATCAGTAAAATAAAAATCATTATATCCTTCAGCAACTTTATTTACAACCCAGTCAGCTTTAGCTTTAGGACTTCCATCTTCTAATCCAGTTATATTTTTTAATGGTATATTTAAACCTAATGATGCTAAAAATTCTTGTATAGGTTGCGCAGCGTCTTGAGGTCTAGCGGTTAAAACAAATATATCTTCAGAACCTCTTTGATCTTGTATTGTTTTAGCAACTTTAAATAAAGGTCCTTTTTTACCATCAATTACTTTATTGAATTCAGTAAAATTAAAAGTAGCTCCTTGATTTTCAAGTTTTGCAGAATCTCTAGCAAACTCAGTTGCGTTTATTTTCTTAGTAGTACCATCTGGCATGTTAACAATAACCTTACTTTTTGATCTAGCTAAAGTATCATCAAAATCAAATATTCTAATTTTTTTAGAATCTTTAGAAAACTTAATGCTATTTCTAGCGTTAGACATTGCTATATCAGAATTATTATCTTGATTTATAACTTGCTGTGAATTTGATTTTACTACAGTTTTATTTATTTTGTTGTAAAAAATTTCAAATTTTATACCTACTTTATTTTTTGGATCAGCGTATGATTGTAACGCGAAAGGTATTGGAACATATCCTGCTAGCATGGATTGTGTAAAGCCCGTATTACTTAAAACATTATCCATTTCTTTAATAGGAATTATAGTAACTCTATAATCTTCTTTTAATAAATTTAAATCTATACTTTTATTCCCGTTAATAATGCTATCGTACATCAAATATAAAACAACACGAGCTGGAACAGCGTGCTCATACCTATAAGCTGGTTCTGTTACTTTAATTTTTTTACCATTTTTGTCAAGAACAAAAACTTCTTTACCGTCTTCATCTTTTTTAGTTCTATATACTTGCTTGCCGTTTTCATCTTTTACATCTATTCTTAGATTTGTACCATTTGGTAAAACGGTAGATCTACCCCAAACAGGCGCAGCTAATCTTAAGGCGCTATTACTAGAACCGTTCATAACACCTAATAATAAAGCAGTAGTATTGTTATCTAATTTAGATTTTTTTATTGCTTCAAAAAACGTTGTTGTAAAATCCCAAGCTAAAGTTGAGTTTGTTTTTTCATCTTCAGTATTAACTTTATCTTTTAAGTGACTCATTTGCACGTCAGCACTGGTATTTATGTTGACTTTTCTGCTTTTACCATTTTTAAATGTAATAGTTTTGTTGTCAATACTAACAACGTTTGGGTCTAGTTTTTGTATAAGCTTTAAAATATCTGATTTATCTCCAAATATACCAGCTCTATTACTACTTTCGCCATGCTCAACCAAAGCTCCATTTTCATCTACTTTAAATCCACCAAACTTAAAAGATCCATTGCTAAATGATACAGCCCCATATGCTACCATTAAATCTAATGCTTTGTTTTTACCGTATTTACTTTTCAATTCATTAAAAAACTCAACTTGAACAAATTCTCTAGCTCCTTTAACATAGCCTTTATCAACCAACATTTTACCTACAGGTAGTGTTGCTCCAGTATAGTTTTTAATAGATTGTAAATCATCTTCAGATCTTAATATAAGCTCCATGTACTCTTCATAAGATTGTTTAGTTCCTAATTTTTGAAAAACAAAAGGATCTTTTTTCAAATTAACTAGAAGTTTATTAAACTGTGAAGAAACACCTGAATGCTCGTCATTAGTAAAAACATCACCATAAACTGCTTTATGAACTTTTTTTATAGCTGATTTTTGTTGTGTATCAGTTTTCGATAAAAAATCTTCCGATTGCATTAGTTCTCCTAGTTCTTTATAAAAATCAAATCTTTTATCAAACCACAATTCTAATTTTGCTGCGTCTTGAGCTAATAAAGCTAAACTGTTTTTTATAGATGGTCTAGAAACATCATACAATAATTGTTCTACGTAATTATCTAATACATCTGCTCCAAATAATTTTTGTCTTTCTAAAAAAACATTTTTTATTTCACTAGTTTCTTTTTGTATTTCATTGTTAAAAATATCTAAACCAATTTCTTGAGATAACTGTTTAGCTAAACCTTCGGTAGGCATTTGAGGTATTTTTAATACTTGTTCGCCTTTAGAGTTTGTGCTTAACTTAATGTATTTAGATTTAAACTTAGCTAAAGGAATAGCGTTTTTAATATCTTTAACTCTTCTTATTTTTTGATTACCGGCTGTACTTCCAGCTAAAGGTCCTTCATCTGTTGATTTATAAAAATCTATTTGACCTGGTTTAGAGCCTTTTTTTCTTCCTTTCCAAACATCATATTTAACCCAACCCATACCGTTAACATACTTTTCTACAGCTTGTGGAAAAGCTTTAGATAAATAAGTAGTGGTTAATCCATTTGGCCCTAGAAGAGTAGCGTAATTATCACTTAACCAAATATCATATTCATTTACTGTTTTATTTCTAGCACCCATAAAATCAATCATATCTTTAAAACCAAGTTGAAGGTTTTTACTTAATTGATTTATAAAATTAGTTTTTTGCTTAACAGTTTTATCTACATTATATACGGGTAGTTTATATTTTAATTCGTTTTCTAATCTTTGCTCAATAGATTGAATTGCTTTCTTTTTTCTTTCACCTTTTAATCTAGATGTTAATGATGGTATTTCTTCAGCAGCTTCTCTTTTAGCTCTTTCTTTTAATTCACCTTCAGTAGTAATGCTAGATGTTCTTGTGTCTAATTTAGCCTCGTCAGCTCTTTCAGTTTTAACTCTAGAATCTGGTACGCCTAATTCTGAAACAAAACTATTTGCTCTTTGCATACCTCTATTTGCCATAAAACTAGGAAAAGTACCTAATGAAGGATTCCATTCAGTAGCTATTTGTTGAAGTTTACTTTTAGCATGGCTAATAAATCTATTTTTATCGTAATACGGTTGTCTTATGTTAAAAGGAACCCCTAATCCAAACCTACTAAACGCTCTAGAACTTACTTTATTTACCATAGCATCTACTTCTGAAGCTGTAATTTTTTTATTACCTTCTAATTTCCACTTAGTATTTAATCGATCAGATATTTCTTTAGAATCTTTTATTGTACCGGGTTTGAATTTAACATCACCTAATCCTTTTTTACCTACTCTTTTACCAACTTTAGCTGTTAATCCACCTTCCCTAAAAGCAGCATTGTTTCCAATCATATAACTTAAAGCTCTTCCTTTAGTATTAATAGACTGATCGAAAATTTTATTTTTAATTTTAGAAAAAATACCTTCTTTATAAGAATCTTCAATAGCTCTCCACTTACGACCTTCTGCAGTTGTTAAATTACTAGCAAGATCATAAAGTAATGTTTGTGCTTCTCTTACATATTCATCTTTATACGTGTCACTTTTATCTTTCCAAGCTTTATTTGCGTCTTCAGGATATAAAGTATCAACTATAAATTTTGCTTGTAAATGAATTTTTGAAAGCTCTTTATCTTGTCTTAATCCTTTTTCTAAGTTATCAGCAAAAATATTAAATTCACTAACATCATTAAAATAAGACTGATCTATCATATGACCAAGCTCGTGGTAAAGAACAACTCCTTTTCTATAACTACCTGTTTCAATAGCTTGTTTTCTTTGCTCTTCTGTAGATACAATGTATTTATTACCTACAATAAAACCATTAGAGTTTGTTTTTAATCCTTTTGTGATTTCACTTACAGCTTTAGGATCAATAAGAGCTTGTTCCATAAGTTTAACTAAATATTGACCTTGTTCTTCTATAGGAACCACAATAACCTCCATATTAGAAGCTACATCAAGACCCATTATTTTATTTATATTTGTTTCAACATCAGTTAAAGTTGTTACTGTTCCTAAAGTTCTTAACATTGCTTGTCTTCCTCTTTGAGACATCCATTTATCTTTTTGCTTATCACTTAAAGATTTTTTATCTCTTATTTCAATATCAAGATCTATATCAGGATCACTTCTAAACTTATTAACATCTTCTTGTAACCTATTCCATTCTTTTTGATTATTAGGATCTAAATAAGCTTTGTTTTTATACATCTCTGTTGTCATGCGATGTATTTCTTCTATTACTAAAGCTACTTCTTCTCTTTTACTCATGTTATCATTCCATGTTGGATCTTTAGTTTCTAAATTAGATTTAGCTACTTTACCTACATCACCTAATAATTCCTCTGCTTTGTCATAGTTTTTATTACCTTCTTTTATTTCATTAATCTGAGAATCAATACTGTTTAATTTATTATCAAATCTTTCAGACTCGTCGGATGTTAAATTTTCTTCTTTATACTTTTTAATTTGAGCAGCTCTTTCCTCGCTATTCATTTGAGGTGTTACACCAGCTCTTTTTAATTCTGCATTTTTAAGAATCTCAAGACCTACTATCTTAACAACATTATCAGAACCACTAGCAATTATATCAGCAGACAAAGAGTTGTTAGCTAAATTTAAAGCTTTTAAATAATCTTGAATGATAGTTGTAAGTTCTTGTTGAGACTCTGGTTTGTTACCCATAGCGTCAATAGCTTTTTGAATACCAACAGTTGCCTTGTTTACATCTTCTTTAAATTTTTTACCAGCGTAATAGTTTTTTATTCCACTAACCATTACACCTGAACCATTTGAAACACCTGCTGTTACTAAAGTAACCATAGCTGTATCATCAAATTGGCTCCAATCAGCATCTCTTCCTAATATTAAAGATTCACTTATAGCTTGAGTACCAGTATATATTATTTCTTCTTCTAGTATTTCTAAACCTATTCTTTTAGAAGCCTCAACTCCGTACATACCAAACTGTTGCATTGGAGTTTTAAATAAAACATCAATTACTGATATTGGACCTTTACCTTTAATATCTCCTAAAAACTTCATAGTGTTATTAGAGGTACCAATATATCTAGTTATTGTTCCTTCTATAATACCTGTAGATAAAGAAGATCCAAAAATTTGATTATCAGTCATATCGTAAAGTGCTATTGCTTTTTCAGCGTCTAGCATACCTTGCGTGTATGTGAACGTGTCCATTCTTCCTTCGTTCCAAGCTTTATTAAGCATGTTTTTTTGACGCTTAGCGCCATCTAACATGTCTCTTTGAAGAGTTAATCTTCTATAAGTATCTGTACCAGAAGTAATTCCAAAAGTAGTTCCTATAGCAGTTTTAACTATACCGCTACTTTTTGTTACAGTGTTACCTACAACTCCAGTTCCAATTGCTAGCAATATATTAGGCGCTTGAGTAGAGAAAGTTCTTAAACCCCATGTTCCACCTCCACCTGTAGGATCATCATAAGTTCCAATAGACATAAACATTCTTTCGTTAGAAACCATGCTTTGTTCTTTTTGCATTGCTGCATCACTTCCAAATAAAGTAGGAATAGATAATGCTATTCTAGCAGTTGCACTACCAAAATCATTGTATACTAAATCTCCTAAATCATATTCTTTATTTATATCCGACCAAAGACTTAAAACATCAACATCTTTTTTTACTCCATCTTCGTCTTTTACTACTATGGTTTTATCTTTTTTTATTATTGTTTCTAGCTCAGATACATTAGCAAAATAATTTTCTACTGTTTCATTATAATCTTCTTGCAAACGACCCATTGTAAGGTTTAATTCATATAAATCAATTTCTGCTTCTAATAATTTACCGTAATCACTTTCACTAAGATCATCAGGTAGTTTTGTTATTTGAAAAGTTGGCTTTAAGTTTTCACCAAAAAAATCATCTTGACCATTAACGGGAAGTTCATAAGTCATTTCTAAACCTGGAATATCTTTTATATTTCTAGCAACTTCTGAAAATTTACTTTGTAATATATTGTTTATAGACTCTTGATAGTTTACTATAATTTTACCATCATTTTTTATTTCATCTCTGATAGCATCTGGCTCAACCTGTTCACCTAATAATGAAATACGTAAAAGCTCTCTATCTTGAGCTGGTAAGCTATACATTATTCTTTCACCAATTGTTTCACTTCCTCTAGCTATTTCATCTTCTAAATTATATTTTAAATGCTGGTCTAAAGCACTAGTGAAAAGTTTTTTATTAACATCACTAAAAGAACCGTTGTTAATAGCAGCTTTTAAAATATCTACATAATATCTTTTAACATCTTCCTGCATGTGTAAATTCATTGCTGCTGAGCTTGATTGACCACCGCTTAATGCTTTTAAATATTCTGTATAACTATTAAAGCCGGTTCTATCTCCAACCACTTGATCTTGGGCTATAGCATCTAACACGTTTAGCTTAGCGGCTTCAAAATTTTCTTCAATTTGTTGTGTTATATTAACAATTTCATCTTCATTTATAACACCTTCTTTTACTAAATTTTCTAAATAAGTATTAAATTGACTGTTCCACATTTCATTTTTAAAAAACTTACTAGGTTCATTTTCAAATTGTGAATTTAATCTTTTTGTATTTACATTAACACTTAGTTGTTTAGTTTCTGCAAAGGTTTTTAAATAAGGGTAAAGAGCTGCAAATGATTTTTCAGTTTCTTCTTTTGTAAAATTATCTCTAATATAATTTTCTATATTATCTTGATCACCTATGCCTAGTTCTTCATCAAATATATTGTTTTTAGCAACTTCTTTTCCATCTTTTAATAAAGTGTATACTAATTGATTTGCTCCACCTAGTGGATCGTCTGTTATTAAAGAATAACCTGTACCCTCTAGCACTTTATTAAAGGTTTCAGGTGTAATTATACCCTTTTTTATAGGATCCATTATACCTGAAAAAGCACCTTGATTTGCAATATCATTAGATTTTACAACTTGATCATATGCTTTTATTTTTTCATAGTTTTCAAGTAAAACTTTATATTTTTTACTTTTATTAAATATTGGTTTAAGATCAAGTTCTATTTTTTCACCTCCTATATTAGCTGTAATAGCATTTCCATAAGTTCCTAAAACTTGCGCTCCTGATTCTTCAAATACAATACCTGGAAATTCTTGACGAAAAGCATTTATTACTTCTTCTTGCTCTTTATCCATCCAAGTTTCTGGTATATCAAGTTTTATAGGACTACCTTCTAATTTTCTTTTAGCTTCCTTAACTTTTTCTTCAAGTGCATCTCTTTCCTTAACACCAGCCATGCCAAAATTATTATAATCTATATTTTCAACATATTCATTATATTCTTTTTGAGCTTGTCTAAGTTCTTTGTAAATTGCATCTTCCTTTTTTTCCAGCGTTAGATCTATAGCTGATTCCAAAGAAATATTTTCCAAATCTAAATCCATATTCTCGGGTGCTTCCGGTGTTTGCGCCACTACATCTACACCCTCGCTTGCAGTGGCTGTTGGAAAATCCTGTTGTTCAGTTATAACTGGTTCAACTTCTTCTACTAATTGCATATAACCTTTTTTTGCAATATAATCTTGTAAAGGCAAGTCACCAGCTAATTCTAACAACTCCTCTTCAGTATATTCTTTACCTGTATTTGGATCTATATATTTCATAAAAATTTAAATCTTGATTAATAACCTAACCACGTGCTGAAAGCTTGTTTATTTTTTGAGCTTATATCACCAAGCTCAGGTCCCGACATAGGTACCGCTCTCCACTGGCCAGCTCCACTTGTAGAAACACCATCACCACTTGTTCTAACGCTTATAAACTCATATGGAACCCATGATTTAGTTGTTGCATTCCATTTAATCATTCGTTTTGCACTTGAGCCTATGCTGCTTTTTTGTCCCATAACATTTGATGTTGATGAGGTATCGTTTAATTTGTTTTTATTTTGACTTCTATAACTAGCAATTTCTGAAAGATTAGCAGTATTTTTAGATGATTTTTGATCTCTATAAAAATATTGCTCCTCACCCTCTGTTAATGCATCAGAACCAGGGACTTTAGCAGCTATTAATTGATCTATTTCTAGCTGTGTAATTTTTCTTTTTTCTAATTTTAAACCATTAAAGCTTTCACTACCTTCTTCTAAACCAAACTTTTTCAGCATATCCTCGTTTACATATTTTTTGTATAACTCGATTATTTGATCTTGTGATAATTTACCTTCAACATATTGCTGCATCCAGTTTGTTCCACCCACTTTTAAATTTTTTTGTAAATAAGCTAATGCAGATTCTTCATTTAATTTTAATTCTTCCCATATTTCGTTAGAATGAGTGTCTGTAAAAGAAGACATTGCAGTTTTAAAACCATCTACGTTAACCCAAGTATCAACAGTTGTAACAATAGATTCTTCATTTTCTTCTGTTGTACCTAAAAGCATGTGTTGAAATTGAGTACCTATTTCAGAACCACCTTTTGAATTTTTCTGTAAAACACCTGACTCTAATCCTTCTTTATTATAATCAGGACTTTCAATACCAATTTTATCTACTAAATTACCGTTCCACGTAGATAAATTTCTTTTCCATGTTACTTTTTTAAAGCCAGGATTATTAGGATCTTCAGGTAAATTTTGAAAATCAACTAAATCTTTAAACGCAGGGTTGTTTGATTTAACACTATATGTAAAACTAACATTTCTACCGTCTTTTTTTCTTTGAGTTAATGTAACTCCTTTGGGTAAAGCATGGCCATATATAGTGCTAGAAGCAAGAAAAGTAGAGTTTTTTTCTAAAGGATTTGATCCTTGATAATAATATTCTTGTTGATTACTTAACGCTGAGTTGTAATCTTCTTTATCAGTTAACATTAAAGCAGCGTCTGTAGTAAAATTATTCACTTTTAAATTCCAGCTGTTAAGTATGTCTGTATATTTTTTTCTTTCAACTTGAGAAAGTTTACCACTTTTTAAAGCTGCTTCTGCAGCTATAGATCCATCAGGACCATACATTGCTTGTTCAATTTCTGTTACCGCTTGTGTCATTAAATCTGGGTCTAATCCAGGAAATTCAGTTTCCTTTACTCCCATGTACACTTCGTTTTGTCTAATACTAGCAGAGCCTACTAATTTACCAAACTCTTCGTTTTCTTTATCAGCAATTGCTTTTTGTTCTGCTCTCATTTTAGCATAAGTACTTATACCAGCTGTTAAGTCTGAAATGCCTTTTCCCATAGATGCCGCAAATGTTTTAACACCGTAAAAGTCTTCTATAATTGGTTGATTTCTATATCCCATGTTTATTCTGATGTATAATAATTATTAACAACACTTCCAGTTGACGTTGATGCTGCTGGTGTTCCAAGAGCGGCTAAACCACTTCCTATACCACTAATAGCGCCTCCCCATGCTGCTGCTTGTGCTTGATTTGCAGCGGCTTGATTAGCCATAGCTTGTGATTCTCTTCCCGCGGCATAGTCTAAGTCAGCGTTAGATCTTTGCTCTTGCATTTGCATCATCATTGCTTCACCTTGGGCTCTTAAACCTTGTACTCTTCCACCTTCACCTATTTGTATACCTTGTATTCTAGCAGCTTCTTGCATTTGCATCTGTTCCATACTTTGCTGACCTTGTGCTTCTAGTTTTTGATTTTGTGCTTCTTGTTGTTCTATACTTGCAGCTACTCCTTTTTTAGATGCTAAAGCGGCTTGCGCTAAAGCTGTAGCGCCACCTGCGCTAGCTCCACTAGTTGCTAACGTATCTAATGTATTTGCTAATGCTATATCAGCTTGCTCCATTTTAATTTCAGCAGCTTGCGTAGCAACTCCTAAATTACTAAAAGGATTGCTAACCATGTTACTCAAGTCTTTTGCTAAACCAGAAAGATCTGTAACACCTGCGTAAGGATTTGTAATAGGTTGTCTTGAATTTCTTATTCTATTCATTTCAGCTCTAGCTCGAGCAGCTTCATTTTGTGCTCTTCCTGCTGCTTTTTTTGCT
>WLWF01002063.1_pt1 | contig 15153 bp, 7 predicted proteins | sample 6718331 | NCBI WGS metagenome assembly WLWF01 (sample SAMN12718692, study PRJNA515312) | sponge metagenome | isolation source: marine sponge | host: Mycale hentscheli | place: New Zealand: South Island, Marlborough, Capsize Point | collected 2003-05-01
ATACGTGTTAAACCTTCGCTATCTTTTTTAGAGTAGTTACGTTTCTTATCATATATAGTTTCTGGGTTTACACCAAACATTTTACCATATATTTCTGCAACAGCTACTGGTACGTTTTTAGTTTGACCAAACCTTGTAACGTCTTGACCTTCAAACGCTTTGTTGGTAGCATCTGATATTTGTTTTTCAGCTTCAGCTTTGTTTTTTACACCTAAGTTACCCAGAGCTGTATCACTAAATCTAGTTGTTTCAGTAGGTTTTCTTGGACCTTTAGTTTCTTCAGCAACTTCTACTGTAGCTTCTTCTGCTACAACACCTCTGGCTTCTGTAACATCTTCTGTAAACTCTGTACCTACTACTTCTTCAGCCGCGTCTATATATCTTTTAAAACCTGTTTTAGTAGAAAAACTTTTATTTATAAAACCAGAAAGTGGAGGAACTTGTTCTCCAGCTTCAACTTTTTTATTGTAATCCGTTATAACATCAAGCATTCCACGCTTACCTGTTAATATAGCGTCTGTAACTAATTGCTCGTCATAATCTGGTCTATTCTCAAAACGTCTAGCTAATCCTCTAGCTGTTGGTTTTAGCAAGTCTAATATATCTGCGTAACCAGCTGTACCTTGCTCTGCATATATTTGGTTTACTTTAGCGGAGTTTTCAGGTGTCAATGAAGCCTTGGCTGTTGGTTGAGTAACTTCAACATCTTCATCTACTTGAGTAAGAGTACCTAACGCTCCTTGCTCTGCCGTAGCTACAACTTGCTCACTAATTTTACCTTTAATTAAACTTTTATTGTAGTCTTTAATAAAGTTAATTACATCTTTACCCTCATTAAATACAACTCTAGCTTTGCTATCACCAAATATTCTATCTAAACCTCTTTTAATTTTATCTACAATAGTTTCTTTTATAACTATGTCACCGTTAATAACAGCTTCGCTCAACAAGGTTAAACCTTCTTCGAACGCATCATCTCTGCTTATTTCGCCTTTGTTAGCTTGCTCTAAATAACCAGCTAGTCTTTGCTGATATTCAGGCGTAACTAACGTAGTGTTAACATTATTTAAAGCTTCTATAACAGCTACACCTAGCTGCGTTGCAGAGCCAGGATTCTCAGCTACTGTTTTTAATAACACAGCATGTAATAACTCGTGTGCTTTAGTAGTTATAACATTGTCTTTTTTATTAGCTTCTTCGTTGTAAAGTATTACGGTTTCACCTTTGTCGTTAAACAATATAGTGCCGTAGTTTTGAGAATCTTTTTCGTCTACTACAAAACCTTGTTCTTGAAGCTTTTTTATTTTGCTTTTAGCCTCTGTTTCGTCTTTAGCTGTATCTGTCTTAACACCTAATTTTTTAGCAAGAGCTTCAGTTGATTTTGCTATTTTAGCTTCTGTCTCAGCTCTACTTTTTTGAACCCTTGAGTTAGCTATTTGCTCGTCAATAAGTTTTATTTCTTCATCTATTTCACCCCTAAAAGATGCATCAAGATTTTTTCTTTTGTCTAGTAAATTTTGCTTTTGAACTACAAGATCTAATTGTTCAGCTGTTACGTTTTCTGGAGACACAGCTGCAGCTCTAATTATATTTCTAGTAAAGTACTCAGCATTGTTAAGCTGTTCTACCATTTCAGTATCTTCCATGTTTTCCGCTATAGATTTTTGATACTGTATTTGATCTAACAAAAGAGTTTGGTTTTTTATAACACCTTTGTAAACTTGATCCTTAGCTGCGTTAAAAGTTTTAACTGTACCTACAGTTTGTAAACCACCTGATAAAGCGAGCGTGCCCGCTAGTAAAGTTTTTTGCTCTCTTATAAAATCATTATAATCAGGTAATCCTAAATTAAAACCTAAATTGTTTGCCAACTGAAAAGCATACTCTACTTGCTCTTCACCGTACTCTTTAGCAACATTAGATACAAAAGAAGACGCGGCTTTTGATATACCCTCTTTGTTTGCAGCTGTTTTTAAATTACCTCTGAAGTTTTGTAATAAAGTTTTACCAGCGCTAGATTTTATAAAGTTTATATCAGGCATAACAGACTGGGCTAAACCTGTAGCTAATGAAGCCATAGATCCATAAGCTAAAGCTTGTTCAGAAGTCAAACCATCTGCTTCGCCTTGCTTGATGTTATCAGCCACCGTCATTTTAAAAGCTGCATTGGCCATAGTAATATCTCGCTTAAGCTTATCGCTTAAACCAAAAACTCTACCTTTTTTACCACCAATAGTATTACCTATTAATTTTTCTATACCTTTTAAATCACCTTTTTTAGCAGAAGCCATAATACCTAATGTAAAAGGTAACATGTCAGCTGTCATTTTTACGTACGCTAAAGGGTCTTTTACATACTTACCATCTTCATCTAAAACTTCAGCTTGTTCAACTTCACCCATTGCGTTATAGTTAGTTAAATTATCAGCTGTATCTTTAAACGCATCAAAGTAACTATAACTATTTGGATCTGTAAACATATCTCCAACAGTGCTTAAAACCAACGCAGGAAAATTTAACAATACTTCTCCACCTGTTTTAAATATACCACCTCCAAGTCTAGAAGTTAAGTCAGTCAAATTACTTTCACCTACAGATTTGTTATATTCCTCTATATCATTGGTTAATTGAAAGTTGTTTTCAATAAAACCTTTAGCTAAGTTAACACCATACTCTGCGTTTAGTGAATCAATATCTTGCTCGTAAGTTTCTACTAAAGTTTTTCTATCTTCATTTAAACTATCAACATTAGATTTTAAAGTGTTTAATTTATCTATTAAATTATTATATAAATCTGCAGAAGCTTTAGTAGCTATTATAGGTTTGCCATTATCAAAGTTAAAAGTAGAGTTTATTCTATCTTGTACAGCTTTAGCTTCAGATTTTATAGGATCATATTGCTTGTCATAATCTTCTAGAGCACTTTGAAAATCATTTTCTAAAGTAGATAAAGATCTATTAATGACGCTACCTTTAGCTTTTTTTATAATGCTTTCTTTTTCTTTTAAATTTAAAAAACCTTTTCTAGCTTTTTCTAATGTTCTAGGATCTAATTCTTTAGCTATCTCTATTCTAGTAAATAAATCTAAATTTAAAGGCTCATAAGTTGATTGTTCATCTTTACTTTTTGTAGCACTAAAAAGCTTACCTAGCTGACCTAAATAACCTAAAAAGCCTTGGTCTTTAGTGTTAGAAAACTCACCTGTATCTTTTTGTATTTGTTCAAAAGCCTCTTCATATTCTGGAGATAAAACTAAATCTTTCCAGTAAGAAAAAGGTTTTGGAGCGTCAGCTGTTACAACAACTTCGTCAAGTTCTACTGGTTGCTGCATTATAGCAGCTTCTTCTAAAGCATTTAGTTTTCTTCTTTTTAATATAGCTTCTTGTGAATTATCTATTGGTTGTGATTCCAAAGAAGTATCTACCGAGTCTGATTCCGTAGTCTCGGGTGCTTGCCCGGTTGTCGGTGTTACAGTTGCACCCGTTTCCGCAACACCGTTTGTCTTTCCCTCTGTAGGGTCAGTTTGTATTTCTTCTGTATCATCTACAGTTTTTAAACCAAACTCATTAACGTAATCATCTACCGACAAACCTTTTTCTTCGGCAGCTTGCGTAACTTTGTCTAAACTGTAATCAAAACCTTTGTATCTAAACATAATTTAATTTTACGGTAGGTTAGGTATATTATCTATTTCTACATTTGAAGTAGGTTTAAAGCTAGTACCTGTTTCTAAAAATTTTAAAGCCGCTTTAACTTCTCCGTCTGTAGCACTATCAAATATAGTTACAGATCTATCAGCTCCTTCTACAGATTTAGTAAGTTTTCTAGTGTTTTCTCCACCAACGGTTTCAGCTTTAACTACATTGATATTATACGGAGGTCTAGAAATTAATTTTTCTAAAGTGTTTAAATCTAAAACTCCTCTACCTGGTTCTTGTGAAGGTCCTTCGGCAAATGCAGAGCTAATATCTAATTCTTCAATATTTGCTACAGCGTCTTCACTTTGTTTAGTACCAGTAGCGCTACTATCTTTAGATGGTTTTTCAATTAATTTACCTTCGCTTTGTTGATAATATTTTACTTCGTCAGCCGATTTTATTTCTTCTATTGTTGGGTCTTTTAATACTACTCCATCTTTTATAACTTCAGTTTTAAAGCCACTAACCATTCTATCTATTTCTTTATCAGTAATAAGATCTGTAATTATTTTGTTTTGCTGATCTGAGGTTTTTGAAAGCCATTCATTGGCACTAATCTCGTAATTAAAATGATTTTCTAAAGCAGAAATTATTTGTCCAGTAGGTAATTGATTTAAACCTTTAGCGTATTTTAAAGCTTCAGCTTTAAACGTAGGATTATTTTCTAAAATGTCTGGATTAAAATATTGTTTAGTAGATATTCTTTGTTTATCTGTGCCATCTACGTTATCAACAACATCTACTTTTTCTGTAAAAAAACCTTCTTTGGGTAAACCTTTTTTATCTACTACTCCAGCTGTTTCTAATGCAGTTATACCATCAAATGAAGAAGGTACTTCAGTTATAAGACCACCTTCCCATTTGTCTATGTTTCTGGTCCAGTTAAAATAATAGTTACCATCTTCAGCCGGCTTAAGATCTTCTAAATCTAAAATACCTTCTTTAACATACTTCTGTATCATCTTATCCTTAGGGTTAACAACCATATCAACACTTAGCATGTTACCATTTAATGTTTTAGATGATTGTATACCTGAAAATGATTTGTTAGCAAGCGTGTTAGAGACAACCATGTTTTGAAACTTTTCATTTCCAGTTCCAGCAAAGTCGTAACCTTGACCTATGTTACCAGCGTTCATACCTTCTAATGGTTCTATATCTACTATAGTAGCACCTATTTTATCTACAATACCACCTTGCCAAGTTTGATAATCTGAAACAGCTTTTAAATACTCGGCTCTAGTATTTCTGTCTAAATCAGGATTCATCTTTAATTGAGTGGCCATTTCTATAACACCTATACCAAGTTCATTACCATCTAATCTAGCTCTAGCTTGATCTTGAACATCTTTAAACAAAGTACTTTGGTTGATATCTTCTGTAGCAGAATTTAAACTATTATTATAGTTTAGAGTAACATCGTTTAAAGCTAGTTGATATGCGTTCTTTTTCTTTTTAACAGCTTCAGCTTTCTTTTTTCTATTGTCAAAATAATTCTGCACACCCTGAGCTAGCTGTTGTCCAAACTGAGTCGAGGCTTGTGCGTATATTTCTGCTGAACGATCAACGATTATTTGTGGATTTCTATAACTCATAATATTTTTATGTTTGCCCTTGTAAAAATGTACCAACCCCTGGTATAAATGCATTTACAACTTGATTCTGTTGTGTTTGTGTTAATGGAGTAGGACTTACACTAGGAGTTGCCCCTATTTTCCCATACCAGCCGCAGCTATACCGCCAAGAGAAGAAGCTACACCTCCCCACGCAGCAGCTTTAGCTTGATTAGCAGACGCTTCGTTAGCAGAAGCTTGTGTTATTTTACTAGCGGCTCTATCAAGGTCCATATTAGTTCTATTTTCAGCAGCTTGAAACTCAAATTGTTTTCCAGCTGATATAGCAGCTTGCTCTCTTTGCCCTTCTGATATAGCTACATTTTGCAACCTTTGTTGTTCTGCAACTTTTTGTTGCTGCAAGTTAGCTTCACCTTGAGCTCTCATTTTATCATTGTTAGCTTCTTGCTGTTCTATACTTGCCGCAATACCTTTTTTACTCTGAAGAGCTGCTTGAGCTAAAGCAGTAGCCCCACCAGCGCTAGCACCAGTAGCCCTAAGTGTATCTAGTGTATTAGCTAAAGCAATATCTGCTTGCTCCATTTGTATTTCAGCTGCTTGAGTAGCAACACCCATATTTTCAAATGGATTAGACATTTGACCGCTAAGATCTTGTGCTAAATCACTAAGGTTTTTAGTATTGTCAAAAGGGTTTATAATGTCTTGTCTAGAATCTATAACAGATTGTAATTCTGCTTCAGCTCTTTGCTTCTCATTTCTCGCTCCTTTTGCGGCTTTTTTTGCTTGATTTGCTGAAACAGCTCCTGCTACTATCGAACCTGCTGCAGCTACTGCACCTGCTACTACTGCCATATTAATTTATTACTTTAGTTATTTCATGTGATGAACCTTTGTCTACAGTCCACCCTAATTTTTTATGCATCTCAATTAAAGGTTTAGATCTACCTATAGTAAACATATACTTAACTCCATTGGCTTTACAAACTTCTTCAGCTGATTTTATTAAAAGCTCTATAGCGTCTTTTCTATCAGCTTCTCTGTAATCTGGATTAGATACAACCCACTCAAATAAAGCTCCCTTAGAGTTAGTATAATATATGAAACCTGCAGCGATAGGCACGTCTTTTTCTACAATAAGACCACCAGTACCATTGTCAGGTAAAAAATCTTTAGGTGGGTTAACCCATTCAGGCCACGCATCCCACCACGAACACAACGTGTCCCAATCATTTTCTGTAAGTCTACGTATATTTAATTCCATTTAATTTAATAACTTGATTCTACATATTCAGATGATGCGGCAAATAATTCTCTTGCAACTCCACCTTCACCTTCTACTTGAGTAGTGGCGTCTGTTTGTATAGTTACAGTAGAATAATAACCTTTTACACCTGACACGCTACCTCCAAATACAACTTCTCCAGCTGTAGCGCTACTGTTGTTTACTATGTTAGCAAAATACTTACCTTCTTTTTTATAAAAACCAGAGTATATTCTAGGGTACGGAGGATTTGTCGTGCCAAAAACGCTTTCATAATTAACTGGTATTACAGGTTGATTATAAGTTGCGTTAGGTACACTGTTAACAGTCTGTCTAGGATCTATTATATATTGACCTTCATCATGACTAGTTATTGGAATAGAAGTATCGTTTGTTTCAAACGATCTTGCGCCATTAAAGCTAGATACTTCCCAACCTGTAGAGCCTTCATAGTTTATTGTTTTAAAAACTTTAGAAGCGCTTACACTTGGATTAAATACAAATGTTATATTTGATCCGTAGTAAGTGTCATAGAACTTAGATCTCGTTGCAACACCTGATTCTTCATAATTATGCTGCCATATAGATCCATTTTTTACAGTGTAGAATTTATTTTTAACACTAAACGCTTGCTCAGGATTATATGTAAATCTACTTGGCCAACCTAAAACTTGCTCATCAAATGACAAAGTTTGGTAGGTATCTTCAGGCTTTTGTAGACTCAACACATACTGTTTTGTATGTATATCCCAACCACCTACTATTTCACCTTTTTGTGTTTTAGTACTAACGCTATTTAATTCGTCTCTAAAGTAATCTATCATACCATAATTAGATACTTCAGTTAAACCATCTTGAGACAATCGCATTACAGCGTTTCTATCTTTATCTGTAAAGTACTTTCTATAGCCATATACTGCAAAACTTTTAGGATCTGTACTTATACCATAATTACCAGCATAGGGTACTATTTGACCTATAACTAAATTAAGTTGACTTACCGCGGTGGCATTACCTTCGGCTGAGTACAACGCGTCTTTATCTATAAGAGCTCTATTAACTTTATTTTCTTGGAATATAATTAAGTTAGTATCTTCAGCGTATAACTTTTGTACGCTACCTTGCGCTGGATCTAACGACCTAGTAATGTCCTCACCTACACTAAATACGTTAGTATTGTTTACACCTGTTCTAGAATTAAACACACCAGAATATATAAGTGATGATGTTCTAAAACTAGCATTAGGCTCATCATCTACTAAATAAGCTTTAACGCCATACAGCATTTCTGTTTCATTATAACCACCTTCTATACGAGACTCTTCTACATACCAAGATTTAGCGTCAACTACTGTATATGGAACAGTGTTATCATATACAGGAAAAGCTCCATTAACACTAGCTGGAACGCCAGACGATCCGTTCCAAACTATCTCTGGAGTTGTTGGGGGATCTGTTGGGGGATTGGCAGTATCTATAACTGTTTTTCTTAGTAAAAACGAATTGTAAAATTTAACTTCTACTATTGCTGGCATAACTTATTTTATTATGTAAAATTTTTTGGACTTCCCTTTTTACCCCCAGATCCACTACTGCTACTAGTATTATCAGAAGCATCAAGACAAGGACCTAAAATCTGCATGCTGTTTTTAAATGTTCTTATCAAATAAGTACCATCTCTAGTAGACTCAGGGTTTGAACCTGCTAATCTTATTCTAGTATACATGTATTCATCACTAGCATGCCTAAGCACTTGCTCTGGCGTGGTTAATAAAGGATCTACAAACAAACCAAATATTTGATCTGGCTCTGAATAAGTAGTTGTATCACTTTCTAATCCTGTGTCTATTTGAGTTGTATTTTTAGCAAATAAATATCTAGCAAATGGAGAAGCTGAGTAATATGTAAGTGTTGGCTCAAACACCCCTGTGCCGCAGCTAGCTCCTCCGTCTGGTATAGGTTGCCAAGCTTCCGCTTGATACTCGTATACATTACCTTCTGGAGAAGTAGAAAAATTTCTAAGGAAACTATTAAGATCTACATTAGTAAAATCTCCTATCTCGTATTTTATGTTTGTTTCTATTGTAGGCTCTTGATTACATTTAACTCCGTCTGCTTCAAAAGCGTTGTAACTATTGAAAAGATTACCCCAAGCTACTCTATATTCACCTGGCTGATTTAAAACAAAAACTCTACCTGCAGGAACATTTAACATTGCAGCAAAGCCCTGCGTGCTTTCTTTAGTATTTACAGCTGGTTCTGTTATATTTAAAATCCTTAGTCTATTAACAAGATCAGCATCGCTTGCGTCTTCTGAAGTCATACCAGACAAAATAACATCACCAGTAGATCTTACTTCGTTAGTTGTTCTATTAGCGTAAATACAGTTTTCTCCAAAAACATCTTGAGCTAAAACCCAGTTGTCTGAGCTACTTTCTCTAAACTCTATAGCTGCGTAAACACCAGCGGAAGTTAATTCTGATTGATCTGCTGATCTATTAAATTGCTCTAGACGTGTGTAAACATAGAACACGCTTGAAGGATTTCCTTGAGGTTTTGATTTGTAAGCTCTAGCGTAATAAACAGAATCGTTTGTATCGCCTGATTCACAAACTGGACCTTTTATTTCATTGTCGTAAGACAAACCACTCGTGGTATAACCTATCTGCATATTTTGCGGTATAACACTCGTGCTATCTAAATTGCTTAATTCATCTACAAAAAACTCTACAGCACCATCTGCCTGAATAAAGTTTTGTCGTTGCACAAGCGACATATAATCTACCATGTTAGGTATGCCGATGTCTTGAGTTATAACCACAGACGTTGTTCCTCCACCTTCATCTTCAGCTGTAAGAGTATAACTATATGTACCAAAATTAGGTTGACCTACTTTACTATTTCTACCTTTTGAAGCCTGATAAATATTAACGCTAGACCACTTGTTATAACCATCTTTATAGACTCTACCTGCTGGAGATAATCTAAACTCAGTTTTAAAGTCTTGAGAACTAGGAGCAGTAATAGGGCTTATTGTCCAACCTTTAAGTATTCTTTTTCTATCAGGATCTGCAGACCCATTAAAGTTTTCTAATAAACTTAATATTGTTTTAGCTGTATAAGATTTGGCAATACCAATATCACCTGGTATATTTATAATAGGGTCTACGTTTGTAACTCTAATTGGATTTGAAGATGTACTTTTAGCTTCTAATTTATTTATAACAGGACCAGGTGTTTCTACTGTAAACTCAAATTTAAATTCATTTAGTTCATGTCTATCTGGCCCTTCAAAGTAAAAATAATCGTTAGTTCTTAAATAAATCCCAACACCACTTTGCTCTAACGTAAATCTGTTAGTAACAGGATTACGTGCTAAATCAAAAACTAACATATTCACCTTATTTGGCGCTATATCATCTCCATTTTCGTTTCTAAAAGTAAAAAATCCATTAGTGTTATTTATGACACTTTCGTTTGGCTCTAAACTTTCAGGTAAATAAAAATCAAAACCATCGATTTGAGTTGCGCCACCTATACCCTCTTCTATAGCTGTATTTAAATCACTAATCAAACCAGAAGATGTTGTCTCCCAGAATATATCAATTCTAGAAACAGTAGGTGACGTTTCTAATATAGCTAAGTTTTCTATATCATCATAAGTAACATCACTAAAAGTAAGCGTAATATTATTTTGTATAGCAGGTTGAGCTTTACTTAACGTCAAATCACCTGAAGATGCATCATAAGATACAACAAATGTTTCTGCTAATATAGCGCCACCAGTAACTAATTCACCAGGGGTTGGTGCAAAACCTGAAGTTAAAGAACCTATATTTAAAACTATATCACCGTTAGAAGAAGGGTTAACCGTTACCGCACTGCCAACGTTGGTAGTGGTTGATTGATTGTTTGCGCCAAATTGAAAATCGCTGTTCTGTGAAGTAATAAATTCAGCTATAAAAGGATTTGAATCTGATTTGTAAAAAGCATGAAATGGATTTAAATTGCTAGTAATAGGTAATTTAGAGTCAACGTTATTTTCAAAATCTAAAACATCAAAAAGATCATATAAATCTTCTATAGTGTTTGTTGTAAATTCTGACCTACCTGGCGAACCAAGGTTTGCAGCTGAAAACTGTTCGTTACCTACTATAGAGTAATTTGAGTCAGTGTTCATAACTCTACCAAAAAGCTTGACAGAACTTCTAAACGCTTTGTCTTGAGGCCCTACTTCTGTTAAATCTCTTGGTACTTTATTTATATTATCATTTAATAAAGTTATAAATGATGTATTTTGGCTTAATACTGGCGTTACATTATTTGTGTCATAATTATAAGGTAAACCTTTCATAGCACCCGCTGAGTATACATTGTAGTAATCTTGCTCAACTTGCTTTACAACTATTTTATAACTATACCAACCAAGAGGATTATAATCTTCACTAGTTACATCATCATTGTAAATTCCAGGCTCACCTGTTGTAGAAGCAAAAGACTCACCTCTTATCGCTTCATTAAACTGTACTTTAAGAGAATTACCTAAAAAATTCCAAGGATATTCATCGTCGCTTACATCTCTACCGCCGTAAGGAAGATAAACTGTATCAGCCTTAAAACCTTGTGCGCTAGCTTGGGTTTGGTTGTTAGAAAGTATAACTGTAGATTGTCTACCAAACTTATCAGATAATACAACTCCTACCTGATAGTTTCTGTTTTCTTTAACAGTGCTAGATGGATATTCTAAAATACCTAAATTAGAACCTAAACCGTCTATATCTAGTTTTCTACTAACAGATACTTGATAGTTAATACCAGCTGGAGGCGTATGCTTATCTTGAAAATTACCATATATAATTCTATTGCTAGAAACTTCTTGAGAAAAAGCTTTAACTGGAGTTTTATCATAAACTCTAACTAATTCTGATTCTGGTAAAGTTTTATAAGGTTTAGTAGATAGATATGTAAACTTAAAATACTTAGAATTTTTAGATTCATCTTGTATTCTTCTAAGTGGTATTGTTTCTATAACCTGAACAGCTAAAGCATCTGATTCTTTATATATAATATCTATTTCACTTATTTTATAGCTGTCATACATTTTTGTCGCCATGTCTGGCAAAGGTACCTGCAAGTCTATTTTGTTTACTTTGTTTTTAGCAAAGTCAACTATAGTGCTAGAAAAAGTTTGTTCTTCGTCGCCATCTAAAAAATAACCATCTTGTTTAGGTATAAAACAAGCTTGAGTAAATGGAGCTAATATAGAGTATTCACCATCGTCAAATCTAAATCTATAACTAAATTTAACAAACTTATCTTCTAAATACTTAGGATCACCAGCGTATCTTGGTTCGTGAAAAGGATTAGATGTACTTCCATCAGGCAAGTTTGGACTGACGGCATCAACCATAGATGTTTGTAGATAGTTAAACTGAATTACAGAACCAGCATCTAAAGACACTTTTTGGTTTAAAGTTATTACGCTTTCTGCATAATCTACGTTAGAAACAACAACTTGATCAAGCTCATTTTCAATGTAACTAGATGAGCTTATAGTTAGACCAGGTGTTATAGCAACCGGAGGCACAGACGTAGTTTTAAAACTTAAGCTATCAAACACATCTTCAGCAACTGTTAAAGTAGGTAAAGCCGCAGGTGGTGGAGAAACGTCTAGAGTTTTATAAATCTCAATAGCTCTATACGGATTATATTTTGCTACAGAAATTTGATCTTCAGTAGTATAATAATTAGCTACAGTAGTAGCTGTTGTTACATTTATTTTTCTAGGTTGGTTTCTATTGTCAGTAAAAAACAATAATTGCTCTAGTAAATTAACACCTATTATAGGAAAACTAGGGTGAAAATTTAAAAAAGCACCATACGCCAAAACACTTATATCTTCTTGGTTAGACCCAGGGCTAGACCACCTTACTATAAAATTATTAGCTTCTGGTTTATACTTTGTATCTACTTTGTAATTAGGGTAATCAGTAAAGAATAAGTATACATCACTATTTGTTTGATCTACAAAATAACCAACTGATATTAAATCTCCATTAAGCTCAACTCCTTGTATGTTATCTTCTATGTATTGAGCAAAATTACCCACGACTTGGTTTCCTAATACATTCTCTAAAGCACCTACATCGTCACCTTCAGATTTTATAACTTGAACGTTAACAGCATCTCTATATTCTCCATTAGGTAAAAGCCTAGAATCTAAGTCTTTATTCATCTTAGATTTTAGGAAAGAATTTTTAACTTCAGCCATTTAATTTTAATGTTTTAACCATTTGGATTTACCTCTCATAACTTGAACTATTTGATTTATTTTCAAGTTAGATAAACGTATCTTAGCGTTTCTAAGTTTAGTGCTTGCTTCTCGTTTTAATCTTTGCACTACATACTCAGGTTGATTTATTCTGCTAGCAATTACAGCATGACTAATATAAGCATACATAGCTTCTTCTGCTAGCTTAGGCACTCTTGTTTCTAGGTTAGTTGAAAGACCGTCTGATATATACTCAAATACAATAATCTTATCAACTAAGTTTGCTGAAAAAGACATTTTACCTTCTCTTTCGTTTATATTAAAATATCCATTTATATTAGCGTATTCAGGTTCTAAACCAAACAATTGACCGTAACCAAACTCAGGCCAACCGTAGTAATATTCCCAACCTCTTTCTGGATTATCAGCTAAACTATTGTCAGGATAGTTTCCTTCTAAATAATTGTTCTGCCATCTATCTTCTACAATAGATGTACCTGTAATATCATTATCAAAGTTATCTTGTGTAGGTACACCTTTGTTATCTTGTAAAGGTATAGTGTATGGGTTGCTAGTTAGATTATTTGTAGGTAGTATAGGGTGTTGAACACCTTGATTATCGACCCAGTATAAGTTAACATAGTTGACGTAATCTTGTGGTAGCACTACACTTAAGTTGTGAGGTATTGTAAGCTCTTGAGAGTTAACACTTTTAAGTGTGTCATAACTAAACTCTTGCATAGCTCGCTTAGCATGAAACATTACATCAGTTCTTTTTACGCTTGGTATAAGTTTACCAGCACCTACATATGCAACTAAAAAGTTATTTATAACGTCATTCAATTTAGTATAAGCATATGAACCATAGTTATCTTCAACTACACTCCCAAAAGCTTTTTGGTCAGTATCAATACCGTAATTTCCGCCATCTAGTTTTTTTAACTGAACAACAATGTAGTTGTTGGCTTCAAAAACTATAGGTTGTTTAAATTGTACAGCTGTACCACTTCCATAAATAGCAACTCCATACGTAGTTTGATCCCATTCGTATCTAGTAGCACCCGTAACACTAGGGCTTTCTATTATATTATTTATTACTGCATACTCAGTTGATCCAGGGCTACTCCAAGTAGCGCCTAGTATTTCTACATAATCACCTACTTGAGCTGTACCTACTAAAGAATTTATATCAACGTAATTAACGGAGCTTGGCGCTACCGTAGTTATTGTGGTTGACAAACCTCCAAAGTTTATTGTATTACCAGTTACTATGTAATTCAAATTTTTATACTCAACCCATGTTCCAGGTATGCCATTAGAACTAGTATATATTTTAAAGTTATTTAAAGCATACTCTTCTACGTCTGGCTTAGATGCGTAAAATTTTAAATCAGTATCAAACGTAGTTGTAAACTGTGTGGTCGTACCATCTGATCTAAAGCCTTGAGCGCCTTCGTAATACTGCCTGTTGTTTTCTGTAAGTAATGACATCTATTAACTTTTTTTATTTGCTTCGTTCTGGGCTACTTCAGCTGATGCAGCTTGTATGATTTGTGGATCTCGTATAACTATACCAGAGTATTGTAGTATTCTAAGTATAATGTTAACTTGCTCAGACTGTTCTAATTCAAAGTTTTGAGAAGTAGATGAGTCCCAAATATAAGATCCACCAGGGCCATTTGTTTGAAAACCCCAATTTACATCTAACGGTTTACGTATCATCGAAGCCTCTATATTAGTACTTGTATTTAACAAAGCAACTGGCTTTACGTAAACTCTATTACCTTCATACAAGTAGCAAGGGTATTCTTCCGTTGGTCTAGTTAAAGGAGATTTGTCTATGTTGTAAAAATCACTACGTTGAAGTCTTTGTAGTTCTACTGGATATCCAGTTAGCGGTATATAGGTTATAGTACCTAATCTGTAAAAATACGCTTCGTCCTTACCCAAAGGTTCGTTTGCGTATTTCATTGCAAAAGTAACATTACCAGTGGCATCCTCAGGCAGTGCAAAAAAATTACCAGTAGTTGAAAGCCCACACTGACCCTGCACTTTAAAATAAGATATTTTTTCGTCAATATTCATTTGCCGATCTGCATAATCATAGTCGGCTTGTGGCACACGTAGCTGTTGATTAAGATCATCAAAGTATTGTTCAAATATATCTAATTGAACTTGTGTAGCTGTTTTATTAAACTCATCAGGGGTTATATAACCCCGCTGTTCTTTGTTGAGTATTAGCAAAACGGTTTTATATACTGTATCTACGTTTATTGCCATTTATATTTTTTTTAAGTATAAGGGCCCGAGTGAACGAGCCCTATACTATTGTTACATGTTATTTTAGC
>WLWF01002064.1_pt1 | contig 15152 bp, 14 predicted proteins | sample 6718331 | NCBI WGS metagenome assembly WLWF01 (sample SAMN12718692, study PRJNA515312) | sponge metagenome | isolation source: marine sponge | host: Mycale hentscheli | place: New Zealand: South Island, Marlborough, Capsize Point | collected 2003-05-01
TGCCTTGCCAGAACATCTTCAACGACGCCTCGTTCCAGATCTGGTACGCCGTTATCTGTCCCGCGTATCGATCCACCACTGCCGTAACGAAGTCATCCCACGCCTGCACCGACTTCGGCTCGGACGCCGCACCCGGCACCGGATACTGAACGCCCTTCAAAGAACTCGCGTTCCATACCGGCGTGGGCCCGAGCACCATCAACACGTCGGTCACCCCCGCATCCGCGGCAGTCTCCAGCGCCGTGTCCAACAAGCCCCACTCGTAACGACCACGCGTCGCCTCGATCTGCAACCACGATGTCCCGGTATCCCACAACCGCAACGACTCCACCGGCACCGCATCGGAGGGCCAATCACCCTCCTGCGCCCCCGCCACGTGCATGCCCAGCATCCCCGGATCCACCGGTGCGAACGTCACCTCACGAGAAGGCTCTTGGGCTGACGACGGCGTGGGTTCCGGGCTGGGAGTCGCGGAAGGTGACGTGGACTTTTTTGGCGCGACTGTCGGTGACGCAGATGGTGTTGGAGCAGATTCGTCGCGAGAACAGGCAGTGATCCCGAGACCTGTAGCAAGCACGGCCGCGACCAACACCCAAGAGATTCTCATAGTCTCACCATCGAAACACACGAGCGCCCATTGATTCGCAAGGTTGCCGAGATCTTTGCAGATCGAGCGCGTTGGCCTTCATGAAACCGTACCCCCTAAACGCCCAGATATTGATCCTGTGGTTTCCCATCTACCTTGATGTCACCAGTGGAAATTAGACTCTTGCCTGCTTGCAATTGAAGTCACAGTGCCCTTTGTCAAATGTTGGTGGGCACGACCAAAGCACACCGGGAGAAAGGGGCTAGCGATGCGGTACATCGGGTCCAAGTCAAACCTAGTGTCTCAAATTCGTTCAGCAGTCTCGGAGATTTCTCCTCGCGCTCGATCCCTTTGCGATCTATTCGCTGGCACCGGTGCGGTTGGGCGCGAATTTAAGCAGAGCCATCAATTGGTTTGCAATGACATTTTGTACTTCTCTTTCGTGATGAATGCCGCCTATAACGGACTTCAAAGCACTCCTCGATTGGTTGGCCTCCGAAGTGAATTGGGAGTTGACCCAATTGAGTTCCTGAATAACCTCAACGTGGCGAAGGAAGGAGTTAGCGATGTAGATTTTATGACTATCTCATATAGTCCTGCCGGACCAGATAAGCGGCAATACCTATCGATCGAGAACGCTCTGTCCATCGACCGAATTCGCCAATACATCGCTCAATGGCTTGAAGTCGGCTTGATTGATTCCGGTGAATTCCATTACCTTCTCGCAATGCTTCTCGAAAGCGTTCCTTCTTTCTCGAATACAACTGGCACCTACGGAGCTTTCCTAAAGAACTGGGACAAAAGGGCGCTTCGACCGTTCCGCCTGGAGCCTATTGAAATACAAGCAACTCAATTCCACAACCAGATACACAACCGAGACGCCGATTCACTAATCCGTGAAATCTCTGGAGATGTGCTCTACCTTGACACCCCATACAACAGCCGTCAGTACTCCAGCAACTACCATCTCCTCGAGTCCCTAGCTAGGTATGACTACCCGGTACTCAGGGGCAAGACCGGGACTCGGGTCGACAACATCGGATCATCAAATTACTGCAAGAAAGGCCTGGTCTACCAGAGTTTTGATCAGCTCTTATCCAGTGCAGATTTTGGTGCTGTCCTCATGAGTTACAGCAGCGATGGGCTTCTCGATGAAGAACAGTTGACAGAGTTGATGCGTAATCACGGCAAGTCAAGCACACTAGTTTTCCAGAAAATTCCGTATCGGCGGTACAAGCGGAGATCGGGTGACATCAGAAATGTAACTGAGTACTTGATAGGTGTACAGAGATGAAAAAGCCGACCTACATCGATATGGCTGCACTCCGATCCCTTTTTGCGAAGAAGGGTCTACCGATATCGGATGAATCTTTGGAGACCCTGATACAGGGTGTTGACTCAGTAGTCCAGACGAGAGTGAATCAAGAAAAGAACAAGAAGCGACTCGCAAAGATTGACGCAACCAAAGAGAGGATTAGGGCCTCCGAGGTTCTCAGCGAGGCGCAAATCGCGTCTCTCCCTGAATGGGTCAGGCGCCAACTTGCTGACGCTCACATCGTTGGCTCCTCGGGGCAGGTGATTCAAGTGCCTGATGGGCGCAAATACCACCTTGCAAATCCGCTGAACCACCTGTCAGGAGGCGAATGGACGTACTTCCTAAATTCCGTGGTTTCTACTCGGTACCCAACTTCAGGGACCGAGTCCTACGCTCACGCGATCCGTAAGCCCCACCCTTCTCCGAAACCTCCTCAATTGATGCAACAGATTATCGAGTTCTTCACGAAAGAAGACGAGCTGGTCTTGGATTACTTCATGGGTGTGGGCGGAACTCTGTTGGGAGCCAGTTTGGCAAACCGACGAGCCGTTGGGATTGATTTGAACCCAGAATACATTGATCTCTATAAGGAGGCATCGGAATCGCTTAGCCTCGAATATCAAACTGCTGTCACCGGAGATTCTCTAAGAATGTTGAAAGATCGGAATGCAATGGGCGAACTGCTGGCTGACGAATCCCTCTCTCTCATTGCAATTGACCCTCCATATGGGGACATGATGAGTCGTGAAAAAACGGGTGAGGCCGCAAAGAAGAAGACGGACACTTCACCCACGCCGTTTACAAATCTCGGTGAAGATCTCGGAAACTTGCCGTTGAACGAATTCTTTCCAGCGTTTAGGTCAAGCGTCGAGGACTCGATGGTCTACTTGAAGGAGAAAGGGCACATTGTTGTCTTCATCAAGGACCTACAACCCGACAAGGCCAATACAAACCTTCTTCATGCGCGTGTAATCGAGGACCTGCACGGGATTGATGGTCTGAGATATCTCGGTACGAAGATTTGGGCTGACAATTCGGTGAATCTGTACCCGTACGGCTATCCATTCTCTTTCGTCGCGAATCAGATTCATCAATACATCATGATTTTCAAAAAAGAGAGTTGAAATTGTGGCCAAAAACGTTTGGATTCTCACCGAAGAGAGGCCCAAGACAGAAGTAGTTCACGCCATTCTGAGGAAGTTTGTAAGCGCAAATAATTTTGCAGTGTTTTTCGACACCATTCGCATTATTCCTATGCTTAACGAGGATTCGAAATTTACCTCTGTCTATCGGATCCTCGGGGTGGACTCACCCGCAATCAACGAGGTCTTTCTTCGGATCATTTCCGGGAATTCAAGTTTTGTCGACTATCTGCTCTATTTTCAGGATCACGAGCCGATTCCAGCCGAACCGCCCATGTTTGCTATCGAAGAGACCAAGACAGACGACTCAGAAAGTCGCAATACGGGCATCTTCCAGAGGGCGACAAAATTTGTATACGTGGATGTTTTTTACCCAGGTGTTGACAAGACAATGCTCTACAACCTGCAAATTGCCCAAAAAGCCGAGCCCACGCAGACAAACATTTTTGGGACGCGCTGCTTGCGAACCATCGGAGTCAACTTGATGGGAAAGGCTGACAGCGAACTATCGTCTCAGCCCTTTAGTTCAGTCGATGAACTGATTGAATACAAGTCGAAAATGAAAAGACCACCGGCTGGAAATATACCAATCCTGATCAACAAAATTTCTGACGAGTTGATAACTGTTTCTGGACGCCTACATAAGTCAGGCGGTTTATCGCATGACCCAAACATTGGTGCGCTATCACTAATCTCGGCAACTCTTCGCAGTCTTGGTTGGGAAGGTCGCATCATGATTACGGAACATGGACTCTCGCCGTCCATGGTCAAACCGAGAAACAAGTTTGTCCAGGTCGCGAATCGTCTGAACATTCAACTAGAAGGAATAGTTGTTCCAAAGGCCCTTTTCCCCAGTGAGTATTGGCGTTACGAAACGACGGGAGAAAAACTTGGCACCATTTTTGTGCATTTGCTGGTGGAGAGTTTTTCTCAAGGCTTCTCGATTTATGAGAACCATGCTGGGTGCGAGAGGGGCTATTTCTACACAGCCGATGGGAACGCGCTCGCTGTTGGAAAGCGAATGGTCGATGAGAACGGGTACATGGCGCCAGACGCGGAAGTCATAGCGATCCCAGACCTAATCATCATCGATATCGAGCGTCTCGAACTCATCAATATCGAAGGCGAACGCTCCGAAAACGTCGACGCCGGTATTGAGCAACTAAAGACTTTTTCGAACATCGAAAAGGCCTATCTAAATCACTACTACCCCGATTACAAGGTATTGAGGACAGTAGTTCTCTATGGCGGCGAAGGTGACATTAGGCACGTTGAGGTCAGTCTCCTACTCACAGGAAGCGGAAAAATTCTGCTCGGGGTCGAGGCACCAGCAATATTCAGAGAATCTGTGCAGAACCTGCTCGACTACTGGCGTACCGGAGACGCTGATATTGCCCAGCGTTAGCGGGTGAAACGCCACGACCAGAACTTCTCACACATGCAAAATGTCCGACACGCTTGGACGCCGATAACGAAGCAATGCCCTCCCACAGAGAAAGGCCATTCCAAAAGCACTACAGGGGCGGCGAAATTATGATCTTTTTGAGACTCAAGCACCTTAAGGACGCTGGCGCGTAGCGCTTTCAGTCCAAATTCGGCAACTTCGCATCAACAGCAGGGGTCGAGATGATGCGGGGCTATCCGCTCGCGGTGATCTGGCGTGGTTGCGCTGCTACCACTCGCGACGTTCGCGCCGGCGTGCTTGGCGATACCCATCGGTGCGGCCACGAATCGCGCTACTGGTGTCTTCCATGAGGGACTTTCGGGCCAGGCGGGATTCGCGCGTGCGGGCACCTTCGGCAAGCTTGTGTAATTGGCGTTCTTCTTGACTCAAGCGCGTTCGCAGCGCTGCGGCCTCGGGATGGTGGGCAGGGATAGCTGCAGCACGCGAACGAAGCCGCCCGGCTTCGGCTTCCATCATTCGAGCCGCAGACGCCCCATCACCGTGCTGCAAGGCATCGCTCGCGTGCTTCTTGATCTGCTGTGTCTGTGCTATCAACTGAGCCGTCACCACGGTCGGGTTGTGTTGACGTTTCGATGCGTCGCCAGCGGAGACAACGTTGACGCTCATCGGCCACGTGATGCTCTCGGCCGTGAGATCGGGCAAGGTCACATAGTCAATGGTGAACTCAGCCACGGTGGCTTCACCCATCGCAGCAATGGCCGGCAGAGCGAACTGGACCAGGAGTTCACGCTGCTCCCCGGCGTAGAAGTCTCCCAGCGGAATAGAAAGTACTGATTGCCCGTCTGAACCGGCTTCAACCCAGCGGCGAACATCATGCAGGAGTCCAATGCGTTCGAGGTGTTCCGGATTGCTCGGCTTGATGCGCACGAAAGCATTGATGAGTGACTTGTTCAGCAGGTCGCCGGCCTCTTCAGCGACGACAGCTCGGGCGTCATCGGCGGTGAACGCGAAGCGGTGAGACCCACCGCCTCCACTGGCGATGGCCTCAAGCAACGTCTCGTCGTACCCGGATCCAATACCAATGGTCGTGGAGGTGATCTGGTCACTGCTGGCAGTTATGGCCAGCTGGCCCAGCGTCGCGAGATCGCGCATGCCCTGGTTGGCGTGACCATCCGACAGCAACATGACAGAACAACCGGTGTGGTTGACGACTCGTCGAGCCTCGCGCAAGCCGAGCAGGTAACCGGCGGATAGGTCGGTTGACCCTCCGGGGTGAATCTGATCGATCAATTGATGCACTGTCGGGAGGTGATGCTCACTCATGGGTCGAGCGGGCACCACGATGTGGGCGCGGGAGTCGAACGCGACAACACCGAGGGTGTCTTGCTGTTTCATCCGATTCGCGAGCGAGTGCAGGGCTGATTGCACAGATTCGAGAGGAGCGCCGGTCATCGACCCAGAACGGTCGACGACAACGATCAGATTCTCCCCGGGCGCGTCTGCAACCTGCGGTGCCGGCGGTGCCTCAAGAGTCAACAGGCAGGTGATTTCGTCGTCGCTTTCCAGAGCGACCACGTCAACGTCGAGTTGGGCGGTGAATTTCATGGGCGTCTCCTAGTCGGTGAGAATGATGGAAAGGAATTCGCTGTTGGGGTCCGCCGCAGGAAGGGCAGCAATCACGTCGTCGAGTGCGCGGTCCGCGGGGATGCCCCGATGGTTCCGGGCATACAGCGCCGCAACGGTTGGTGTGCGGGATTGGGCTGCGACGCAATGCAAGAGGACGTTCTTTCCTTCGCCGCGCAATTGAGCGACCGTTGCTGCGGCGTCGACCGCAGTGAGTTCGGTATGCGGGTTGGCCCCTACCTGGTCGATGAGGCGCACCTCGACGGTGGAAGCCTGTGGTAGGCCGAAGTGGGCGAGATCTTCGGTTCCGATCCGACACAGCGACACGACCGCGTCGATGCGAATGGGGCTCTCGATGCGCCCATACGCCACGTCCAATCCCGCGAGGACCACTCCGTCATCGTGTGGATGGATCGCGACGGCATCGGTGCCACCCCAACCGTCGTAGCTTTGGGTGCGCCCGTGCGGCCAGGCGTTGCTCTCCGGGCGATTACCTGTGATTGCTTCGGCCAGGGCGATCAGTTCGCGATCGCTCATCGTGGGCCAACCGAAGATCCGTCGTTGCCAGTCTGCAGGAATGGCGCTTACTCCCCACATCGCTCCCAGCAGTCCCCCAGCTATACACGCAACGGTGTCGGCGTCACCACCGCCACGGACCGCCTCGGCGAGAGCGTCCGCGAAATGTCCACCCGCGAGCACCGGAATGGGTGTTGACGTGATCGCGGCCCACGCTGCTTGCAAGGCGGTCACGCTGTAGCCGTTGCCGGTGCGGTAACCGCGAGGATCTGCGCCGAAGGCCTCGTCGAGGATGTCGATCCAGCGATCAGCCTGGTCGGGCAGGTTGGTTGTGATCGCATCACGAACCCGGTCATGGAAGGTTTCTAACGAAGCGAACTCCTCAGTGAGAATCGCCTCACGAATAGCCAGGCACCACACCGCGCAGGCATTCGCGCTGGCATCGTCGTCGTGGGTGAGCAGCGCTGTGTGCTGTGCGGCGACCACCATGGCGCGAGGGTCATCCAGGTAGGCCAATGCAATAGGCGCCGTGCGCATCAACGCCCCGTTTCCTCCGCTGGAGTTGGGCTGTTGTTCTTCTTTGCGTTTGGCCATGTCACGGAATCGGTCGGCCAATCCAGGTCCGGAAACGGTGGCGACCTGGCGCATCACAGCTCCGGTGTGAATGCCGATGTCTTTCTCCCTCGCTGGGGAGTAGTACCAATCCAAGAGGTTCTCGGCGACGGCCTCCTGGCCGTCGTCTTTGGTGAGGTCATGGCCGTCAGCAATAGCGGAGGCAACGGCCACCATCTGAGCGGTGTCATCGGTCCACTCCCCTGGAGCAAATGCCCCTTGACCCCGCATTTCCACCGGTGATCCCGGTGCAAGCGAGGGCCCAAACTCGTAACCAGCACCCAGGGAATCCCCCACGGCGGAACCCACCAGCACTCCAGCGCAGCGGTCGCCGATGCGGCCGGTGATTCGACCATGTCCCATGTTGCCTCCTAGTTTTCGCAATGTTGCGATAACAATACCACTGTTTTCTCAAATGTGCGATAATTCGGTTATGGCGACCACACATCTGGCCGACTTCCCCGCCCCGCACATGGCCGTCGACGTTGCCGCCCTCACCATTGATCCCGCAGGCCAGATGTGTCTGCTCCTGGTGCGCAGGCATGGAGACAAGGACGGCACGTGGGCTCTGCCCGGCCGATTCGTCCGCGAAAGCCAGCGTCTTTCCGAGGCCGTCGCAGTGACCCTAGAGGAGAAGTGCCGCCTCTCCCCCACGGACCTCCACGGACGCAGCCCACGGCAATTGCACCTCTTCGACGACCCCGAGCGCGACGACCGCGGCTGGGTCATGTCCATGGCCCATTTGCTGGCTTTGCCTCACGAGAGCCTCGCCCCTGCCCTCGCGGCGTCTTCGGATCTCCAACTGGCGCCCATCGTGGACGGTCACGTCCGCGTTGCAGGTCAACGTGAGTTGCCGTACGGGCAAGACGCGATCGTCGACTACGCAGTCCAGGAGATGCGCCGGCTATATGCCAACGCACCGGACCCCGAAGGATTGATCAGCGATAAGAAGTTCACCCTCGCGCAACTCCATGAGGTGCACACAGCGGTCGTGGCGTCGGATTGGCAGATCGACACGTTCCGCCGGCACATGATTCCGCTGCTCGATGAGACCGGACGGCGAGCTACCGGTGGCGTCGGTAGACCAGCGGCGCTGTTTCGCCTGCGCCAATGAGTTAGCCCGCAACGACTCCACGCCATCCGGCAAGACTTTGACGTAGGTTGCTTGCGGTCAATGCTGGACAAGCGGAACATTGACGGCATCCGCGTGGTCTGGACGATGCCGGCGTGACGATAGGTGTGGAGGGGGATCAGTTCATGAGCACCAAGCAAGCCGCACCCAATGAGTTGAGCGAGGGCCTACCGCTTCTCGGCGCCTATGCCGCCAAGACATGTGCGCGCCGCATCCATAACGATTTCGATCACACGATCCCCGAGGTCGAATGGGAACCGAGTCCAGAAATGCAGCGGCGGTTCGACGAGGGCATTGCGTTCGAGGCCAACGTCCTGTCGACGTGGGTCGACCTTCTCGGTGACGATTTTGTCGCCATAGACCACGGTCTCACGCGGACTGAATCAATTCGCCAGACGATTCAGGCAATGAACAACGGTGCCTTACTGATCAGCAACAGTTGGTTGCCAGACGATTTAGAAGCGGGTCGACAGGGTCGGCCTGACCTCCTACTTCGCGTCGTCGATGGAGATGGCGCTGCTTGTTACGTGCCGGGAGACATTAAGAATCACAAGACCCTGAACTCCGCGGAGACGAAATCCGCAGCGATTTCGTTGCCGGCGGCACCCACAGAAGTCTTCGAGGTGTCCGGCCGATCGGCAATGGTCAGCAGTCGACTAGATGACTTCCTTCAACTAGCGCACTACTCGCGAATGCTCGATTCCGCGGGCTTTGGGCCAGGTGATGAGTTTCGGCCCGGGTTCATCGTTGGTACCGATCACGTCACCGACCACAACGACGCATCGTTCATTCTGGTGTGGCACGAATTGACTTCCCCCCTGTTCAAGACGTTTTCTGCAACCTCGGGCAAGAAGAATCGTTCCGCGCTGCAACGTTACGACCATGAGCACAGCTTCAGGGTCAAGGTCGCCCAGAGGGCGGCGCAACGCACCGGATCACCTGATGATCCAGCGCCACTAGTCGTTCCTGTCGGGCAGGACGAGTGCTTGGAATGCCCCTACGAGGAGTACTGCGGTGAGTTGATGGAAGGCCAGGCCAGCCGTGAGATCACCAGCGGGCGGCTGAGTATTCGTGAATGGTTAACCCTGCAGGCTCTTGGAGTGACGAGTACGTCGGAGTTGGCACAGGTGGATCTGACCGATGCGGAGTGGGTCGCTGCGTATCTGGACCGGATCCCCCATCAGAGCAGCGCGGAGAAGCGCTTGAGTGACGCGGTGACGAGGGCGCGGATGATTGAAGCCGACGTTAAGTTGGCGAGGACTGATGCCGGGCCGTTAGAAATTCCCGCGGCTGATGTGGAAATCGATTTCGACATTGAGTGGGATACCGATGACCAGGTGTATTTGTGGGGGGCGCGCAAGCGCTTGGGGCAAGACGATTCGACCGCAGAGTACGTCCCATTCGTCTCTTGGGATGAAATGAACGATGGCGGTGTTGCGTTGGCCGAGGAGTTTGTTTCATGGCTTCGATCGGAAATCCAGGCGGCGCAGTCCGCTGGCCAGTCCATCGCGGTTTTCCACTACACCTCCCCCGAGGTGCGGTATCTGCAAGAGCTGCTCGGTGCCGAAGCGGTACAGGATGTCCTTGGGTACTTCATTGATCTTCATGCCTTCGTAAAGGAGAACTTCTTCGGGGTGGAAGGCCTCGGCCTGAAGAAGGTTGCCGCCGCACTTGGCTTCTTTTGGAGTAGTGATGATGCCGGTGGTTTGCAGTCACAAACGTGGTTGCAGGTGGCGCGAGATGTGGCGGAATCCGAACATGAGGTCATGCGGGCGAGGATTTTGGAATACAACGAAGAAGATGTGACGGCGACGGCAGTCCTACGCGATCGAATTGCATCCGTTACCGCGACCCTTACCGACAATCACGAGATAGCGAAGCGGCAGCCGCCATCGCCGCCCACACCTGCGGGGTGATCGAATCTGGTTGATATCCGCCAGCGCCCCCGAGCAGGAAGGGCGTGTGCGGGAATGCTGCTCGAAGCTCGGTGATCGCAGCGGTCATTCCCTCAATGGAATACGTGAGCGTGGAAAGCGGATCCGTGATGTGACCGTCGGCACCCATCGCGACGAAGATGAGATCAGGGTTGAACTCTCTTGCTGCGCGGTTGAAGTCTGCGATTCCGGCGAGGAGCTCGCCATCACCTGATCCACTCGCCAAGGGACGGTTGAAGATTCCCTTTTCGGGATCATCATCGTGGCCGGTCCCCGGGAAGATCGTGGAATCGTGGATGGAGACCGTCAGAGCGCGTGGCTCGGCGCGGAGCAGGACTTCGGTGCCGTCGCCGTGGTGGGCGTCGAAATCGATGATGGCGATGCGGTGGACGTCGTCGCTATTCTTCATTAGGTATTTGGCCACCAGTGCGTGATCGTTGAAAACACAGAAGCCGCTTGAGTGCTCGGCCATGGCGTGGTGCTTTGCGCCAGCGAAGTTGACCGCGGTCAAAACGTTCCCTTCTATTAGGGCCTGGGCGGCGAGGAACGAGCCTCCCGCCATTCGGCGAGCAAGAGCGCCAAGATCGGTCCGAGCCCCTGCCCACTCATTGCTGAGGCCGTCGGTCAGTACCTGCTCGACGTACTCCGGCGTGTGAGCGAGGTGCAATACATCGCGCTCAGGCAGGTAATCCGAATCGCGTTCCTCGACCTGCAGACCGAGTTCGGCTGCCTGCTCGAAGAGCATCTCCCGTGCAAGAACGAACCGACGGCCTTGGGTGGGGTGGTGAGAGTCGAACACCCAGTTGGCGTACTCGTCAGAGTGGACCAGGACGATATCCGGGGACGTCATGACCGGATCGATTGTTCGTGAAGCCGCGTCATTTCACCTATCGCCTCTGCGAGGTTGGTGAGCAGGAAAGTGTTGCCCTGCTTGGCTCGTCCGGTGGACAGGACCTGGTTGTAATACCAGAGGATTTCCTCCGGGCTTGAGTTGAAACGATCCCAGGTGCTCGGCCCCGAGATCAGCAAATCGGTGACGATGGCGCGGGCGTTGTGGAGCTTGTCGGCGAGGGAAACGGTAAGGGCATCGTCGGCGGCATCTTTAAGGTGCGCGATGTACTTCTCCTTGCGTTGGCGCCACGGCTCCTTGTGCTCTGGGTCTTCGGCCAAGGAGTCGGTGCACCCTTCGACTATTCGAGCGACCCGATCGCCGTACTTGTCGTGGATTTCATCGAGGGTGGCTTGGCCGCCCTGGTCCTCTGGTCCGTCGTGCAAGAGAGCAGCAATGGCCATGTCCTCATCTCCCCCGGCCTCTAGAACGAGCGATGAGACTCCCAGGAGGTGCGAGATATAGGCGATGTTGGTGGATTTGCGGGTTTGGTCGGCATGCAGATCACTCGCATAGCCGACCGCCTCTGCGTAGCGGGGGCCCAGAACAACATGTGGATTTGTCATTAGTCTCTCCATTCTTCGCCGCATTGGCATACGTAATTGGGTTGATCTGCCGAAATGATGCAGCCTCCAAGGGCCAGGTATTTCGGCTCGTCGGGTCCGGGCATTCCGTAGACGATTGGCTTGGCTCGGTTGCCGCACTCGTCGCAGAAGACGTTCAGCTGGAAACGGGCATGAAGCGCCTGTGCGTCGCCTTGCTGAACGTGGGTTGTGCCGCGAATGCGACTTGCAAGTCGCTCAGGAATCTCGTCCAAGGTCAAGTTGTCGTTCGCAACGTCGTCGTCGCGTGCCAGCCATACCCGTAGGTGCCGGTTACCCTCGGGCACGACTTGGATGATCCGCTGCGGGTGCCACAGTCGAACGCCTTCATAGTCATCGTCGAAGTCGAGTTGCTCCTCGGTCCCGTCGAACTTTTCCCCCAATGTTGCTAGAACGTCTCCAACGCGGGGCAGAACCGCATCATCGGGATGGCGGGTATTCGGCACACTGATGCGCAGACTCTCAACACCCCAACGCCCGCGCCTACTAACTGATCGCCCGAGTGAACCCGCATAGGTGCACGAGGCCTGCTCGTAGTTGGCCATGAACAGTCTCGAGGCTGGCGACTCGCGACAGATGGATGCTGGCGTGCGGCTATCCCAGGTTTGGCCTTGTGGCAGATAGACGTGATCTCGCCAGGTGTTCGTGGATTGGGGATGGATCAAACGTCGGGGACCTTTTGGGAGCGCCCGGTGCCAACGCTGATCACCTGGCTCGGTTTCCAATTCCACGCCCGCGGTCCGGATGAGCATCTCGGCAACCGTCTGAGGATTTCCCTCGATGATTCCGTCCACGCCCGAGCGACGCCCATCGGCCTCTACCCACGAGCCATCCTCGTCGAAGCGCACAACGAAACGCCCATCGAGCGCCGTAATGATAATCGGCGGATAGGCAGATGGAGGGATGAAGTCGAGTTCCCCCCTAGGCGCCCCCGTGCTGACGCGGCCGCCGGGCAATCGTCGGAGTACCTCGTTGGCGATCTCCGCACTGATCTTCCAATTCTGCTCGCGATTGCGGGGCGGTCTTGACGCCCGCGCCTCCGCAAGCAACTCCTCAATGTCTTCGTCGTCAAACATGTGACTCCCCCGTGTCGGCGTCATTGTCTCCGCTTTTCCACGCGGCCATGGCTTGTTCCCACACTTGCTTGGCGAAGGCCTCGAGGGCGTCGTCGTCGTCCATGTCTACTCCCTTCAGGGAGAAGAGAAGCTTCTTCGGCTGGTTGCTGCTCATCGCTCCCCCTTGATAAGCGCGTAGACCGAGGCCACGATCAATCCAGCCGTGGCTATTGCCCCAGCGATCAATACGACGATCGCCTGCGCTGACCAATCTGGGTATTCCATGGGTGTGCCCCCTGGTGCTCGCTCCTTCCCGCGCCGGCCGGTTGGCCGAGCGGGCGGCTCTTCCCCTGGGGCCACCGGTCGCGCGAGCGGGCGGTTGGCAGGTGATCAGCCAGGGGGCTTGAGATCACCTTCGTGAGCCATGAACATGATCGCATAGGGGTGTGACAGTCTCGTAAGTCACGACCCCATTAGAGGCATCAAAGGCCGCCAATACCTGCAGGCCTGAATCGAGCCCGTTCATGGGGCGGCGGGGGGGGAGATCAGGGATCATGGGCTCTACCTTCGGGAGTTCTCAAGCCCCCGAGTGTCACAGGGCTTTGACATGCTGGAGGGCATGAATGCGCCTGACGAAGTGGCGACCACTGGGCATGGGCGTCGCGGCCTGCTCCTTCACATAGTCGCTATTGGTATTGCCCTTCTCGCGCTGCTCCTCGCTGTCGGTGCTGTGGTCCTAGAGACGGTTGATGGTGACGAATCCACAGCGCCTCCACTATCCAATGAAGCCACGAAAACCGAAACTGTGCCGCTTGCGGCGAATCGCAAGTACACCGGGCCCGAGGACCTGCCAGGCCTGGTGAGTGACACGGCCGATTCGGTCGTGTGGATCGTCTGCGGTGAGGGAACGGGAACGGGATGGATCATCAACACCTCAGCCGAACCAAACATTCGCGGCGATCGCAGCCGTGACTTTGATGCTGGTTCTAGCGCTTTAGTGGTGACAGCCGAACACGTCATCAGCGACTGCATCAAGAACCCGGATGCTTTGGAAGTGTTCGTCGGTTACGGCCGAGTCGATGCGTCTGTGCTGAACTGGCATCGGAAACGCGACGTGGCAGTACTCGCTGTGAACACCTCCAGGCCCGGTCTCGAGACAACCGTTGCCGTTCCGGAGGCGTCCTGGGCGATGAGCGTCGGTTACCCGCTGGAGTTCGAAAATCCGATACCCGTTGTTGGACGCGTCATCGCAGAGCAAGGTGGTGATCTGTTTTTGGATATGGCGATCCAACCTGGCAATTCCGGATCACCAGTTGTCAATCACCGCGGCCAGGTCATGGGAACCGCAGTGGCAACGTTAGAAGACAAAGACATTGACATGTCCCTTGGCTGGACCGTCTCGGTATCCACGGAGATCTTGTGCATGAAATTGTTCGAATGTTCGGGGGCCTCAATCACACTCACGAAGTAGGGGGTAGCGGCCATGAACAGCAGGCAGATAACCGACATGAGCGATGACGAACTCGTCCAACTCATATTTCAGGCGTGCGCCGAGGTGACACGACGGACCGGACGTAAAGCAAGTCCGGATGGGCACCTCGTTGGCACACTCGGTGAATTGCATGCCGCCAAGGCACTAGGTCTCACACTCGCGCCGCAATCCACCGAGGGGTACGACGCGACCGACGAGCGCGGGAACCTGGTCGAAATCAAGACCACGACCCGTGCCGGTTTCGGATTGAGCGCGACAGGTACGAAGGCCACGCGCCTTGTTGCACTGAAGCTGGACGGAGAATCGGGGCGCTGCAGCGTGGTGTGGGATGGACCCGCTGATCTGGCGTGGGCCCACGCAGGAAAACCTCAAAAGAATGGTCAGAGGCAACTATCCCTCTCAGCCTTGCGGAAACTTGCCGGCCAAGAGGGACAGGGAAGGACTTCGTAAACACCGCGTCCACGTCGGCGGTGCGTGCCACCCGCTAACTCTCTTCGGCCCGCTTCCTCGCCAACCACGCCTGGAAATCGGCTTCTTGTTGCTCACGCCAGGTTTCGATGCTGTCGCTGAGTTGATCGGGTGCGATCTCGCGCAAGTCGTCGTACTTACCCATTTGGGCGAGAAAGAGTTGACCAGTGATGGTGGCGTCGGCGGTGGCGCCGTGCCAACTGTCCTCGGAGAGCTGCAGTCCGTAGCGCTCGATGGTGGGCATTAATCGGCGCTGGTTGCGTCCCTTGACGTACTTGTCGAAGTGCTTGTCCAGAACGTACGGACAGATGATCGGAATCTCGGTGATCGTGGGAATGCCATGGCCGGCGAGGTTGGCGTTCAGCATGTTCACGTCGAAGG
>WLWF01002070.1_pt1 | contig 15132 bp, 5 predicted proteins | sample 6718331 | NCBI WGS metagenome assembly WLWF01 (sample SAMN12718692, study PRJNA515312) | sponge metagenome | isolation source: marine sponge | host: Mycale hentscheli | place: New Zealand: South Island, Marlborough, Capsize Point | collected 2003-05-01
CCATGAACCCCAGTTTCCACTACGAGTAGGAGAATATATGTACATGTACATATTCTCACTGTCAATCCACAAGTCATTATAATCTGGACTTGCTGGTGGTTCCTTTGACAGAGTTACATTGACAGCATCTTCTGAACCATCAATGAACGCAGGTTCCCATTGCTGACCTGTGTTCTGCTTGTACATAAGTACAGCACCATCAGCCAATCCTCTAAACTCATTAAGAGCAATAGAGAACATGATTTTACCGGCAGCCTCTGCGTCATAAATCTTCTGGAGGATGTCGGCATTATCATACTTTAGTGTGTATGCACTACCATTAGAACTGACTGTAGGAGTTTCAGTGATTCTAGTTGTTGCACTATACTGTTCAGTAGTACCATACTCAAAGGTCACAATGTGACCCATTGAACCAGAAAGTGTTACTTGTTGTGCTAGTTGACTTGCATCATTCCCATCAAGATCTGTCTTATTGATGGTAATGGTCTTAGCACCAACATCAATTTTATACCTACCAAAACCATCAGGTCTTGTAGGATCATCAGATTTAGTGTAGTAATTAAACTTTGTACCAACTACATGCTTTGAATCTTCAATATTAACATCAATAAGATCATCTAATTCTTTTACAAACGCATCATTCTCATTGATGACTTGTGATGCATCCTTTCTCCTAAAGTCCTTAAGATTTTCATCCCAGGCTAGGAGATCATTCTTCTCTGGTGTTTTGTTAGTAGTAGTAGCGTCCCCAAGATTATCCAGGTTCATCTGACCACTAGTGGCCAATACCCATCTACTGCCGTCCCAGAACCAGGTTTTACTGGATCCATCTGGTGTGTAGGTATCCCCTTGTTGTGGATTATTTGGAAACGCCATTTAAATATCCTATTATAACTTTATTTATCTGGACCATCAAAGTCGTCCAATAGCTTTCCAGTTATTGACCATCATAAGTGGTTCAAGTGCCCCCGATTCCCGCTTGTACATCGGATGATTTGTAACCTCTATAGCATCATCTCCAGGACCAGTATAATCTTTACCTCTGATATTAGCAGCCGCATGTGCCATGAAGATTGGATCAGATTCTTCTAGCGGTAGTGTGGCGTCAGTTCTAGGTCTGAAAGCAAAGTTCCAAGATCCAACCGGAGGATTTGTTGCAGGGTCATTGGGAATAACTCTTAGAGTAGGATCCCATATTAGTATTTCACCACCAAAGGCTTCTTTGCCACCAATATAGTTTCCCCAATCGGCATGAAAATTTTGTGTTCCGTCTTTATCACCCTGAACATTAATTACAGCTAGGGGGTTGACATCATATCTAAGGAAGTCGGTACTACCGAATTGGTCAGGAGAAACAACACCACCAGGTTCTGGTCCATTGTTGACACAATCCCTTACTGTTGGCTTGACATACTCATGATAAACTAGTGATTCCCAGAACCAACCATTAACTTTACCTTGTGTGCTTAGGTCATTATTATGTTCTGGTAGACCTCTTGTAATTACATCACCATCAATTTGTTCATTAGTTGGAGAAACAACATTAAACTGAATTAGATTCTCTCTCGTGGTAGGGATGGAATCAGTTGTAATTTGTTCTAAATCTCTTTGTGTGACTAGTGGGGAAACAATTCTTTCTTGAAATCCTTCATAATTAACAATGACATGACCTGGAAGGGCAACAATTAGAGCCTCGTTCTCTTGATATCCAACACCACCATTAGCAACTTCTATTTCATTAATAGAATCAGTAGGAGCAGCAACTGATTTAACATTGAATGTGGCACCAAAACCACTTCCTGGATTAGTAGATGTGGGATTAGTTGGATCAAAGGTGGCAGTATATTTGGCAGGAATACCATCAAACTCATAGTAACCCTCACCTCTTAACAAACCTGCTGCAACAGTAGATTGGAATCCAACAGATAAGATTTCACCAGTAATTGGGGAAACTGATGTGATTGTAACAACAGCATAGGTTGTAGGGGCTTTCTTATAGCTTAGTGATCCACTTCCAGTGACATCGCTAACTGTAGCTTCTTTACCGAATACTAGAAAGTCCTCACCTTCTCCATCTCTACCTTCAAGGAAAATGTGGGGGAATCTATTATAGGTGTCTCCCAATGATGGTTTGGTTGTTACGAGCTCGGTTTGTACCCCGTTATCCAGCATTCTCACTTTATTGTGAGGTAGGAGGGAACCAGATAGACCACCAGCAGTGACCTTTTCGTCAAGCTTTACAGGTATCATATTGATACCAGCAATGTGCATATCTCGCCCAACCGCGTTATTACCCTGTTGTAGAACTTGTTCTAGGTTATCTGCAACAGTACCAACTCCAGAAAAATAATGTAGGTTATTCCAATCAGCTGCTTGATCTGGATCTATCTTACCAGCATCACCACCAATCTTGAACTTATATGTATCCTGTTCAAAACCAATCTCACCCACAGACAAGGTGGGGTTTGCGGTAATCCAATTGGATGAAGTGTCTCTCCTTACCTGAATCTTGGTAATTTTAGTTGCCACAATGTGCTCCCTTTAGTTTAAATCTATTTATATAATCAAGGTTTATGGCAGTGTTCAAAAGCTCCACCACCATCAAGTTCAATACCCCTTGAAGGATCATCAGAATCACCGCCGTCAAAGCCCAGGTCGGCATCGACAACACCCATAGCAACATCTACAAAAGCGAGTCCAGTGACTACATTTGTGCTGACACCTCTCGTGTCGTGCATCACAACATCATATACATATTTACCTTCCTTTAACAAGGAAGTTCCATGTTCTCCCAAGTTAATTGAGAACATGCCACCCTGTCCATCATCCACTCTTGTTCTGAATGGAATGTAGTTTGGGGTGGGACGAATAGATGTCGATGTCACAGCATTGATAGACCTTGCATGTTTCGCAATGTTGGCTGTGAACCTACACCCAGTGATATCCATGGGTGTCCTGTCTGCGTTCGTTAAATGAAACTCATGACGGAAGTCCACCCCAGACGATATTCGGATGTTAACACTGTACTGGGCAGCCATTACTTTATGATTTGTCTAAGGATGTGTTTGACATCATCAAGTTCCTTTTTCAAGGTATCAAGTTCTTCTCTATTCTTAATGCTTTCCAAGGCATGTTTCTTTGCTGTTCTATACCTCTCTCTTTCTGTGGTGGATTTGTTAACAATGACTCCAGTATCAGAATCTTTTAGAATGTTCTGATGTCCTTCAACTCTTTCTTTCATAAATCCTCTTCACACTTGGTATTTATCACTCACTTACTATGAGTGAATAATCATCAATGATAGGAGACCTGGCTGGATTGTCAGCAGTCATTACAATCTTCACAGCACAGGCATCAAACTTCTGCAAATCCTGTGCAGAGAACACTAGTTCCTGCCAGTCCTCAGGCATAATGAATCTTGGATCAACATTAGAAACATCTCTGGTCTTGATCAGTTCAACATTATCAGCTAAACCTGGTGTCTTCCTTAATAGTTGTGAACCTGACTCAAATGCAGATGTTGTATCATTCTTGTTGTAACCAATACTCTCACCATAATCATACTCTGTCTCATCTGGTTTAGATTGATTTATATTGAATGGTGTCCAGTTGAGACTAGAGAAGTCACCATCAAATCCTACTGTCTTCAACTTATAATATACCTTAATATCACTGATATCATACAATACACCAGTAAGTCTCATCTCAATACCATCACACTGACTATCAAATGAAAACATACGAGATACATATTTGGCATAGTTACTGCCCTCGTTGGTTGTCTCTGGTTTGTATGAAGGTGATTGTGTTACATAGAATTCAACATTATTTGCATCTCTTGGTAAGCTATCAAATCTACTTGCAGACCTCATCTGAACAAGATCTTTTCCTGATACTCTAATTCTTCTCATTGACCCATCTACTTCATCAACCTTGATGGTTCTCTTCACTCCATTTTTGTCAGTAAATCTGAAGACATCTTCAAACTCAGTATTACTTTCATTACTATCCCAGTAGATGATTCCACTTGGTTTTTCTGTAGTAGAGAAATACTTGTGTTGTTTATCAACCATATTCTTCACCAGATTCATATTGGTTCTGTCAACATCAACTACAGGAGAGACCTTGTCACTCTTTGTAGTCATATAAACTCTGGTCTCCATTGACTTACCTTTTCTGAGGTGATCATCATCAGAGTATTGTGCCTCAATAATGTTGTTGGCGACGACACGGGACTTCGAATAATAATGGGTATCCATCAATGGAATCAAGGTTGATTTGGAAGTTGTAGTATCAAGTTTATACGCTTCTGATTTATTATAACCAACAAAGTCACTGACCAAAGGATCCGTATTCTTATCAATAGTTGGAAGTCCACCATAGAAAGCAGCACGGTTTCCAACTGTAATATTTGTTGACTCGAAACTCATCAAACCAGAATACATATTCACTGCCTCGAATACTCTGTTACAGGAACACATCACAGACATACCACCGTATCTACCAGATCTATCGACGGTGAAGTTGTCTACCTTAATAGTAAAGGTATTCAAATTGACTGCAACGACTTCGTGTAATCCATTTAATCTGTCTGCCTGGTCAGATGTAAGGATATTATCTGATGTGACACCATCTACCATTACATAATCACCAGACATAAATCCGTGATTATATTGATGAATCCTGATGATGTCAGAGTTATCACCGAAGTACATTGATTCTGGATCATTAATCAGTGGAATCTTAATCTCAATTGGATTGGACTTAAGTTTCTGTAAATCAAGTGGTGGATTATCAAAGATGACTTCAGATACTACATTGGTATCGAATGATGCCCTGTTAAGATGGAAGGTAATATCCGTATCTTGGTTCTCAGTCCAGACACCTTGGTTCTGTGATACGAACATCACACCTGTATTGGGTTGGGTGATAACCTTATGACTGGTACCAATCTTGACATCACCAATCTTGGCAGTCCATAGTTCATACTGAGTAGAGGCAGGTGACTTGACTATGAAGGCATATGTCTTATTACCTAGTAGATAAACAGGAGCATCGAAGACGAACTTAGTTGCTGACTTGGCATCGTCAGAAGTAGCAACACCCATATTGACTGACTTCCTACCACCTCTCATTCTAGCAGTCAATGTACACTTATCACCTTTGCCTGTGGATCCTTCCTTCAGTACAATCTGTACACCTGGTTGTTTGATATATCCACTACCAGAACTGGTTAACTTGACATCATAGATTACACCATCAAGATTCTCAGCGACAGATAGTGTCGCAGTAGCAATCTCGCCACCAGGTAGATGGGGTTCGTCAAATTCAATTACATAATCACCTTGTGTGTACTTGGAACCAAGGGTATTAAGATCGACTCTGGTAATCTCTAATTCATCCTCTACAATCATAAATGTATTCTTATTGACTGGGTTGGTTTCTGGAATCAGTTCCTCACCTGGAAGGAAGATGCCATCATAGTTATTAAGTATCAGATTGTAAACGGTATTGGTGACATTCCGTGTGTTATTAGAACTCTTGGACTCAAACTTGATGTTGCTCTTGACAATACCAGTTGCACCTGATGTACCACCTCTGACTCTGACTCCCTCCTCAATGGTTGTGGCATTGAGGTTATTAATAAGTTCACAACTGACTCTAAGTGTTGTATCTGAATCTTTATATACCCTAGAATGGGGAACCACCTTGGATGTAGGAACATTACCTTCTGTAGTGACTAGGTATACTTCAGCTCCTCTGAACTGATCCTTCTTCTTAAAGAAGACATCAAGATCAGTTACAAATACACCATCTGGATTATTTCTATCAATAATAAATGTCTGGGCAATAGGATCAAATGTACTAGGAATAGGTGAAGGTACTCCACTTGGATCATAGTCACTAGATGATTCACCATCAAAGTTGAACCTTACATCCTCACTGAGTGTTCTGTTAGTTGTATACTGAGCAAGCCTTGTTGATACAATACTATCTGACTTGTCATGAATTACTGCCCTTGATACAAATTCAGATGAAGCATAGGCTTGAATATCTGTTGTATTGGCATCTATCCTAGAGTTAGAAGACAACTTAAATGTAGTTTGACCAGTGGCAAAATGTCTGGTTGTACCTGTAGTATCATATTCAATGTCATCCATACTTCCATTGAAGATACTACCTGTAACAGGTCTTCTACCATTTGGAATAATGAAAACCCCCTGTAGTGAACCAGCACCATCTGATATCAATGGTTGATTGAAACCTAACGGATCACTATTGGGTGTGCCGTCATACCTATTGATGTTATCAACGAAGTCGGTATTAATTTTATCTACGCAGAACCAAGCATTGACAGGAATGTCATCAAAGAAGGCATAGTGTTTGGTATTAGGTTTGAGACCTTCTGCCTTGATATAGACAGGGATGGATCTCATTCTATTGGTGATCTGAATATCAATCAATCTATCGCCGAAGGCAGTGGAGACCACAGAACCAGTAGCAATATCAAATCCTGTACCCATCTGTACCTTATGTTCCTGTAATGAACTCTGGTTGGTATTGATGGTTAAGGTATTCAAACTGACTCCATCCTTGATGGTCTTGGCATCAATAGTGAAGTTACTTCTTTCTCTACCATTGGTATTGACCTTCTTGTTTGGCAATCTGCCATTTGTTTCCCACTGGCCCCAGACAGTACCTAAGTTGGCTTCAACCTGTTCCTGTGTCAGGTTTGTCAATGCTGAATAGACAGCATTAGTTTCAATGACCAAGTCCGACTTTGTCTTATTGTCATAGAAGGTATCAAATGATGGACTCATTGTAATCTTACCTTCATAAGAACTTACAGAGATATCCTGTATCTTGACTGCTCTGGTGGCTGCTGGTTGTCTAATGAAATCAACAGGTTTGAATCCACAAGTAATAATATTATTGTTGGACTTATAGTTACCAAATACACCTCTCTGATCATCAGTTACATTCCTCTCTTCCAGAAGAACCTGATCAATGAAGTAGGGGACTCTCAGGTGGTCTAGTTTGGGGTCGATACTACATCTGTATTGTTCGTTACCTACATCCCCTTTGGAGTGATCCTTGAAGGGGTCAACGACAACACCATTCTTGAACCTATCCAGTCCAGTGACGGCATCCCGCACACTGGTATTCATAGCACTCTGTTCAAGTAGTGATAGAACAACTAACTTCTCTACTCTTTCAACTCTACGATCAATATCGTAAATGTCCTTCATTGTGTAACGACGATAGTTATACTTTCTTGTAACAATGTCCTTCACATCAAATGTATATGCAGGCATATGAAGGTCATATAACCTGATACCTGTTGAAATATCTTCTGGTGCTGTTGGTGACTCAGCAGGTTGGCCACTCTTCAGAATCATCTTACCTGTCTTGTCTAGGAACAAGGAATCAATCTTGGGCAGGTAGTATGAGATATCACACTTGAACTGTGTTCTAGGTACAGGGATCTTGGGTACTGTAGCGTTACCCATACCAAATCTCTTACCCTTATAGTTCAATGACTTCTCAGTACCTTCTTGTCTGGTATCAACATGTGGGTGTAGTGATGGGTCTTCTCCATCTACATTGACAGCTGGTCTAAAGTCAACACAATCTCTCAACTTAATTGAGATATTCTGCATATCACTCACCATATTATTCTCTGATGGTAAGTTAGATGGTTTGAATACTGGAATCTCACCATAAGGAACACCAGCACTATGAGTATAGGAATCTACACTGAAGAAATCACCATCAACTGATGTGTCGTGCTCGAAGTATTCAAATCTAATCTCAATATCATTATCTGGTGTGGGAGCAAAGCTCTCTCTTACAATCATACCCACACCATAGTAGGTATCTCTCTGTCCATCATCAAGTAGATAGTTGTCTGTAATATCTACAGTGTAATCACCTTCTGCATCCTTGGTTTTAACAGATAGTAGTTTGTAGATATCAGTATATCCCTTATTGTTCTCATCCTTGATCTGAATTATTGTTTCATTTGAAGGGAAGAATGTAACCTCCTTACCATTGGCTAATGTCCTAGTAATCTTAGTGGGAATCTCAACAACACCATCCCTCTTCAAGAATTTCCTTCTGGATTTTGCATTCAATATCTCAACAGGTGCAATAACCTTCAGATTACATTTCTTATCAATTCTCTGGTCTAGTTTGATACGAATCTTCTTACCTGCATCATCCAATTCAATAGGAACAATCTTGTCCAATGCAAGGATTCTACCTTCATACTTTTCTCTATCATCAGCAGTTGAAGAATTATTATCTTCAGCCAATTCAGTAATCGTAACAGCAATCTTAAGTGGATTAGATAGGAATACCTGATTTGTATCTGCTACAAGTTCAATGGTATTTTCAAGTTCATCAATAGTTGTAATGAACTGTCTGTATGCCTTGTATTCAATATTTGTATCGTTAGGATTAGTTTCAATTGTCTGTACTACGGACTTGGGTAGTTGATAGATAAGACTCTCTGACTTACTACCATAACTCTTAAGTCTCACTCTACTAATAGGTTTGCCTGTGATATCACCTTCAAGTGTTGTGGTGAAGTATACAGTGCATCTAGTTCTGTTTTCACCATAACCAAATGGCTTGGTGACGAAGGAAACTAGTTTATATTGTGTTCTGAAGTTGTCGTCAGTGAATACAACGACATCACCAGCCACCAATTCCTCAGATGAATCAGTTACAAAGTTATCAGCAGATACAAAGTTGTACCTAGCCAGTCCACTGAATGTAGAACCACCAGATATATCGGATACATCAGAACCAGAAGTAGTATCCAGTGCAGCATCTGCAGAATAGTTGTTATCGTCTACTAACTCCGAATGGAATGACTTGGTCTTCTTGATAGTATTGGTGATCTTAGAAGGTACTGTAACTGCATAACCTCTTATGCCCTTCTTAGCTTCATACTGACCACCATCATTTTTAACCAAGAATAGTTCATAATTAATTCTTGGTGATGTTACTGACTGTTCTGGGTTAAAGAATGCGTTCTTATAGATTGCATTTCTACCCTTGTCTGTAAGTACAATTTTGTTTTTATTTGGATCATGATACCAATTTTCACCATCATCTTTGGGTAGTTCTAGTACAGACCCAACACCATATACAATCAAACTATTGTATGATGACAAACTTAAATCATTTACTGGTGGTGCAACTCTCTCGTCGATTACATCAAATGCAGCTGATGTGGCGGCTGTTCTAACATTACTGAATGTAAAATCAGCCTCTGGGGTAAAGTAAGGATCCTGTTCAGTAACAGCAATCCAGAAGTTACCATTAAAGGCATACAAAGTGTAATCATCCTCAGTAATCCAAAGGTCATTCTTTGAAGGATTATCAGGCGCCTTCATAGAAATAGTTACCTTATTTTGCTGTTGTTCATTAAATTTTATGCTCTTAATAGCTTCATAGAACCACAAGTTAGCAGCTTCCTGTGTGCTTTGTCCGATCTCTGATGGTAAGTCAATTGAACCGTCTCGTAGTGCAGATTTTACCGTTGGGTGTGTCAGTTCAACAACATCCGTAAATATTCTCTTTGCTCCTGGGTTAATACCTGCACCACCATCACCACCACCATTACTACCATTCTGACTATTAAACCAGTCATTAATTGCATTGTCAGCTATGAATTTATCTCCACCACCACCGTCTCCTAGTGGTCCCGACTCACCCCTGTAGGAATTGAAGTGCAAATCAATGATCTCACCTTCTCTTGCAATTTGTCCAATTTTTAAAGAAGGGTTAAAAAGTGGATTGGCCTCGTCATCAATAACAAGTCTATCTCCTGTATGTGATGTAATATTTTTGCCATCTGGGTCAGTGGAAAGAATGAAACTCTCAGGTGAAACATCTACTTGACCCTGTGTCTGCACAATATTCTCGCCATTGACAAAGGTACCTTGAATGTTAGATACAACTAGGAAACCTTCTCTGGCCTGTTCTAACTTTGCACTAGCACCACTTTTCTCACCAACAATTCTTTCCCCTATCAACCACTCTTGTGGGAACTGTGTGCCACGATATGATGTTCTATCAAATACTGCAAGTTCTGTAAAGAACTCTGATTGCAATAGTCCCATATCATATACAGAGTTGAATCCAAAGAATCCATTCTGTGTATTGACAAGGGTACTGGACTGGTAATACTTGGGTTTGATAATACCACTCTTGATGGCTTCAATCTTCTGTGATATTAATACTCTCTCTGACTGTGTCTCATATCTTATCTCATCACCCCTAGCAATTTCAAAATCATCAGGTGCACCCAAAACATTAATAACAAAACTATTGGTACTATTAGTACCAAAGACAGTTTCATCATCACTTTTAAACACAAATCTAGCTCCTTCAAAGGAACCTCCATCACAAGCCAAGTTTAGACCATCTGGGTCTGTCAGCAAATATCCTTCATTTCCCTCAACAACACCAGTATATCTGTTTGGGTAAATGACTATGGCTTGATATGTCTCTCCTGTCTGTGTTACAACTTCAACCTCAGGTCTGTCTCCAGATGACTGGATTGTAATGGCATCTGTTAAAATTGTATGGAATGTCTTCCAGGGTTTATTACCAGAGTTCTGTGGATATCTTTCTGTCTGATTATTTCTTTCTGATGATGGATAGTCAATTCTCTTAATACCTGTGCCAACATGACCATCAATAAAGTTTCTATAAGCTACTATGGATGTGAATGCATTGATGTTACCATGATTCTGCATGATGTTGGTAAGATCAGGCAGCCCATGTGAATTAGTAACTCTTACAAATACACCAGGATTGACCTGGGTGAAAGTATCATCTTCAAAATTAATCTGTCTTGGTTTATCACCATAGATGTAGAATGGTGTGACATACCCTACATTATAACCCTGAACATATCCCTCACCAGGTGAAATCTGCAAGGCATACTTACCATCAGCCTGTTCAAAGGATAGTGGGTTTCTGTCTCCACTACCTGGAACTGGAGGGTATGGATTTGTTTCACCATATACATCTGGTTCTGCATCATAAACACCATCAGTGTTTTCATCATTCCAATATTCCATTGGTTTGATGGGGAACTCACTAATCAAATAGTCACCAGATTCATCAAAGGTTCTCTTGGCTAGTAAATCATATAACCAGTCCCACTTGACTGTCTGGGTGGGACTACCAATAATATTACCTTGTAATAGATTGACAATAGGAATGAAGTTTGGAAGTTCAGTATCTTCTTTCTTCTTTGTTAGATGGAGAGTGATTCTAAGTCTGTCTGCACCAGGAGCTGCAAAGTTAGAATGACCCTGTGCATTGTCCTTTAATGACTGATCTTCATCACAGGTGACAAAGTCCTCATCCACAACATAACCTACCTGGAAGGTAGGTTTGGTGTCATACTTATTCAGTGATATTGTTTGTTTCTCTGAGTTCACCATGAACCCATTAACATAGTAGGTTCCAGATCTAACAGTAATCAGTGAACCTTCACCCATAGGTGTGGTGTCAATAGGCTTGGATGTGGCATTAATGCCCACAGTGGCAGTGTAGTTGTTTTCAGTATCACTTTCAAGTGTCTCACCCTCTACAAATGTGGGTTGGTCAGAATTGACACCTGAGTCAATATAGTTAATATAAAATGTTACATCACTGTCATTGTCAGCAGATTCTGCAAATATAACTGTAGCCTGGGCACCAGATACTACACCCTTGAGTTTAGACCCAATAAATTCTTGCGCAGTAGAACCCTGTGTGATTGATGAAACTCTTACATACTTGGTTGGTATACCTAGATCAAATCCACCATTAACAATAGTATCACCATTCTTGAAAAATCTACTTGATAACTCTTCTATCTGATTCTGTAAGATAGACTGGAGACCTGTGAGTTCCCTAGCCTGAACCGGTTTCCCGGCATTAAACATTACTTTATAATAATTCTGGTCTGGTGAAAAATCATCAAACCAAGGGGATCTGTTAGTATTTGATAAGATCGGCACGGACTCTTCTCGTCTATCTTTATAAGGTTATTTATGTCTAATATTCAACAATCATAGATAGTCTTTCTGTCTGGGTCTTATTTCTAATAGTTGCTGTCAAATTATCAATATATGTGAAATCACCTCTGTATCTCATAACCTCTCCTAACGAATACCCATCTAGGAATTGTTGATTACTATGAAAGTTTGAAAAGGTAATATCAGGTTTTGATGTTACACCTGATGTGTCTCCTGAAATCATATCATCACCAGCAAATCTGGTGAGGTTTCCTGTGACTGGGTCACAATGTAAGTATGGGTCTTGTATGTAATTAATGTAGATATCGTCTCCTTCCTGATGTACACCCACCACCTGACCATGTGATGTGTTCTGTGAAATCATCTCACCTATGATGTACTGACTTGAGTCACCATCTGTTGTCCTATTAACCTTGACTGTATTGTATACACTGATAGTTCTTCTTGGTGTACTATCAACAATATATCCTTTGCTATTTTGTAAAATACCAACTTGTCTGAATGTAGTGTCCTCTATAAAATCTGCCTCATTTCCTTTCATGTCTGAGAATACACCCACTCTTGTTCCACCCAATTGTCTAGCAATTGTTGTTGTATTCTCTAAGTATCCAGGAAAGTCAATACCAACTTCTCTTGTCTCATATCCCCAACCACCTGGTGGTGAGATGATGACTGTTGTCCTTAACCCACCATTGCCCTGTGGATTTAAAGCATTCTTGTTTTGGTACAGATCACTCAAACTATCATATACATGGTTTGCTTCAAACTTCAATTTAGCATAGGTGTATCCATAACCAGGATCAGATATTCTGATCTTATCAATCCTTCCATTAAAAATGTAAACCATAGCAACACCATCCTGGCCATCTCCGACAATACGACAGAAGTAGAATGGTATCTCATCTGCTTTACCCGGAGGTCTCGTGGTATAATCATCTCCTGGGGAATCAATCTTGATTGTATATACTGCACCCTCAGCTTTCTTGTTTATAAGTTCATCAGTGATGGGCATATAGTTATTAGTACTGAACTTCCTGTAATCAGTGTCACTAATACGATACATTCTCAACCACTGATATCCATCAGTCGTATAAAAAGGTTCATCACTAGTCGCAAGTGGTTCTACCAGTGATTGTGAATTGTTATTGTTATCAAGACACACATAGACAAATCTATTCTGGTTGACTACTACAAATAAGGCGTCATATAAGTTCTGTGCATTTGAATGTGACCTGGTGAACTTATTATAGTCATGTCTGTACATATCATAAACCAACCCAGATGTCCAGGTCAGTTTAGGAATCATATACTTTACTTCTTCAGATCTGATACCCTTCATTGAAAGCATCTGATTCCATGTTCTGTAATACTCCTTCCAGTTATTATCTGGATAAGGAGGAGACATATCACCTGCTTCTTGTCTTGCTACAGTAGGAGCTGCAATATCAGATTCCCATTGTGAAGGTCTACCCATGAAAGCATAAGAGTCACCTTTAGACAATGATTGGATTAAGTTCTGAGCATTCTTGACCCTAAGGTCATTTTGATTTATAGCAACCATAGTTTTTAGGTATTTAGAAGTAACCTTCAATGCATACGGTGTAAATGGAACCACCATTAAAACCACTGTAAAGATGTTCTACATATCCATGAGACTTACGGAATCTTAAATAACTACTAGTGTAGTCTGTTTGCTTTCCTAGCTCAGCAGCAGTGACTAGTCTTCCACCAGAATCCCATATCGTCATTTTAATTGTACTACTCCAAACAAATTCAGTAGAACTATGGTAAAGTGTATTGCCATCATAATCTGTTTTATTAAAAATCCACTTATCGCCTACAGAAAATTGCCCACTAGTGCTACCGGATCCAAATTTAAATCTTCTTCCTGGTTTTCCAGAACTTCCAGTGTTTCCCTTGGGTCCTGTTGATCCAGTGTATCCTCTAGATCCTGAGGATCCTGTTGATCCAGTGTATCCTCTAGATCCTGTGGATCCTGTAAGACCAGTGTTTCCCTTGGATCCTGTTGCTCCTTGAACACCAGTAGATCCTCTAGGACCAGTAGCACCTGTTAAACCTGCTGGTCCACTAGATCCTGTTGCTCCTGTGGGTCCAGGAGCTCCCGCTGGTCCAGTAGCTCCCACGGCCACACCCAATCTGTCCCATAGGATGCCATCAAATACATATTGTTCTAAGCTATCAGGTTTGATCCATAGCTCTCCACCCTCTAGTGACTCCTCTACAGCATCTGGTTGTTCTTCTTGGAAAAATACGTTTGCATTTCCACCATCACCACCACAAGCAGAACCAATCTCAATCCACTCTGTGCCAGTCCAAACATAGTTAATCAGACTGTTTGAGTTAACCCATACATCACCAGGGAATAGAGGCTCGTATTCTGTATTAAGTGGAGCAGAACCAGTGTAATAGTTTGTAGACTCACCTCTACCACTACCCTCTACTAGTTCATCAACATACTCAATGGTAGCATAAGGAGTGAAGTCAATCTTTTCAAACTCCTCATCTACATATTCAGTGGTCGCATAAGGACTTAGATCAATCTTTTCAATCTCATCATCAACATATTCAATGGTAGCATAAGGAGTGAAGTCAATATTAGCAATCTCAGTATCAACATATTCTCTTGTATACTGAATCTGTTCATCCACATAATCAGTCAATACATGCACCTGATGGTCAACATATGACTTAGTGGTCAGTGTAGTATCTGTATCTAAACTATTTGTATCAATGGTTGTCTCAATCTTGCCACCAATTGTCTGAATGACTTGACCATCAAGTCTGACATACATTTCATCATAATCTGCCCTGAATAGCTTCTCATATCTACCCATTGTGACTATGGCAATATCACCAGAATCACACTCTTCATTCAATGCAGGATCTGTATATTCATTCTCTGAACAGATGAAGTAATCACCCTGAATATGTTGTGTAACATCTGGTAGGGGGTTGCCTGGATTGAAGACACCTTTGAATCTAAGTCCACCAGTTTGTTGTGAAACAATATTTCTTAGTTCAGAATCTGACTCATCAACATATGTCTTTGTTACAGGATCTTCCT
>WLWF01002071.1_pt1 | contig 15127 bp, 25 predicted proteins | sample 6718331 | NCBI WGS metagenome assembly WLWF01 (sample SAMN12718692, study PRJNA515312) | sponge metagenome | isolation source: marine sponge | host: Mycale hentscheli | place: New Zealand: South Island, Marlborough, Capsize Point | collected 2003-05-01
TTCCATTTTCGAAGTGATTTATTTATTCTTGAATTTGGATCGTTAGCTGTTTTAGCTGACGTTAATTTTTTCTTCATCCCACGCATCCTTGCGCAAAAACTTTTTTTTCTTGATCCACCCTCGGGTTGGGGAGCTTTTAGATTTGATCCAGGGTTTGCTTTTTCATAAGACTTACGCCCTTTTTCATTTAGTCCTCCAGATTCTGACTTACCTTCTTTTCTAGTCCAAGCTGGTGAGCCTCCTCTTTTAAACTGCTGTCTAACAGCACCCATTCCACGAGTAGTTATCATTATGCCTTCTTAGCCGTTTTAGCACTTTGAACAAATGCTTTTTTTGTTGGTGCACCTTTAGCTCCAGGTTTTCTCATTTTTTCTCCACTGCCTGCGGCGATTCTTTTACGCTTAGCGTGAATGTTATCATATAAGCCACGTTGTTTTGCCATATTTATCTCCTTGGTCCTTTCAAGATTCTTACATCTTGTTGTTTCATTTTATCGTTTTTTATTTTAGCTCTATTGGACATTTTCTGTTTTTCAATAGAAGTCGCTGCTCTTAAAACAGCAAGATCTTCTTGCTGTTCCATTTTATCTTCCTGAAGATTTTGGTTCATAAGAACTTTCATCTTATCTAGGTTGATTCTGTTTTCATCTTCTTTTTGTTTTCTCATATTGTCTTGTGCTTTAAGATCGAGCTCTCTTGCTCGTAATTTAACTAACGGATCGTTGCCAAAAGTACCCATAACTTGTTTTTGTTCTTTAACAAAGTCTTCTGTCATCTCTGCAATCAAAACAGCTTTACGAGATTCAATTTCTAACTCTAATTCTTGCTGTTCTTGTTGCATTTGTTGTTGTAATTGTGGATTTTGTTCTAATTCCATTTGCATTTGTGGGTTTTGTTGCATTTGCATTTGTAATTCTTGTAATCTAGCAATTTTATCTCTAAATTCTAGTTGAACTTGCTCATCTGACATCAAATTTATGTGTTCAAAAATGTTTTTTTCCAAAGCGGCCATAATTGTTGGATTATTTTGTGCCATTGGCGTTCCCATAAACGCTAAATGCGCAGAAATGTGGGCTTGATGGTCTTGACCAGTAAAAGCTTGGAAAGGTTTACCCCCTAAAGCATCAATATGCTCTAGTGCAGGGTTTTTTGGAGCAGGTTTTGCAGGTGGTGGTAAGATCTGATCTATATTTTTAACACCAATTGCTACATACATGTCTCTATAGGCTTCATAAAGATTATGAATCTGTGGATTTGACTGTGCAAGTTGTAATTCTGTTTGTGCAATAGATACTCTTTGCGTTGAAGAAAATATATTTGGGTCTGCAACAGGTAAAATATCAATTCGTTCATCAAAATCTGTTTGTTTGACTTGATTATTTCCACCAACAACATCGTATGGATATACCGGTGGTAGATAAGTTGCAAAAACATTCGACAAAAGAGTAAACTCTGTTTTCATACTAGCATACAATCTCTTGTGGATCGCTGACATGACTCTTGAACCACGTTCTAAAAGAGCTACAGTTGTTCCAACAGCAGCCTGTTGGTTCCCATCACCAACTTGCATGTCAGCAATTGATGCGAATCTCTGTCCTGCTGAAACACAAATACCCATCAACTGTAATAAAGTTGCTGAAGGTTCTTTGTAAGGCAGCATCATAAAAGCGTCTTTAATGTTTCCACCTGGTGCATCGACATCTCGAAATTCACCAGGTTGAAGTGATTGGGCATCGTTGTTTACACGAATACCTCTTTGTTTAAATCCTGCTGGTAAATTGGAGAGTGTACCAGCATCAATCAATTGTCTAAGAGCAGATGTGGCTGCTCTTGTTAGACCACCGATCATATGGATTAATCCAAAACCATAAAAACCTAAACCTGGCAAAAATTTAAAATGCACAAAGTATTGAGTTTTATTTTTTCTTGGATCATCTACTTTATAGTTTCGTCTAATAGATAAAACTTTTCTTGTACCATTATCGACTGTTACGATGTAAGGAAGTTTAATACCTGTTGGCATTCCATCCTGTCCTCTGTCTTCAAAGCCTTCAAGATCTAGATCGACATGGCATTCAATCAATGTATACATTCTATCATTCTTTTGATAGCCATTCATTGTTGTGCCTTCTAGTTCTCGTTCTTTTTTCTTAACTTCAGATTCTTCTGCGTAAGGTGCAACTAATTCTATATCTCTATAAAATCCATTAACCATTTGTTTACGCAAATCATTTTCTGAAATTTTTAATACATGACAAATCGCTTCCGCATCTTCTAATGAGGTAGCAGAATACGGAACGACTAAGTCATCTGCAGGAACAAACTTTGATACAGCTCGTCCCAGTAAATCGTCATAATAAATTTTTTTAAATGTTGAACCTGCTAAGGGTAAATAAAATAACATCTGATCAAACTCTGGCTCGTACTCTTTCATAACATTCATGATTTCGTAATTCATAAAGTTAGAGACTCTTGTCGCTTGATTCTCTTTTTCTGGTGTAGAGACTCCAAGGATCTGAGTTCTAATCGGACCATCAGCTGGTAATAATTCTTTGTATGCTTGTGCTTGAAACTGTGTAACAGCTTCTGCTAAAACTGGATGCGTTGCACCACTTGCTCCTTGAAATGGTTGTGTACGTTGTTCAAACTGAAAACCTAAAAGATCTAACCCTTTTGCATACGATCTTTCCCATTCTCTTCTTGATTCTTTGTAGTCAGTATAATTTTGATATAACTCAGATCCTAGAGGCTCGAGAATAGAATCAGGCAACAAAGCGGCTAAGTTTGCATAGTGCTGGTCGCCAGCTTCTGGAGCTTCTGCACCTGGTTCAAAATTAATATCTACTGACCCATCTTCGTTCTCAATAATTTCTGTGTTGTTAGGATTTGGTACAGACTCTTGAATTTCTGCTTGTACTTCCATTTGTTCCTGTTCAGAAGGAACAGTTATATTTTGTCTTACATTCGGTAAGCTTTTATCTACGTCTGCCATTTATTTTCTCCAATCTTTCTTGTTTATCTTGTTTTGGTTCTTTAATCAAGCCTCTAGGGTCTGGCCCCTTCAATGGCGGGATTGCTTTCCATTTTACATGTTTCATATTTTTTACTAGTGTTGGATTTTTCATTAGTAATATTCTTTTACAGTTATTTGTTTTATAGGATCTTTGTAATCTTCTGGGTGATTTAAAAATCCGCCTTGTCTAAATCTTAACACAGCTTGAGTAGTGCTATCGACTAAGTCGTCATTATCTCCATAGGGAAACGATGCACATTCTTCTATAACTTCTTGAGCAAATTGTAAATGAGTAGGTGCCCAAATTTGACCACTCTCAAAGAGAGGGGCAACAGCGTTGACTCTAGCATGTTTGTCGTTTCCACGAGACGGAGTAAAATTAACTACAGGTATACCCATATTTCTTAACTCATATGTTAATGGCAATCCAGCAGCTTTAGCTTCAACCAAGACTGTTTCAGGTTCCCAGTATTTATATAATTTTAATGCTTCCCGTCTAAGTTCTGGAAATTCAAATCTTTCTTTGACAGCATCTAATAAAATCATTTGATGTGGTGAGTCTTCGTTTTCTCTAAAAATTCCCCATGTCGTTATCGCACTAAAGTCAGCAGATTCTTTTTTTAAATATGCAGTATCATAAGATTGTATGACATGATCACAATGAGGTATGCCTCTATCTTCTGGCCATACTTTCCACCAATCTCTTTTAATCAAAGCCCCTTCTTCTGAAGTTGGGTTTTGCATATACTGTGCATTCCATTTAGGTAATGCAACAGAAGCTTTAACACCTAGTAATTGTTCAACCTCCCAATACTCTGGCCACACAGGTTGACCACTTGGAAGTATTGCTGGAAATTCTACAACTTCCCATTGATCTGCTTTAGGTTCTTTTTGTGCAGCCTGTAACATTCCTGTCAAATCTTTTGTGTTCCATCTTGTCATGACAAGTACAATCATTCCGCCAGGTTGCAAACGTTGTCTAGGACCAGATGTATACCATTCGTAAGCACGCTCTAAAGATTTAGCATTCATAGCATCTTGTTCCGAGTGTGGGTCATCAATGATAAGTAAATCTGCACCACGACCTGTAACGGCACCTTCGACACCAACTGCAAAATATTCTCCACCTTGTGCTGTTTCCCAGCGACCGGCTGCTTTGGAATCTTCTTGTAGTCTAGTTGGAAAAACTTCTTTATACTCATCACTATCCATTAAGTGTTTTGCTTTACGACCAAACCTTACAGCAAGTTCTGCTGTGTGAGTTGCTTGAATTATTTTTAATTTTGGTCTGTTACCAATCATCCAAGCAGGTAGTAAAAAAGATGCAAATTCAGATTTTGTATGACGGGGTGGCATATTCACAATGAGTCTCTTAGTCTTTCCAGATTTTAAATTATTAAATTTTTCTGCAATAATTTTATGATGGGACCCCTCTATAAAATCTGGCCACATGTGTTTGACAAAATGCATAAAGTCACTCTTAATCAAAGAATGTTTTTGTTTAATATCTTTTTGTAATAAATATTTTTTTAATTCTCTTCGGGTTTCAGGGGGTAAGTTATCTATATTTTTTTTTAAAATTTTTTTAATATCAATTTGCATAAGTATCCTTATGGGACTCCAAAACGTTTTTACCGACATTGAATGTCTAAATCAACATAATTATACCTAACATTAGGATCCCTATCTATTAAAAAGGTATTAAGGTACTTCGTACTCTACTATTTTGGAAAGTGATCTGGTACCTCTATGAGGTACCAGAAAAAAAGCGAGGGGCAACAAGCCCCTCGCAACAAGTTATTGATTATCTCTTTTATCTGCTATCATATCTCTATATTCGTGATAGCTAATTGATTGTTGTTGTGGTCGTGTCGGTGTTTCAGTTAAGGCACCAATATAATTAATAATACGATTAATGTTAATTTCAAGGAAGTCATTAAGACATCTTTGAGTACAACAACCATAGTAATAGTTATTATTGACAACTCTATTTTGATAAACCTTTTGCCCCTTTATACCTCTCAACCTATCTTGTGTTGTATTTGCATAGCATAAAGGGTTTTGGCAATATCGTTTCACTTGATAGCCTCTTGACTTTCCTCAATCAAATCATCAACATCATCTTGATTGAATGACCCTCGTTCTGGGTCATGTGTTATAAAGTACATTTTTTCACGACCCCAGAATGTTGCATTCTCATCAATCTCAAAATCATTCCATGTGAGAAAGCTCTGGACACTACTGGGGGTTGTACAATTTTTAACAGCTTTTGCAATCGTGTCAAAAGATATTGTTTCAAGTTTTGGATTTTTCATTGATATCCTTTCTTATGTTTTGTAGTTGTTGAGTTCTTAACAATGCATCAATGAACCTTTGGTTCTCAGCTAACTTTCTGTCAATCTCTCTTTCTTTCATTTCGCAAAAAAGAAACAAAAGGAACCCCCCTACAATTAGGGAGATTCCAGAATATAAAAGTATGTTATACATGTTCAACCTCATGACCATTTAAAAAGTCATTCAATTCATTATCAGCAACTTCCATATCTTTGGTTAATGTTAAGACTTCCTCTAACTTAACAATATGATAAGTATAATCCTTATTATCATCATTCAAAAGATTTAAGGCTACTAGCTTTTTATTAGCTAAAGTTAAATCATTTGTATAAGTTTCAACATGATAACTCGGTGTTGAATACTCGTTTTTTAAATCAAACTTTCTAATTATTAGATATGTCATTATTCTCACTTTCGTTTATGTTGTCGTGTTTATTTAAAATATAACTTTTGCCATTTAAAGTTATAAAAGCCCTACCATATTCAGTAGAAGCCGTTCTTATGTCATCTCTCATTAAATCAAAATATTTAATGTAGTTATGACCTTTGGTCTTATGCTTATCAATTAGACAATCTTCTGTCCAAATTGCATTTCTAAAAGTTGGTTGCATTTGCCAATCTTCCAAAATGTCATCATTCATAGTTTTAGGTGTAAAAGAAATTTTAAACCTATCCCCAATGTTTAATGTGTCGTGTTTTAGTTTATCCATTTTTTTATCCTTTCGTTATCTGGGATATTATTGAAATATCCCAGATTGTCAATATACTTAATTTAATGCACTATCTTGTTGCATTTTTAAGGCTATTGCTATTTTTTCTTCTCGTGTAGGTTGTGCCTTTCGTCTTGCCATTATCCTTTCAAGTGCATTTTGAGGATTATATATTGTTAATCCCATGCCCTCACTTCTAATGATTTGTGCCTCATCAACAATGTTAGATTGTGCAAACTCGTTTACGAATTCAACACCACCCTCTAGGTATTTCATTTCTTTTAAAACACCCTTAACATCATTCATGTCAGCAATTACACCCTTGATAAAATCATTGTGAGTTCTAACAAGTTCGGATTTACAAACGAGCATTTTTTCCATTGATTGAAATTCCTCGTAATTACAAGCAATAGAACGAGAACGACAATAAGAAGTACCAATGACATCAACTTGATATTTATTTTGCCACTCTTTTGCGAGTGAAATATCATTATCATTATGACTAGAGAACCCCAAAAACTTGTCACACTTATCAACATGCTTTGTTAAGTGTGGATTATTTTGATTATCCTCTTGTTCAATCTTGATATCTGGATTGCAATCATTTGCAAGCAACTCATCACGATAATAGGCATAAGCAAACTCATTATCACGATTATACTCACTACCATTTAGAGAACCATTTAATTTAAAATCAAAATGCTTTTGATTTGTAATAGGTTGCCCATTGTCATCAACTTGATCTTGATCTGTATATGCAAAATAATAACAACTATCTTTTGCAACAACATCACAAGGACTTCCATATAAGCCTTTAAAATAATTTAAAGTATCACAATGCTCAACTGGATATGCCCTTTGAACAATACCTTTTGCAATCTCAAAAAACTTTGGCAAGTCATTATCACAATTCTCTTTGGCTTGTCGCATTTTTTCAAGTTTAACATCAGTAGTATCATTCATTCTAAAATTACGAGCAACCTTAAAAAGTTTATCTCGTTTTTCATTATTTAGTCTTATTCTACTCATATTTATTTCCTTTCGTTAAGATTAAATTTATAAAGATACTTGTAATTATAGTCAAGCTTATTATATAGGACTTTCCGAGATAAGTCGGTAGATGGCTTTAAAAGGCTTAATCCTTTGAAAACTTATTTTATGGTTGCAACCATTTCGGGCTTTCGTTTTTAGGCTAGTCTTATCAACTAGCCTAACCGAAAAAAAATAGATTAGAACGATTCTAAATTTGCCAATTTTTTATGATTTATACAAGCCACAAGCAACAAGCAAAAAGAATTACTACCAGGACCTGGAAGAGCTCTACTGACATCACGAATATTCAAAAAGAATTACTAAGGGTCCAGGTGAGCTTGCTGAGTCATTATTTTCAGTTTCTAAAAATAATTAGTACCAGGACCCCAGCAAGCTCGCTTGAGTCTTTATTTTTTTTTATTATAAAAAGCAACAAGCAACAAGCAAGCAGCCAGCAGCTTGCTGTCTCTTTATTTTTTTTTTATTCAAAAAAGCAACAAGCAACAAGCCAGCAGCGAGCTCACCTGTTAACGCTTGACATTTAAACTATAAGACTTTATAAGATTAATAATTAACGAAAGGATAAAAAATGAAAAAAAATAAAGACCCATTTGGCTTTACTAAAGCCATTAATTTTAACAAACTTAATGATCCTAAGGTCTTAAAGGAATTAGAAAAGATCTTTATTAAGGATGCGCCATTAAATGAACGTAAAGATTTTGTTAAAAAAATAAAAAACGAAAGGATAAAAAATGGAATATAAAGATCTAAAAAAAGGGGATAAGATCCTGAGCAAGCAGCTCGGGACGCCCATCAGTGGCAGGCTGTTGGAAAGTCCAAAGCAAGGGAAAGGCCTAAAAAAGACTATTTTGATTTGGTCAAATGGTGAAGAGATTGGCATGTTCTCTGAAGCCGGCAGCGTCTATGCTACTGACATCTTAAAAGTTAATAGAGATGGAATTTGGCATAATGTAACGGGACAGCCAGGCGCTAAGGACCAGGACCAGATGCTTGCAGCCTTAGAGCGTGGCGGGTTTTAGTGAATAAAATTAACAAGCAAGGCGCCAGCAGCTCGCTGGCGCCTTATTATCAGTACCACCCAAAATGCTACTGTAGGTTGTGTTTAAAATTAAGAAAAAAAATAAGCTACAAGCAACAAGCAACAAGCCAGGAAGCAACAAGCAGCAAGCCGCTGCTGGGGCTACTTGACAATTTAATTATAAGACTTTATAAGATAGTAAAACAGAAAGGATAAAATGAAAGTAAAAGACGCAAAAAAGATTACAGAGTCGTTGACCAGGACCAGCAAGATGCCCGGCCTGAGTTACAGCTTGCCAGCGTGGGCTTGCCAGACTGGCGCCAAACTTAGGAAGATTCCAACGTCCCCTTGTTTTGGCTGCTATGCTATGAAAAATAACTATATCCGTTATCCTGCAATTAAAGCAGCTCAGTACAGGCGCCTGGATGCAATTAACAATCCATTATGGGTTGAAGCTATGGCTGCACAGATTAAGCGCCAGAAGTGGTTCAGGTGGCATGATGCCGGAGACTTGCAGAGCTCCGAGCATATGCAAAAAATTATAGAAGTATGCAAGCTCACCCCTGACACGCAGCACTGGCTACCGACTCAAGAGCGGCAATACTTGCCAGATCCTGGAGAGGTTCCAAAAAATTTAATTATAAGACTATCCGCTGCGAAGGTTAACGGCACAGCGGGCAACGCCTGGTCCCATAGTTCAACTGTGGTGACTGATGGAAGCGCCAGTTGCCTGGCACCTTCTCAGGGTGGCAAGTGTTTAGATTGTCGAGCTTGTTGGAATAAAGACGTTAAAAACGTGAGCTATGGAAAACACTAGAAGAGACCAGTTTAGAATCATTCTAAACTGTATTTTTTTTATTGGAGTAAGCAACAAGCAACAAGCATGGAAGCTACAAGCTACAAGCTACAAGCTACAAGCTACAAGCTATCAAGATAAGAGCTGCAAGCATCAAGCGACAAGCAGCAAGCATTATCTAATTTAAAGCCGCAAGCAACAAGATCCAAGATACTAGTACCTGGAAACATTTTGCAGGCACCATGAGTCCTGTGCCTGGCAAGGATAAAACTGTTCTGTGGGTGTCTTAAATGGAAGCTAATTTGATGAGGTGAGAAAGTAATTTTGTTTAGGGATGTTAACTTGAGCTCAACAGTGAAAAACTTGCCAGAACTATTATAGCCCAATAGATCGGGAGTCCCCAATACGCTAGTATTTTCAAGTCTAGTCCACGAAATAGTCGGTGTAATATTCTTAAGATCATGCCATAATTTTGTTTCAGGTTTCATTAAATAATGACCTAAACAGCTGCTTACAAAATCAAGGTGGGTTTACCCATTTTTGATACTTCTTCGTGTGTTGAAATCACTAATCGATGTGTCTCTCTAGCACCTAAAATTTTATTTTCAACTAAATTAATTGATTGAATATCATAATGTCTTCCGTCAGGTGTTCGTATTTGAACACGAGCATCTTGGACTACACTACCTTTCATCTTTGGTCCTAGAAACCTTTCTAGGATTGGCATTAAATCTCTACCTTTCAACATTATTTTTTTCCTATCATTGTTCTTAAATTATCATTTTCTTCTGCAAGTCTATCAATGTCATCTTTTAAACCTTGAATGACTTGACCTGCTTCTCTACATTTGTTCTGTAGTAATTCTTTTTGTTTAATCAGCATTTCTATTTGTAAAGTAAGATCACTGACTCCCCTATCTTCTCTAATAGAGTGTTTAAACTCATTTTCGTAAGAGATATCATTACCGTGGTCTTTTAATTTGTCGTAAATACGCTTATCTTTCATGTTTGACTTTATAAGACATTATATTTATATTGTCAAATATGGATACAGAACAAAAGAAAAAAACTGGATTACCAGCAAGACTCACACCTATGCAAATGAAATTTGCAGAGTTATTGATATACTTTGAAGGCCGTAAATTTGCTTATGAATGTGCTATCGAAGCTGGCTATTCTAAAGACACAGCTAGATCACAATCAAGTCAATTACAAAACGCTAAATTATATCCTCATGTAGTCAAATACATAGGAGAATTAAAAGAAGAACGTAATAAAAAATATGGCGTTAATTATGGTGGTCATTTAACAGAGCTCGGTAGAATTAGAGATGAAGCATTAAAAGCTAGATCTTTTTCTGCTGCCACTATTGCAGAGAAAGCTAGAGGTCAAGTAGGTGGTTTATATATTGAACAAAAAATAGTTAGAACAGGTAAAATAGAAGACTTAAGTGAAGAAGAATTAGACAATAGAATAGCAAATATTGTAGATGACAACTCTAGAATTATAGAAGTAAAAGAAGAATCTGATAAAGACCCTAAAGATATTAAACCTAAATTACCTTTAGCTTAATTTATTTTTTTAATAGTTTGTATTACTGATGTTGGAATGATTGTTGTGCTACCGATGTCTTCAAATGTAGGTGCTTCTTTAGATTTAATATAGTCACTAAATATTCTAGTAATGCCGTTCTTCTGGCTTAGTAAATAACCTTTAGAAACACAAGTAGGTAGTTTTGATTTGTTTAAATCTTTTGTGTTAGACCAACCCGCATCACCCTCGATATCAAGCCACTCTATTTCTACAAATGGGTAAGACTCAATCTTGTTGCCTAAAGATTTTAAATTTAAAGGGATTGTCTTTTTGTTTTTTATTCTTCTTTTTGATTTTTTTCTTTTCTTCTTCTTCATGAATCCCCTTGTTATGTTTTTCATTGAAGGCTCTCATCCAGTCGGATTGACCTGTCCAGTTTTTATTTCTGCCTATCATAAACTAACCCCTATAGTTTTTCTACAGATTTTTTACTACATTCTGAACCTAAAAGTTCCTCGCAGCCCCTGTATGCTCTAGAAGTGTTGATTACCAACGCTGATCACCTCAACCCCAGATCACCTCTATTTTGAAAAACCCTTTTTGCTAATTTGTGTATTCTCAAATTACTATAGGGAGGTGATGACCCTTGAAAAACCACACTTTTTTGTAAAAGTGTGACATATATATCACACTATCCTAGACAATCTATACAATATCTTGCATCTAAACTGCTTGTCCAACCATATAAATGATTATTACACTTTTTAGCTTTACAATAAATAGTCCCTTTACCCATGTCGCCGGACGCTTGATCCTGGTCCCTTGTCTCACGTTCCTTTTTATTTTGTAATGATTGTCTGTAGCTCGCATCTAGGTCACGTTGCTCTTGTTGTAATTTATTAAACATGTCCCTATCCTTCGTCATCCTGATCAGCTATCTCTTGTAATAACATTATCTTATTTTGCGCATGAGATATTATACCAAGATGTTGCTCAATTCTACCATAAAGTCCATCAAGTTGATCTACTGGCGCTAACTTTGTGTCAGCTTGTAGTAACTTTCTTAATGACTTTTCTTCTTCCATCATGATAGTATACTGTCGTTTTATTATTTCACTTACTATCTCTTTGTTCATAGTATCTGTCCACCCTTTCTAAAAACTGATGTTGATAATTAATAAACTCTTTACCATTTACAGAAAATTTCTGAAAATAGTTATCTGGAGTGCACATCAGAATTACACCCTGAGTTATCTCTGTATTGTAGACTTGGTTATGAGCTAGAGCGTAAGCACCTAACTGCATAAAATAGTCATCAATCCATTGTCTTTGCTTAGGTTTATTAGATTGTTTAAAATCTATTATACTATCTTCATAGTCATAAACGCCAACCAAATCTGTCTGGCCTGCATACTTACCAGGATAATGTAAAGTTACCTCTGATCCCCATACTTCGCCAATATCTTTTAATCCTTTCTCAATAATTGTATCTGCCATAGCTTTAGCAATCTCACCTTCTGGTGTTAGATCTAAATGTCCATCACCTAAAATATGTTTCTCTAAGTGTAAGTGCATATTAGTGCCTCTAGCAGCAGATGAATCTCTGATTCTTTCAGCTTCCACATCGCCTACTCGAGCCTTCCACCTAGCCAAAGATTCCTTCTTTTCCTCGGATTCTGTAGCTTTTAGTATCGTTGTAACACTTGGTAACTTTTCTTTACCAATGTCATAAGTTCTAAGTCCATCTGTTGTACTCCGTGTACAAGGTGGATAATTATAAAGTTTATTCCATTTCATAGTTTATCTTTTAATTCCTTTAGGTATTCTTCGTTTTCTTTTCTAATTAACATTTCTTTTCTTTTTCTTTCTAAAATTTCTTCAACCAAATCAGTGTCTGATTTAATAAAAGTATTAATTATATCTTTAAATTTTTTCTTATTTAATTTTCCTGTAGCCATAACCTTTTTTCCTATCACCATATAATTTAGTCCACGACCATGAAGTCAAAGCTGTTGAGTAATGGTATATTCTTTCAAGTATATATCTTATCATTACATTCCATTCCTTGCATCTAATATTTCTAAGTCTTTTTCTTTTTCTGCTTCGATGATGGCGCTGCCGATTTCTTGGACGATTTTCGGGACGATAGAATTTCCCAATGCTTTAAGTCTGTGTACCCTTCCGGATACCCCATGAGCCACTCTACCCAACTCGGGTTCAGACTGCCACCAGCTTGAGTCGAAAGAGCTGTACCTCCCTGGCTGTACTTCTGTTTCCTGTGATGCACATCGTCCTGTACTGGAGTCGACCATAGTTTTATTCTCTCTTCTGCTACCTTCATCCCCAGTGTATGCCCCCTGGTCTTGCCTACTGAGGGTGGCACTGTGTTCACTGAATCCTTCCAATCTCTGGCGTTCGGTGTTGGCCACATTAGATCTGGATGTGCCACTTGATCGTTGAGACTGATCGGCATTCCCTTTTCCAGTTTCATTTCCATTCTCTCCTTGGAGCTCGCCCCCCTGTCGCAATGTGCGTCTGGAGTTCTCCATATCTTCATCTCTTCCTGTTTCCATTCTATTGAGTGCAGCGCTGTCATTACGTTGTCGTATTTCAAATTCTTGAAATGGATCTTGATTGCGTTCCAATCCTCCACTGATGGGTGACTGAACCCTGCCTTGTCCCTTCTGAACCAGTGTTCTACTGTCGTCTTCTTGATGCCCGTTTTCTCGTGCAGTTCCTTGACTGATGTCTGTTCTCTCATGTAATCCACGAATTCTTGTTGCTCTGGTAGATTCTTCCTGGTCATCATTTCGTAATCCTTGTACTGCTCCATTAGTTCTGGGTTGTTCATGATCTCCTGTGCCATTACCTCGTCTGCTAAAGTTATCTGAATCCTTGATCCCGTTGATCGTAGATTCTTGCCTTGCAAGAGTTTTGTTGCGTGTTTCAGTGAGTCCTCTTTCGAATCCATTGTTGTCGGAGTTCTCCACATTTTTGGATCCACTTGTTCTTTCCCCTCTAATAATTCTGCTAGACCTCTCCCATAACCTTTTGTTGTTCTTCCTGGTTCGTTCGCCCTTGGAGTTGGAAACATTTTCATGTCCGTTGTTGGTTCCCCATACTGAACCTGTTCTGCTAGATTCCCTGGTGGTACTGTCGTTCTGCCTATGCTCTTCCTGTATTCTACTCTGTGTTTCATCGCTTCCTCTGATCGATTTTCTCTCATTGAAGCGCTTGGCGTGAGCCACAATCCAGATTCTTTCTCTTCTGTGGGGAGCTTGGACACCTGCAGCTGGAATATTGAACGTCCGGACTTCGTAACCTTCTCCTTCCAAGTCAGAGCACACAGTCTCGAAGACCACGCCGTCTTGGATGTTAGTAAGGCCTTTGACATTTTCTCCAATAACCCACCTCGGGGCAAACTCTTTGATGACTCGAAACATCTCTGGCCAGAGATGTCTACTGTCACTGGTTCCTTGTTGCTTGCCTGCGACTGAGAACGGCTGGCACGGGAAACCCCCTGTGATAATGTCTGGGAATTCTGTCCCGTCTTCTTCAAATTGTTTTTTTGTGATTGTTTTAATATCATCGTATACCTTTGTTCCTTTCCAATGTTTATCTAAAATTAATTTACAAAACTTATCTATCTCACAGAATGCTACAGTTCTAAAATGTCCTGTAGATTCTAAACCTAAACTAAATCCTCCGATCCCACTAAATAGATCCAATACTTTCATCCTTAGTCCTTTCTTTCCATACTTTTAATATATTCATAATGTCTGATATTCTTACTTGATTTTTTCTGTTATTGCAACCAACGCAACAAAAAACTATGTTATCTCTACTATAAGTTTTAGTTGTATCTAACCTGTCTATTGAAAAGTTAGTCTCAATTCCAGATTTTCTACTCTTCTGTCCTTCTCCTCTAGTTCCTAGACGCCTGACATAAGTCCATTGCTTCTTGCAATACTCACACGTTCTGCCATGGTCCTGGACATACAACATTAGTTCTGCGTATATTTCTTGTTTAGTCATGTCTGGTACCCATTTCTTTCTAGTGCTTTCACGCTTAGCTCTTTGAAAAATACCACCTATTACTTCATTGACATAGCCTTTTTCTGTGTTGATGTACTTGTTTTCTGCAAGTGCAATTTTTTCTTTATTTTCAGCACGATAGACAGCTTTTCGTTTTCTATCACAAGGAGAACAACAGAAATTATAGTTTCCATTTTTACTTAAATAAAAGTTATCTAAAGTCATTTCTTTCTTACAAATGTAACACCTTTTTAATTTATCCACAGATACATCCCATAAAATTTCCACTACCATCGTTCATAATATGTAAATTTAATGTATCTGCATATCCTGTCAGCTTAAGCCTAAGAATCTCACATAAATCAAAACAATCTATCTCACCAATTATTTCTATTCCCTCCATTATTTGTTTTGTTACTGGTATCAGTTGATACAGTCCATCGTTTAAAATTATAAGATCCATTATCTATCTTTGTCAGTATATTCATCTGGACTTTTTGTTCCCCACGCTATTATTTTTTTTAGATTCATAGCTTTCATTTCTAATGTTGCATAAGGTTTCCAAGCTTTCTTAATTAGATTTAATTCTAATAAAAGATTAGACCATTGTTTTGATGTAATGTCATCACTAGTTATA
>WLWF01002072.1_pt1 | contig 15115 bp, 21 predicted proteins | sample 6718331 | NCBI WGS metagenome assembly WLWF01 (sample SAMN12718692, study PRJNA515312) | sponge metagenome | isolation source: marine sponge | host: Mycale hentscheli | place: New Zealand: South Island, Marlborough, Capsize Point | collected 2003-05-01
CGCGGCAGTTGCAGAAGTAAAATCACTTACTGTACCGTTTAACAAGGAAGAACCCGACACCTCTGTAACCGTCCCATCACTGTTCAAGATAACAGGCTTACCAGAGCTGGTGACGTTACCGCTTGCTGTAAAACTTACTTGCTTCCCCGCTCCCGCAGGAAAAAGATCAGAGAGATTCGTCATCCTGTATAGTCCTTAATATTAATCTGCGTGGCTGTGATTGCGTTGCCGATAAGGTAAGTCGTTGAAAAAGAATTAGCAGTTGTGGCGTATTGATTAACGTCATCACCTGTCCCGCCGCAAACGTAGAATTTCTCACCATTAGCACTAAAAGCTAAACCTCCCGGCGAAGTTTCTTCTGAATTAACAGAAAAACTAATTGAATCATAAGAAGCTGTAGACAAATCAAAAGCCGAGGAAAGGCTATACTGGTAAATCGAATTATTTTGTCTTCCTAATAACCACATTTTGCTGCCATCAGGTTTAAAAAATAAATCTCTTGGGCTGTTATCTTGCGAAGAAATACTAAAGCTTACTGAGTCGTAAGACGCTGTGGACAAATCAAAAGCTGAAGAGCAAGAGTATTGGTAAATCGCATAGGTGTTTAACCCAACTCCATAAAACTTAGTCCCATCTGCATTAAAAACAACATCTTCCATATTGCCATCTTGAGAAGAGAGGCTAAAACTTACTGAATCATAAGACCCTGTTGATATGTCATATGCTGAAGACAGGGAATATTGAAAATAAGCATCCCCCGTTACTCCGTTAATAAACATTTTAGTGCCATCTGCATTAAATTGTATTCCCCTTGCTTGTGAGTCTTGACCAGAAGAATCAAAATCTTTAGACAACGATGCGGTGCTAATATCAAAAGCAGTGGTTAAGGCATATTGAAAAATGTTTTTAGCTCCGGGTGGATAAACACCACTTACCACATACATACTTGTTCCGTCAGGACTAAACACTAAGCCTACAGGATCGGTGCTTTGCGAGGAAACAGAAAAATTTTGTGTATAAGTTGCCGAGGAAATATCGTAAGCGATATTTGTTACTCCTGCCTCTATTCGTCCGTCTGTCTGGACGTAATAATCAGAGCCAATCGTGAGACTTGTCTGCACCTCGTTCCTAGAACCCCAAGTGTTAATCGTGCCTGTCGCTGTGTCGCTTATTGCGCCAGAGGCAATACCTAAGAGGTTTGTTGAGGTGAGGTTGCTAACGTCTGCTACTTGTACAACAGTTGAATAGCCGTAATTATCTAAATTGTTGTAGAAGGTAATAACGTCTACTTTCTCGGTACTGTTATAAGCAACAAACGGATACTTAGGCTGTGCAGGAGCGTTAAAAGCCACTTCACTATCCAAAGTGGTAGTTGTTCCACTAATTGATGCTAGTCGATAAGCCGCTGTGTTACTCGGTGTGTTGTAAGGTATAATTGTTTTTCCAGCATTAGCATCAAAAGCAATACCCATAATATATAACGGTTCACTTGTAATCAGCACTGTGCCACCAAAGGTAATACTCGTCCCAGAAACTTCTCCCGCAACAGCTACACCCCCAGAACCACTTAAACGGTAAGCTATTAAAACTCGGTTAACATTCGTATCAAAAGCTGCTGCTGACTCCGAAATTATGCCAGATTCAAAAGTTACAGCAGTGCCAAAACTAATGCTCGTTCCCGAAGTTGTTCCTACAACAGCTTTACCTTTGTTAGTGTCATCGGCATCTTGATACGATATGACTGTACGATCATTAGAAGAGTCATAGCAAATACCAATGTAGTTGGTGCTACCTGACTCAAACGTAGTTGCCGACCCATAGCTTATACTTGTTCCTGAAACTGTCCCAATAAGAGATTTTCCATATTGGCTTCCGCTATAATCCATATAAGCAATTACAACTTTATCGTTGGTAGTGTCGTAAGTTACATTGTTGTAATACACATTAACTGACGCATAAACCGCTTCCGAACCGAATGAAATACTTGTTCCTGAAACCGCTCCCACGATAGCCGTTCCGTAGTTGCTGTTACTTTCGTCTTTATACACAGTCACAGTCTGTGATGTATCAGGATCGTAAGTTGCATTTATGTAAGTAGTCGTACCGCTATTAAAAATAACAGGTGTTCCATAACTAATACTCGTTCCGCTGACAGTTCCTACAATAGCCGTTCCATACCGACTGTTATCTTGATCTTCATAAAATATAACCATTTTGTTATTGGCTGAATCATAAACAATAGCGGGGTACATCGTAGTAGCTGCTTCAAAATTTACGGCAGTTCCCCCACCCGCTGCTGTACCACTAATAGCCGCAGCCTTCCCCGCCGCCGTGAGAATAACAGGCGCACCAGATGTGATTGTCCCGTCAGCTACAAAGTCTGTGTTGTTTTGACCGCCACCTGCTGGCAGCAGATCGGCTAAATTCGTCATTTATACGCTCCAACCAATGGTGACGTTTATGTAGGTCATCACAATTTCTGCGAAGTTCTTATCAAAAGTTAGGTTAGTAGCAGAACTCGCTATGTTGCTGGAGTTTCTGTCCACGGTAAAACTGCTAGTAGCAGCAGCTCCCGTTCCATCCTTAATTGTTACCGTATCACCAGCCGATGGGCCAGAAGGCAAAGTAATCGTAATGCCTCCCGCTGTCGCTATGATGTAGTCTCTGTTAACCGCAGAGTAACTAATTCCTTTTAGTAAAGGAGTTATTGCACCAGAACCACCGTTAGCAAAAGGTAATACTCCTGTCACGTTAGCAGCAAGATCACAATACTGAACTGCTGTTGACCCTGTACCGCCATTAGCGGTAGGAAGCGTTCCGGTAACATTCGATGCTAGGTTACAATAGTTAGTAGCTGTAGAACCTGTTCCACCATGACCTGTTGCCAACGTACCAGCCATTGTAATCGTGCCGCTAGAGGTTATCGGCCCACCTGTATAGGTAAGTCCTGTGGTTCCTCCAGCTACTTGAACAGAACTAACAGTACCACCACCAGCTTCTGTAAAGTTTGCATCAATAACCGCTGCGCCAGCGCCAGCTCCGTCTGCGTAGACGTAAGCTTTAGAACCGTTAGCAATCGTCACTGTTCCACCAGAACCCTGCTTGATCGTAATACTCTGACCGCCAGTGGTAGAGTTCTCAATCATCCAGACTTTAGAAACCGTATTAGGCCCAAGGGTTACCTCTCGCGTTGTAGTTAAAGAAACCGCTGAAGTAATCTTTAAAAACAAAGAACGAGTGGGATCAGCCGTAGCGTCAGCCATTGTAAAGGTTTCGTTAGAATCAGCAGCCATCTGCTTGGTTCCATAACTAAAAGCATCTGCAACCAAGGAAAGGTTCGTGTTGGTAGATGTACCCCACGTTCCGCTTTCGTCACCTGTCGCTATTTCTTTTAGTCTTAAATCATTTGTGTAAGTTGCCATTTCATTACCTCAAGTTATCAAGGGATGCTTGTCCAATTTGGTGTTTGAGAAGGAGTCATGTTAATCCAGTTAGGATTCTGCGAAGGATCAATGTTTTGCCAGATAAGGACTCGACCTACCTCACCTGTTGCACTCAATCCTGTCGGATATACATTAGTTGCAGCCTCTACGACATAGGCCGTACCAAGCGCAGATGTTGCTGATAAACCAGTAACAGGTATTTCTATTAACAAGTCAACAGTAACGCCATTGAGTACGCCTGTCGCTTGCAGTCCTGTTGGTGAAACATTAGCGGGAGCAACAACACTAAACGAAGTTCCTAGCTCAGCAGTTCCAGAAACTCCTGTCGGATAAACTCCTGTTGTTTGTTGAACGCCAGCAGTGCCGACCTCACCTGTAGCCTCTACTCCCGTTGCCGAGATTTGAGCGTTGTGATGTACAGTAACGCTACCTACTTCTCCTGTAGCTACAACACTGCTTACCGCTACTTCCCCCGGAGCTAGAACATTGGCTGTTCCAACCACTCCAGTAGCTGCAACTCCCGTTACATTAACGGTAGCTCCAGCAAAAATACTTCCTGCGCCTACATTTCCTACTTGGCCTGTGGCCTGAAGCCCTAGAGATTCTCCCCAAGCGCCGTCACCCCAAGCGCCTCGACCCCATCCTCCGATAACAATCGTGGCGGTTGTGTCTTCACCCCATGTTCCATCACCCCATGCGGCGCGACCCCAACCAACCCCAGACATTAAGCAATCCTAATCAACGCATTTGAAGAATCCGCAGTAGGCATAACGATTTTAAAATCACCAGCAGTAGATGTCTTATCACCACCAAAATCTAATACAACAACACTGGGATCGCCAGCAGCAGTATCATTATAAATGAGTGCGCCTCTAGCTGTTATGGTTGCTGTACTAAAGGTCAAATCATCAAAGTCTGTAAAAGCCGTGGTGCTGCTTGATGTAGGCGTTACATTAGTAAGAGTACCACCGCCTGCCGAATATCCGCTTCCTGATATTTCATTAGAAGTCGTATATGCAGTAGTAGCTGCGGTAAAAGATGCACTGTTATCATACAAGGCTAACTTAAAAGTATTGCCTGTTGAATTAGTAAAATTGTGTGTCGCAGTCATAAGTTCAGTCTTAAAACTGGTACACATATAGTTGCCTGAAAAAGCCATTTAAAGCCTCCTAATGTGTTCTGCCAAAGAAGCTTCCCCGGCATTAAGTAAAAGATTATAGATAGTTGTTCGCTCACTTTTTGCAGATTGCTTCATGTAATATAAAACAATTTGTTGAATTTGAGATTTAAAAGCTTCTGCTTGCTGCCTTAATACAGGGTCAGCACTTTGAGAGATTGAAATAATTTTATTAGCGCAATCAACTGAAAGTTCCTCAGGAGTGAAGCCGCGATTGTGAGTGGTTTCTACACCGACCTGACCAACGTCAGATTTTATATCAACCGTAAACATTAGATTCTTACACTCCTTACAGCTCCCGATCTAAAGGAATCAGTAGTATCATATCCTTCACCCAATGACTTCAGCCTCGAAACTGCATCTTCATACTTAGCGTTATACCACTGCATTTGATCAGGCTCTCCCTTAAGGTAGGTATAGCCCTCAACCAAACAAGCATAAAGCAAAGCGTTTTCTGCGTTAGAACCTAACCAGCTCTCACCGCTTGCTGTAGTGGTGATTGACTCAGGTTCATACATATAATGAAGCTCAACTGCGTAATTAGCATCAGGAGTTGGCCCAATAATAAAACGAGTATCATCGAAAATGCTGTAATACTTAGGAACACCCTGAGTGGCTTCTACCGGATAAGCCTCACGCATAAAGTTAACGTCTTTAAATATAAGAAACTCATAACCAGTATTATCAATCGCTAAAGAATAAGACGCTAAAAATCCATCAGGCATCGTTAGATACGGATTCCCCTGACTTAATGTTCCCGTATCATTCTTACGCAAATCAGGTATTTGACACGTTCTTAGAATTCTTTGCTCAGCCTGAGTAATAATGGTAGGCAAGTTAGTAACAAAAGTAGTCTCACTACTCTCAAGATAATCCTGTATAGCTGTCTTTAATGTAGTAAAAGTAAAAGCCATTATCTGTGCCTAGCCGTTTTTCTGGCAATTCGTTTAGGTTGTGAAGAATGTTGCTTTCCAGCTTTACTGTCTTTTCTTTTCTTTCGGGTAGTCGCTGCATATTCTTGAGGAGATAACGACTTTATTGCACTACTAGGTAAATACCTTTCACCTGTTTTAGCACTAGGCTTACCAGACTTAGTTCTCCATTTCTGGTTAGTCCACTTCTTCAAAGACTTCTGAGATTTTTTAAGAGCCATTATTTATAGCCCCCTCCTTTATCCTTGTATTGTTTAGCTAACATTTGCGCTTTTCGTGCAGACCACTGTCCGGGCTTGCCACCTTTTGATCCTGCTTTAATTCTATTAAAAAGACTTTTACGCATGGTTGGCTTAGTGTAATTACCAGCCTCGTTTACACGAGACTTTGCTTTTTTCTTTGCGGGTGCTTTTTTTCTCACTGCCATAATTATGAAGGCGTATTCGCCTGTCCTCCCATGCCGCTATGATTAGAACAGTAGTAGTAAAGCGTAGGCGCTCCGATAGCTACAGTTATTTGCGTATAAGCGCCAGACGAACCCGGACTACCTACAGTTACCACGCCAGTGGTGTATTCAGAACCACCACCCCAAGTGCCATCGCTTATTGTAGAAAAACGCAAAGGATGAGTTCCATTAGTAGAATCTGACTGGTCAAAACGATAGGTGTTTCCTTCAGTAAGACTAACCGTAGCCTGTTGAACGCCATCAATGTAATACTTGTTACCACTACCCGGATTAGAAACTGTTATGGCAAACGTGTCAGAGACAGGAGTCACATCACCCACAGCTCCAGTAGCTGCTACTCCAGTAACACTTACCGTCACATCAACTTCGTTAGTTTCTACCGAAATATTACCAAGGTTAGCTGTAGCTGAAACTCCTGTGACCGTAGCTGTAGCAGTAATAGGTATAATCTCTACCGTAACTCTTCCCACATGACCAGAACAATCAAGACCAACAGTACGACTTCCCATTGCTGTGTTTCCACCGCCGACAGGATCAAATGCAGAAAGTTCTCTGCTTTGATGAAAACCGCCATCAGGTCTTGGGTTTCTTAAAGCCTGAGGATCGGACATATTAATAAGTCCTAACCTCCACTGAGGATTATCTACATCGACTACGTCTTTGCCTACAAGCATACCATTAGGTCTGCCTGCTTCTATTTGAGGAACAAGGTCTCTAAGCTTGTATCGAAAACCAGTTCGATCACAAAACCCAAAAGCGTGTTTGCCGCTCGCATAACTACTCATAAGTATTGATACCCACCCGGCACAACATAAAGAGAAGCTTTCTCTCTGGCTGAATCAGCAGCCATAGTCCATTGTTCTTCGTATAGTTCTTTTAACATAGGAACAAGCTGAGCAGCTTCAGGTTTCTTTTGAGCAATCATATAAGCTAATCCTGCGGTTAAGCAGGGTAGAAACCTAGCTGGAACATCCATATTCAAAGAAGCTGGGCTTCCAGCATCTTCTATTCTTTCCATGTAGTAATAGCCAAATGTCCAAGTTTGCGAAGAATCAGGAACAGGCCACACATTAATAGTAATTCCGCTAGGCGCTCTTTCAACCCAATACTGGATAGGTCTTCCCTGTAACAACTTATTGGTTTGATGAGAATACTGAGCAATAGAAATGCGCTGCATAGTCAGGTCTGACTGTTTAGTAGTATCACCTGCGTTGGTTCTCATGAAAGCTTCTACTATATCCAACTTCTCAGAAGTTAAAGGATAAGCTCCTTGCCCCGGAGTTAGAGTCTCTGTTGCACCCTTAACCGTCCACAAACTTAGCCCTCTGTTTTGCCAGTCCAGCATTAAAAGGTTTAAGCTTCTTCTTGCTGTGCGATAATCAAAGCCAGAACGCAACTCTAAACCACAACGCTCATAGGCTTCTTCCATAACATCGCCTAGATCAAGATTAAAAGTGTAAGTTCCGCTAGTAGCCATCAGACAATTCTACCTCGCGTTTGTCCCTGAACCGCTTTGCCGTCACCGACTCTACCTCCAGTAAACATTTTTTTGTTGATGCCAGCCTCGCTCATAGCAATAGCCATCGCTTGGTTTCGATCAGTGACTTTCTTTCCAGAGCTAGACTTAAGCTTACCGTCTTTAAACTCTTTCATAACATAGCCCACTTTCTCTTTACCTTTCATATCAACATCTCCATCGCTTTCTGGCTTGTCGCAAACGACTGTTAGGGTCTTTTGCTGCTTTAGGAAACTTTTTCATTTGTCCTTCAGAGCGAGCGCAATAGGACTTTCGTCTTTTTGCATTAGCCTTTGAGGGTTTTTTTTCTGTAACAGCGGTCTTTAATTTACTGCCGGGATTAGCCTTTCTGTAAGCTTTTACACCCTTATCTGTCATTCCTGCGCCTTTCTTGGTTGCTCGAAAGTTACCGGACTTAACAGAGGTTTTTATCCCCATGTCTTTTCTTTTAGTAGCGCCGCCTTTTTTTAAAGTGCGTTTTCGATTAGATGTCTTAGAAACTACGCTTAGGTTAGAGCGTTTGTTATTTCTAGGGTTACCATCCTTGTGATGAACATCTTTCCCATCGCCCTTTTTTACAGAGCCAGAAGCCTTTAAAGAATTTCGAGCAGCATTTCTGCCAGCTCTATTTTTCTTTTGAGCAGACTTCTTGTGATAATTATCGTATTCGCCTCGATAATTTCTAGCCATCAAACTGCGCCTTGTAAGCCTGTTTCACGAGAGTTTCTTTTTTTTCCCTGCGATCTAATTCAACACCAAACTCACGAGCAAAGTCTTCTAATTGAATCTTTGTCATTTGATTCAGTTCAGCTTTAGACGTTTCTTCTACTTCCTCAACTACTTCTTTTTTTTTAGAAGAAGAGGAAGAACCACCCATGCTTTTAAGTTTTGATTTAGCCTCAGTCTCTGTCATTAGCTCAAAGACTGCTATCTCAAGCTCACCATCCGAATTAGTGCTACCAATTTGATAAACCGGATCGCCATTACTAAAGTTTCCGTTTTGAACTACTTCTAGTTTCTTAGCCATAATAAAATGCCCTAAACGCTTGCATACGTCTTAGTTAAAGTTAGGATCAAAAGATAAGTGTCGTTAGCGCCAGCATTGCTGGTGGTCACTAAAATATCTCCTGTCTTTCCCGCTGCTCCGCTATTAGGGATACCTGTCGGGGTAAAGTCTAACTGGTCAGACCAGTTCTCTAATAGATTAAGCAAAGGAACATTGGTACTGGCATCCCAAAATAATTCAACGCCCATACCTACATTAGAATAAGTTATTCCCTGCAACACAACGCCGTTACAAACTTGTCCGGTAAGAGGATCAGAGCTTAAAGTAGAAACATCTACCAGAACCGCATCTGTTTGACCTGTCCCGTCACTCACATTTGTAAACTTTAAGACAGCATTTCGTGGGCCATCCTCAATTACTTGGCTGGTAAGTGCATCTGCCATATAAACCTCCAGTAAAAGCGGGGCAAGCCCCGCTATAATCTAACCGCTAAAAGGGGTTGCTAAAGTTCCGCTACCAAGGTTAACACCTTGAACTAAATAACGATTAGCAAACACAGCGGTTATAGAGAAATAACTTCCTGCCACACCACCAGTCGTTGTTCCATCGAAAACTAACTGGTAGTTAGAGGAGCCATTTGGCTCAAACACATGGACAGCACCCAAGCCAGCTTTACCTTGAACCATTGATCCAATCATAATATCACCGACAGTGGCACTTCCAATGGTGGTGCTTGTTCCAGAAGAGGTTAGCATAAGAAAACGGTACTCAATTCCCACATTGCTTAATGTGTTAGGGCCACCACCTTTTCGGAAAGGGCCAGCAGAAGCGACAAGGCCGTCTGCATTTATAGTAGGAAGAGTAATAGTCAGAGTGGAGTTATTGATAAGAATTAGTTTACCCGCATGATCGGTAGGGTTAATTGTAGTATCAGCCGTTAACGCAACTACTGATTCTGGCCCTTGATTGTAAGAACCACCCATTGATCTGATCGGGCCTTGGAATGTTGATAAAGCCATTATAGTTACCTCTTTACGAAAGGATTGGTCTTAGCGTCTTCGTAAACGTCCACTTGGCTGGTCGCTAAAACTTTATGTACCAAGAATAAAATAAGGGGCGACAAAAGCCGCCCCCTATCGTTTAGGAAGTACCCGGAGAACCGTATATTCCTAGTGGGTCAGAGACACCGAAGCTGTAACGCTCTCGCGCCTTGTAGCGCACGTTACCAGTATCGAAATCACCGTCCATTGAAGTTTCAAGCGCAGTACGCTCAAAGTGCTTCATGCCATTCGGTACATCAGTGATGATGTAGAAAGCATTGGTGTCAGTCAGATAGTGATTGACAGCGTAGCCTTCAGGAATGGAGCCATTATTTTTAATGGCATTGATGTCGTTATCAGATGTACTGACACGCAACTCTGAATCTAGGATTCGAGTAGCAACAAACATCAGGTTAGGTGGAACAATCAAACGTCTTGGTCGAGCCGCAATAAGAAGTCCACGCTCATCGGTGTAAGCTGCAATCGCAATGATCGCATCTTCCAATGAAGTCTCATTCAAATCAGCCGCTGTTGCAGGACGGTTTGAGTTAAAACCACCATTAACTTGAGGGTGACCACCACCGCCAGCTACGCCATCGCCAACCGCAGTAAACAAGTTAACACCATCGCCAGATTGATAAGCGTTAGTGAAACCATTGTTTAGTGGGAAGGCAGCTTTAACTTGCTTGGTGTAAGCCATCGCTCTTGCCAAAGCTTTAGTGTATCGCTGAGACAAAGACGCATAGAGGTTATCCTCCATTGCTTCTTCAGTAATAGCGAAACCCTGAGCTACAGTCTCGTGAGTATAACGAGCAGTGAAAGCTTCTTGCGCTGAATCATAATTGATTGCAGAACCTTCAGGCTTCACAGGCGCAGCGCCAAATCCACTCAACTTTACTTCTTCTTCAAACGAACGGTCAGAAGATTCAGTTTCGTAAATCATTCTGTCCTCGTCTTCGTACTTTGCATACTCTAAGCCAAACAGGGCGTTAAGACCCGGAAGTAGCTCTTTGAGCATTTGCGCTCTTGATATAGCCATTCGCTAAGCCTCCTATATGCCTGTGGCATTTCTGTATTGATGCATTCCAGCATTATAGGTTAACAACACATCCGTAAATGCGTCACCTACAGTGCTATCTGGGCCGTCCATAAACTCTATAATCCGTAAAGGAAGAGTATTCGTAGTGGCAGCAGTAGAAGCGTTAACTGAGTTATGGCTTCTGCCAGCTTGAACAGTACCCGCCGTCTGAACAATAGCAATGTTATTGCCAAGAGTAGTTTGTGCTAAAGCAGCGTTTCCTTGCATCCTAAAAACTGCATCAGGATCATCAAGAACATAAGCCATAGCATCAGACGCTACAGTTCCTGTAGGCCACATTTGATTAAATGTAGGCTGACTGGTGTTAGGGTCAGTGTAAAAACAACCCATAAAAATACCAATCGGAGTTGCTGTTGCAGTACCAGTATCTTTTTCGATAGTTCCGGTATTGACCAGCTTTACAAAATCGCCATAAAAAATATTAGCCGCATAACCGCTGGCTACTTTTATATGACGAACCTTTCCAGAGAACGAACCACAGGCAGATAAACCGCCAACTGGTTCTGCTCCCATAGGGGTTGCAGTCGCAGACATAGTAGTCTCCTATTGTCATTAGTGAAGACAGCCCCTTAAAGAACCATCCTCAATGTTTACTATAAGTTGTCCTGCTCGACCTATCTTTGATGAGAGGCATCACAGGGTTTTCTTCTCGCAAGAAACTATTGTCAACCGCATCCATCTGATTTTGAGCTAAGTTGCTGTAATACTTATCTCTCTTTGTAATTTCCTCTTCAGGAATTTTACACAACAAGAGACCGCCTACCTCAACATTTCCTTTAAATTTGGAATCAACATCAGACATCACTTTTAACTCAGGATGATCTTCTGCTTTCACAGGTATCCATCCTTCACGCATCTTTTGCGAGACATTCGTGTTGTCTGCCTGTCCCAGTGAGCTGGTACGAATCCAGCGAAACCTCCAACCCTTTATAGGAGTTGGATCGGGTAGAGCAGACGCAGGTCTCCAAGCATCGCTTGGTCTAGCTTGATTACTGCGTTCTTCTTCAGAACGTGCGGTGGTATCCACCTCTTTTGCGCTAATATCTTCTGACATTGCTTTCTCCTACATTTTCATGAATTCAGCAGCGTACTGTTCGTTGGTTATCCCAAGCTTCTTAGCGACATCAGCTTGAGACTTGGTAAGTCGTAGTTTGCGTGTTTTAGCTCCATTGTTTCGTTTTGATGGAGCGACCACGTTGGTATTACTGCGAGGCTGCGGAGTAGTCCGACTTACGGGAGTTTCCTCTACTACTTCCTCTTCCCCAAAATAATCAGGGAATCTAGTTCGCATTCTTTTATCGACTTCAGAATAATAACGCTCTTCCTGAGCGACAGGGTCAATGCCTAACTCTCTAGTTAGGGTGTCATGTATTGCATAACCTACCGCTGTCATCTCTTTGTGAAGAGCAGGAACCTGTTCTCCTTCTCTTGCGGTTGGTTGGAACCAAGGGTTCTCACCTTGCCACTTTACCTGAGCCTCACTAAGTTTTGGCCTTTCAGGAATAGGTGGCGCTGTTTCCTCTACAGGAGGCGCATTCTTTAAGCGTTGCGTTCTCCCGGCTATATCTCTCTGACGAATCTGAGCATCAGTTAATAACTTTTGAGCTTCAGCGATCTTGGATGTATCACCTGACTCGTGTGCAGATTTAAACTCTTCTTCAGCCTGTTTTATTTCTAGGTCTGTTTTCTTGCCAACAGAATCTAAAATGGCTGTCTCACCTTGGCGCAACAACTTTTTCATTTTCTGATTTTCTTCATGAAGCTTTTTGGTAATGCGTTCATGTTCGCTCAGCGTCCGTTCCACCTCTCCCCTTTTACGGCGATCAGCGTGATTTACGGCTCGCAGTTTGTTGATGCGCTTCTGTACTTTTTGACTATAACTTTGAAGTTCTTCCTCAGTAACATCATCATCATAATCAACAGTTTCAGCCGCTTCCTGTCGAGAAGGCTTTCTCTCCTCCTCAGGAGTATCATCAATAATCTCTACCGAATCATCTACGACCTCTTCTTTTACTCGTGATTTCACGCCAAAGAATTGATCTTCAGAGGTAGTCTCGGTCTCTGTAATTTCTGCACTCATACCTTCATCACTCCTCTAGGGTCTTCAACCACAGCTTCTACACTGTCATCGTTAATTAATCTAAATTCTTTTCCGTGAACCTTAAACCGAGTACCTGAATAAGACCTCATAATAATGAAATCTCCTTCTTTGCAGTAAGGCCCGTTAGGAAAACGCTTAGTATCTCCATAAGCGTCAGCACCTAAAGTTAATACAAAGCCTACAATAGAGCCTACTTCCTCCCGCTCAATAGTTTCTTGAGCTTTAAGGATTCCTCCATCGCTGGCTTTCTCAGGTTCAGGTAAAGAAATAAGAATTTTATACCCTTGAGGTACGGGAAGCTGGTGAGCTTTTCTAGCTTCCTCGTCAGTAGACTCAACGCCTACAGAACTTACACTTGCTAATGCTTCAGTCATTAGTTTTCCTAGCACTGGAATTAAGTGTCCAGAGTCACCATGCACCGCACTATGCGGAGATTAGTTTTCTTCTATGGTTTCCACCATATCAAGCAATTCTCTTTCAGCCAATGCGAGTCCTTCTATAATCCCGCAACACTTTTTATATTCTTCAATTGTTTTGCAACCGTCACCACTAATGTGATCAGCCGTTTCATTCATGTGCGCTCTTATTTTCTTTTGCAAATGAACTAGCAGATCACCATCACTCATCGTCACGATCCGTTATTTCTTTGGTTCTTTCGTCAATCATAATTTCTTTTGCTATCTCAACGCCCAGTTTAGCGCCCTCAAGCTTGTCTTGTGAAGCAATCTTTTTAGATTCTAACTCTTCTTTAGTGCTGGTTTCGGCAATCTTAACACCTAGCTTAGCGCCTTCAATCTTTTCAGTAGAGGCAATCTTCTCAGCAGTCTCGGTAAGATCAGCATTAATCTTCGCCAGATCAACCTGCGTCTTAGCTGTAATCTTCTTATCCTCACGCGCAAGCTCTTCCTTCCGCAACTGAAGCACTGGGTCTTGAGCTTGAGCTGCCATTTGCTCAGCTTCCATTCTTTGTATTGATTTACCTGTAAGCTGTTCTGCCGCAGGAACGACCAGTTTGGCTAGTCGAGTTTCCACATCCTCTGGCAAAGTAGAATCAACCGGAGGTAGATGCGTACCCAGCTCGCGCTCAATGTCTTGTCGATACTGAAAGGCAACGTGTTCCGCAATGTGAGCATTCATAGCAGCCTGTTTAATCTGAGCATCAGGCGAGAGGTTTAACTTCTCCGCTATCTGAGGATCATTTACTGCTGCCAGATGAATCTTGATGTGGGCTTCATGGTCTTGGTAGATAAATGCTTTGACCGGATCGCCAATAATAATGTTCATGTTCTCTGACACAGGATCAGTAGGCTTCATGTCATCTTCGTTAGGGACAATCTTATCAGCATCGCGTATACCTAAGACTTCCAGCATCTGTCGATGCAATAACGGAAGGTTATACATCTGAGGTGCTTGCTGTGCTAACTGAAGCGCCGCTTGATACTGCATAATTCTTTGAGCCATCGTGCCTGCGTTAGGATCACTCACAGGAATGATGTCTACCCTGTCATCGAAGTCTTCAGAGGTAACCGCCTGCTCTTCTGACTCGTAAGGGTAAGCTGTCGGCCCTTCCTCAGCCACAATAGTGGAAAGGATTTTAAGCTCTTCTTTCATGGAAGCGTGAACACGGGCCTGAACCGCGCTGATCACCTTCATTTCGCGCTCAAGTAGCGCAAGCGTTGTACCTACTGGCGCTTCACCGTTGATATCTGCTGCTTTTACGTCACCCGCAGAAGCGAATCGCCTTCCATCCTCTACAATCTCCTGCAACATCTGGTGAAGTACAGCAGATGGCTCCTTATACGGCAGGAATGTAATGTTATCTTTGATTACGCCGCCCGGAACGTCCACATCTCGGAATTCTCCCGGCATAATCGGCGAATCATCGCCCTTAATCCGCAATCCTCGCGCTTTTAAGCCGCCCGGAAGGTTGGCTAACGTACCAGCGTCAACTAATTGACGCAATAACGAAGTAGCTGACTTGGTTAAGCCCCCAATCATGTGGGTTAAGCCAAATCCGTAGAAACCAAACCCCGGCAAATACTGATAATGAACAAAATGTTGACGCTTTATCTTTAAATTATCACCTTCCTTCCAGTTTCTGCGGATAGAAAGAATGATATTGGACGATTTGTCCACTGTAATGATGTAAGGCAAGCCAATATTGGTAGGTTCGTTGTCTTCTAGGTCTTCAAACCCAGCCAAATCTACGTTAACCATCATCTCAAGCAAGGTATGTCGTTGATCTACCTCATAATTAGGGGTAAATCCCGTCATCTTGTCGTATTTCTCAGCAATCTCCGTGGTATCCGGTGCAGGCGCAGGCAGTTCGATGTCT
>WLWF01002074.1_pt1 | contig 15106 bp, 16 predicted proteins | sample 6718331 | NCBI WGS metagenome assembly WLWF01 (sample SAMN12718692, study PRJNA515312) | sponge metagenome | isolation source: marine sponge | host: Mycale hentscheli | place: New Zealand: South Island, Marlborough, Capsize Point | collected 2003-05-01
TTTGTTTTGGATCGAACAGTTCCAATGACCTCGTAGCCACTTCGAAGTAATTCGGCCGCGATGTGCTGCCCGATGTAGCCACTAATGCCTGTGACGAGGACTCTTTCGGTCATTTCTGATTGCTCCTAAGGAGTGAGGTTGGCGTAGTCGGTGCATTCGAAGGTGTCGGTCTCCAAAACTTGCAAAATGCAAGTTAACAAACACTTTCATTTCTTGCAAACCGCAGAGATGTAGCCCTCTACTCTGGCCCGATCAAATGTTCGCACTCCACCGCGAATTTGACGTTCGCCCTATAACCCTCGCCTTTGCCCGACTTGCCCTCTGACCGATTTGCTGAAGCCCCGGAGTTCAGGGGTCAGAAGAATCAACGAGATGGGTTAGAGCTACTCAAACCAGGCGCTTGAACCCCTCACGAAATGGCAACCGTTAGCACCGAACCACCACCGACGTCATCGGAGCTCCGCTTGGCCTATGCGCCGGCAACGCCCCGGGTTGACTGCTGAGTATGTCGAGTCGGAACAAAGAAGGCGGCCAGCACCAGTGCGGCCGCCATCGCCGTGGCAATAAGCCGGAGGTCCATTGTGCTGGCGACCGGGTCTCCCACAGCGCCGAGCACGCCGACGATCCAGATGGTCACGCCGGTGACGGCGACCGCGTAGTTGACTCGGCTGAAGGCGACAAAAATGGTGGCCCCGAGCAGGCTGACGAAGAGGAATACTTCGGCACTCGGCGACAGGGCGACGTCGAAAGCCCACATGATGACAAGGCCGACGCATGTTCCGGCCAGTCGGTGGATGACCCGGTCCACGGTGCCGTCGCGGTCCGGCTTGCACATGAAGGCCACCGTCATGGGTAACCAGTAGGGATGCGGAAGTGATGCCGCCTCCGAGATCGCGGTGGCGATGACCATGACGATCGCGAGGCGAACCCCGTGCAGAATAAAAGTCCGGTCCCACCCCGATGCCCATCGTTCGATCGTCCACGTTCCCCGGTGTTGGCCGCGAGCAATACCCATCGCCACCGCAGCGACGGTCTGAGCGAAACCGCCTAAACCGATCAAGAGGACCGAAGCTCCTGCGTCCTGGACTGGAACGGGCATTCCGATGTAGATGGTGAACGTCACCAGGGTGAACATGCCACCGAGGGCAGCGCGTGCGCTCTTACTACCGATGGCCCCGCACGCGAATGCAACGGGCGCGGTCAGAGCGATGGCGACGATGGCCCAATCGGAGACGGCATGGCCCACGAAGGTAGCCGCCATCAGCGCCGCGGTGGTCCACAGCATCGTTCGCCACCGCTGGCCGAACGGTTGCCCCGCTTCGCTCACCGCAACGAAAACAGCCCCAATATGCAAGGGGATGGCAAGAGTCCAGTCGCCGTTGACAATGGGGATGGCCGTCACGATGGCGATGACCACTGCGGCCCGCAGGGCATCGGGCCAGTCGGCCTTGGAGAGATCGAATCGAATGAGGCTGGCTAACCTGCCTCGGTAGCTCGACATGACAACTCCCGCGGTCGTGGGCTGTGGCAGCAAGTTTAGGGTTCACCCCATGGAGCCATTACGAATCGGAGTTCTGGGAGCCGCGCGCATCAGCGACAAGGCCATCATCGAACCCGCACGCAACACCGGACATCGATTGGTGGCGGTCGCCGCCCGCGATCGGAACCGAGCCGAGCAATTCGCTCAGAACGGAAACATCGAACGAGTCGTGGACTCCTATCAAGAAGTGATCGACGACCCGGAGGTCGAGGCGATCTACAACCCTCTTCCGAACGGTCTGCATGGGCCGTGGAACCTCCGAGCGATCGCAGCCGGCAAGCACGTCTTGAGCGAAAAACCCTCGGCCAGCAACGCCCCCGAGGCCCGCGACGTTCGAGACGCCGTGAACGCTTCCGGTGTGAAGTTCATGGAGGCATTCCACTACCGGTACCACCCCGTCATGAAGCGGATGCTCGAGTTGGCGAGCTCTGGTGAATTAGGTGACCTTGCGAACATCGACGTTCACATGTCCTTCCCGAATACCGATCCAACCGACCCTCGCTGGGACTTCGACCTCGCTGGAGGGGCGACGATGGACGTGGGTTGTTACGCGATCCACGGGCTCAGAAGCCTGCGCGACGTGGGTGGCGGAGAGCCGTCACTGGTGGCGGCGACGGCTGTCGAGCGTCCCGGCTCCGGTGGTGTGGACGAGCAACTAGAAGCCACCATCAGGTATCCCTCGGGACTCACGGCGCGTTTCGAGTCGAGCTTCGTCGTTCCGGAGATGGACTTCACCATGAGAATCACGGGCACCTCAGGTGAGGCGTTCGCCCACAACTTCTGCGTCGCCTCCTTCGATGACCGCATCACGGTCACTGTCGATGGAGTCGAGCGTGTCGAGGAGTTGGGGACGAAGACGAGCTACACCTATCAACTTGAAGCCTTCGCCGATTACCTCCGAAACGGGACGCCCATCTTCAGCGACGCGGACGACGCGGTTATGCAGGCCGAATTCATCGACGCTTGTTACTCGGCCGCCGGACTTCCGCTCCGCCCGACGACGCACCTTTAGTCTGCGCGTATGAACGTCGCCATCGTCGGCGCGACGGGCAGTTGCGGTCGCCAGGTCGCTGCCCAGATGGTCGAGCGTTCCTTGCTGTCCGAAGACGCGAACCTCCACCTCGTGGGTCACGCGGGTGGCGCCCACGAGTCGGAACTGTGGGGATTGCGGGCGGACCTGTACGACGCGTTCGCCGACGCGGCTCCGGCGATTCACGTGGGCACCGATGTCGGCGATACGGGTGCTGACGTTGTCGTCATGATGGCTGGCGCCACGGTTACACGTGAGACCACCGACCGTGCTGCTTTGGCGGCGACGAATCACCGGATCTTCGATGATGTCGCTACCGGTGTTGGGCGAATGACGGGTGACGTCACCGTCGTGGTGCAATCGAACCCCGTCGAACTCGCCGTGCAGTCGTTGGCATCCGTCGTCCCTCGACATCGATTGATCGGCGCCGCGGCCTGGTCTGATTCCCTCCGTTTCCGGCGCGAGCTCGCCGCCGACCTGGGGGTACGTCGGCCCATGGTGTCCGCCCAGATGTGGGGGCAGCACGGGGACCACCTGGTACCGATCTGGTCGGGGATCCATGCCCGCGGGGTAAGCGAGCAGAAGCTGGCCGACATCATCGGGCGGGCGCGCGAAGGACGATCACTTGCGGACTTGAGTAGTGAAATACCCGAGGTTCGATCGCGCGCACTGGAGTTGGTGAATGCTCACGACGTGCACGGAGCCTTCGAGTTCATCCAGGGGCAACCTCCGGACATTCGGGCGGCCGTCAAGCCGTTCTTCACCCACTTCACCGCCGGTCGCACGACAGAGCTCGCCACGGCGCACGCAGTAGTCGACGTCGTGGGCTTTCTCGTGCATGGAGAGCAGGTGGCCATCCCCGCGCAGGTGATCCTCGATGGCGAGTTCGACAACCTTCGAGGACCGTTGGCCGTCCCCGTGTTACTCAGCCCGACCGGGTGGTCGCAGACGGTCAGCACCGAGGTCGCCGACGATGAGCGGGAGGCACTACGTCAAGCGCATCGGGCGATCGAATCAACGCTGCGGACCTAAGCGCCCGAGCCTGCGATGGCGCAGTTTGGCTGGATTGCCTCAGACATCGACGTCTTCGCGGGTTCCCGCAATGGACGCTCCATCGATGAACCAGCCGTCATCTTCGAGAACGAGCCGATAGATCATGATGACTGATGGTGAGCCGTCTACCTCGACCCTCATCAGCACGGTGTCTGTTTCTCGTTGGCACTCAGGGAAAGCGAGTTCCGGGCTGTCGATCAAGAACGGGTAGGTGCCGACGATGATTTCCTGGAACTGTTCAACGCTCACCGAGCTTTGGAACGACTGCGATGCAAAGGATCGGGCCGTCGCGAAGTCACCTGTCGCAAAAGCCTCTTGTTGGCCATCGATTGTTTGACGAGTCGCGTCGAATGTTTCCTGTGTGCATTCAGCGACTTGAACGTCCGGCTGGCTCGGATTCTGGGTTGGTGTCTGCTCGGGTTGCGCTGTCTGCGATGGCGCGGGCTCGTTGGACGGTGATGGGGTAGACGACGGTTCTTGCGTCTGCGCGGGGGTCTGCGTGGGGGTCTGTGTGCTTTCCTGCCCGCCGGTGGTTGAGCCCGTCACGCATGCCGAGAGGAGGGCGGCTGCAAGGAAGGGAAAGACGAAGCGCATAAAGGCACGGTAAGTCAGATTCGGGTGAACCACATGTCGACCACGGCCCTTCCCTCGCGAATCGCTCGACGCTCGTAGTGCGTCACCGGACGCCAATCGGGGCGAGGGATCACTCCGCCCTGCCATGCAGTGTGCTCGTCGAATGCCGCGCAGATGGATTCCGCATACTCGGCCCAGTCCGTCGCTAGGTGCCAGAAGCCACCTTCGATGACACGTTCGGCGACGACGTCGATGACCGGGGCTTGCACGAGGCGTCTCTTGTGGTGTCGGGACTTCGGCCACGGGTCAGGGAAATAGGTCCGCACACCCGATACGGGGCCGGGCATGGTGGGCAAGAGTTCGAGGGCATCGGCTTCAATGACGAAGACGTTGTCGATGTCCTCGACTCGACAGCGATCGAGCAGGTCCCCGATGCCGGGTGTGTGCACGTCGACGGCCAGGATGCTCTGCTCGGGGAAGGTGCGTGCCATGGCTGCAACCGGTTCACCTGATCCGAATCCGATGTCCACAATGACCGGTGAGTCGGAAGCCCACGCGTCGTCGAGCGTCTCCTCGGTCAGTAAGCAGGGGCCTGCGTGGGCGAGCGCCTGCTGCTGGCGGGGCGTGATTCGGCTGCGTCGTGGTTTGAACGTCTTTATCCCCGGACGCAGGATGGGGGTCGACACGTCGTCAGTGTGGCCCATGAGGGCCAAGGAACCTACGGTGGCTACATGCGTCGGACGGCAGTTGCTCTCGCAGTGGTGTCCGTGTTGACGATCGGTGCATGCTCCTCGGCATCGATCGAGGAAGACGCTGCTCTCGCCTGCGGATGGAACGAGGAGGGCGAGCCGGTGGTGTCGGCGCTCGAAGCCTCGCCCGATCAGCGTGCGGAGTACGCCGAGCGGGCACAGGTTCGCCTCGAGGCAGCGCGGCGGGTGTTCGCGGCGGACGATCGGTTCGCCTCGCTTGTTGAGGCCCTGTCGGAAACAGCCGCTTTCGCGGTAACTCTGGAAACGCTGAGTGCCGAGGAGATAGCGGCGGTGCCGGATGAGGAGTGGGATTTTGCTAAGTACACCCAGGCGGTGGCGCGGGATCAGTGCGCGCAGCTTGCCCGGGTAGTGGATGGAGGGCGGGACGCGTCGTAGATGCCGCAGAGTGAAGGGAAATGCGCCACGGGCCCCGGCTGCGCGAAGGGTGGGTCGAAAATCGCCGACGCGAGTCGTCCACTACATGACCGATAGCTCCATGGGTGAGTTGACGCGGTACTTGCGGTCACTTTCGATGCGCCAACACGATCCCCGCCCCACGCCCCGAAAGGACCACGGCTGCTCGAGGTCCTCGGGAGGTTCGGCACGGAACGCCGTCTGCTCGTCGATGCCGATAACTGTCGTGGATTCGCTCAGGAGAGGCCGCATGACGATGTCCGGAATCCACTTGCCGTAGACGTCGAAATGGGGAAGGACCCGCAGTTCGGGAACGAGGCCGAGGCCGTCTTGACCGCCGGAGCGGGGGTGTCGAATATCCGGCACGTAGCCGCTGAGGGCCATGGCGCCGGCGGAGCAACCCGCGAGAGACGCTCCTTGTCTCCAGGCTCCATGAATGGCATCCCACACCGGAGTGTCGATCAGTGTTCGGGTGAGATGTTTGGGGTTGCCGCCGGACAGATAGATCAGGCCGGCACCGCTGATCGCCTCGGCGTAGTCGGGGTTCTCTGCGTCCTGTCGGGTTCGCACGTCGACAACGACCTGCTCGACACCGAGTCGCTCGGCTGCCCGAGCTCCCAAATCGTGCCAGCGGCGAAGAGATTCCTCGCCCTCCAGAGACGCTGCCGTAGCCAACTGCACATAGCGAGGCGGCTTGTCGGTGAGAAGCCACTCCTCGAGATCCTGCATCTCGGGCAGGTACTCGCCGCTACCGACAAGGGCGATTCTCCCGGGCACGGAGCCGCTCAGGACTCACCACCCGGTGAGGGATGTTGGGCGTCGTAGTACTCGCAGAAGGCGTCGTAGGCGCGTGGTCCGTACACCGTTGCCGGCCCTCCCTGCATGAGGAACGTGACGCCGATGGCCTCGGCGACCTCCTCCTTGGTGGCCCCGGCCCGAGAGGCGCTACGAGCATGTGCTGCGATGCAGCCGTCGCATTGGGAGCCGATCGACAGGGTCAACGCGATCAGTTCCTTGACCTTCAGGGGTAGGGAGCCGTCTGCCATGGCACTCGAGTGCAGTTCCTTGAAGCCCGCGTAGACCTCCGGAATGGCCTGACGCAGGTTGCGTGCCAGGGGCGCGAGGGGCTCTTGAACGGCTGTTCCGTGGTTGTGTTCCATGTTCGAGACAATACCCCAGAGGGTATTGGGGTAGCATGGGGTCATGGAGATAGATCCAGCGATTAGCCGCGACGTTCTGCTGCGCCTGAAGAGGGCGCGGGGGCAGCTCGACGGTGTCATCAACATGATCGAAGACGACCGCAGCTGCGGTGAGATCGTTACCCAACTGGCGGCCGTCTCCAAGGCCTTGGACCGGGCTGGTTTCAAGGTTGTCGCCAGCGGGCTGAAGCAGTGCTGGGAAGACGGGGACAAGGCCCCGATGACGCCGGAGGAGCTCGAAAAGCTGTTTTTGTCGCTCGCCTGAAAAAAGTTCGATCGGGGTGCATCCATAGCCGTCCCGTGGGACGTATTCCTAGGTAGCCGGTCGTGTGGCCGGAGTCATTACAGACACTCCTAGGAGCCGATCATGGAAGATTTTCAACGTAGTGCGGGCCGCAGCTCGGTCCGCCGAGGCGCGGTCGCCGTGGCCGCCCTTGCCCTCCCCCTGGCAGTTGCGGGCTTCGCCGCAGCTCCCGCTATGGCCGATGGCCACGGAGGAGACATGGACGCGACCGTCTCTGTACTTCATGGAATCCCCGAAGGTGCCGGCGCTGACGTCGTCGACGTATACGCGGGCGATGCGATGCTGATCGACAACTTCACGCCTGGGTCGCTCGAGACCTTGGTAGTGCCCGAAGGAACCTACGACCTTGCCGTCTACGCCGACGGTGAGGGACCGGACGGTGGCACGGCGGTGCTGGAGGCTGCCGGTGTTGAGGTCCCCGGTGGCGCCAATGCGACCGTGACCGCGAACCTGGACGCTGACGGCAACGCTGCGTTGAACGTCTTCGTCAATGACATCTCCGAAGTTGCTGCCGGTGACGCCCGTCTGACGGTCCGCCATCTTGCCGCTGCTCCGGCCGTGGACATCCGCGCCGACGGCGCCGTCCTGGTGGAGAACCTGGTGAACCCGGAAGAGGCTATTGCTGACGTGCCCGCCGGCTCGTACACCGCTGATGTCGTGTTGCAGGGCACCGACACCGTCGCGATCGGTCCGGCCGATCTGTCCCTCGGTGAGGGCACGAACACCATCGTGTATGCCTGGGGATCGGCTGAGGCGGGCAATCTCGCTCTGGCTGTGCAGGTCATTGACGGTCTCGACGGCGCACCGGCCGGTGTCGCTGCCGGCGGCGGCTCCACGGCTGCCACTGGTCAGCTTCCCGCGTGGACCGCTGGTCTGATGGCTCTTGGCGCTCTGGGAGCTATGGGTGCGATGGCGCGTGTGGCGCGTCAGCGCGCGTAGCGGCTTCGCTCGAGCAAGGTAGACATGATGCGACGACCCCGCCCTGCGATTGTGGTGCTGATCGGCAGCTTGATGCTGCTGGTCGGAGCACCTGTCGCATGGGCGGGGCTCGTCGCAGTGGGCGACTCGGCCGAGTCTGTCGAATCCGTCGGTGAGCGGCCAGGGTCAGCCATCGGTCAATCCGTCGAGGCGGCGCCAGAGCCGGCATCAGCCGCTCCCAACGTGGCTGGCCCGGACGTCGAACGGATAGGCATACCGGTGGAGCCACGGGCGGTGATCGCACCGAATGCCCCCGTCAGTGTGGCCATCGACGAACTCGGCGTGCGCGCTCCCGTTGATCCCGTCGGTATCTACGAGGACGGATCAGTCGAGATTCCCGAAGACGTTGCGAGAGTGGGTTGGTACCGGTTCGGTTCGGACCCGGCTCAGGGAGAGGGCTCCACTGTGATCGTGGGTCACCGGGATGGCTTTGACCAGGGTGCCGGTGCCTTTTACTCGATTGCAGGCCTCGATATCGGGGATGCCATCGAGGTAGAACTGGCCGATGGCTCATTGCGGAACTACGAAGTTGTCGCACGCGAGGTGGTCGCCAAGAATTTGCTGCCGACGTCAGACCTTTTCGCGGAGAACGGACCTGAGCGTCTTACGTTGATTTCCTGCATCGGCTACTTCGACCGCGATGGTGACGGATATCGCGAGAACGTGGTCGTGACAGCCGTACCGGTCGTCGTCGGCGAAGCTGATGGAGAGCCTCGGGAGGAGGTGGCATCATGAGCATGTCCAACGTAGACGTTCGTGGTGCGGACCTCGCCCCAGGAACGAAGTCGTCGACCTCGGAAAGGCCATCGGTGCGCTCGGAAGCGGATGCGGAAATCGCGGCAGCTTTCACGCGCGGAGACGAAGGTTCCTTCCGGGAGGTGTATAACCGGTGGTCGCCGCTGGTGTATTCGGTTGCCCGGCGAAGCCTGCGCAACGACGATGACGCTGCGGACGTGACCCAAGCGGCTTTCGTGGCCGCATGGCAAGGGCGGCAGCGGTTCGATCCAAATTCGGGAAGCCTTCCCGGCTGGTTGCTCGCGATCACTCGGAACAAGATCGTGGATCACTACCGGGCGAGCGGTCGGGTGCCTGATCCGGTTGATGAGGTTCCCGATCAAGAGCAACATGATCATGCGGTGGACGGCGCGGTGGATCGCGTACTCCTTGCGGACGAGATCGCCCGGCTCGGTGAGCCGCAGAAACGCATTCTGGAGCTTTGCTTTTATCAGGACATGACCCACGCCCAGGTAGCCAGCTTGCTGGACTTGCCGCTGGGCACGGTCAAGAGTCACATACGCCGGTCGTTGACCCGGCTCCGCGATCGATTGGAGGTGGACGGTGTCGCAGCATGAGGGCAACGGAAATGCCCAAGACGACGAGCAGATGAGTCACGTGGACGAGGACACCATCGCACTCCTCGCCCTAGGGGAGAGTGTGTCGGCACGAGAGGACGATCACGTGCGGTCGTGCGTTTCGTGTCAGGCGAAGGTCGATCAACTCGGTGCCATCGTCCACAGTGCTCGGTCGGTGACCGACGAGGACAAGCCGGTGGCTCCACCAGAGGAGCTGTGGGATCGGATCGCTGTGGAGATCGACTCCGACGAACAGATCAGCCGTCCGCCGGCCGCCCCGCGTGGCGCTCGGATGGGTTGGTTCGCTCTGGCCGCCGCGGTCGGTCTCTTGGCAGGGAGTGTGGGCACTGCGGTGGTGATGAACCAGTCCGAGCCCGCTCCCGCGATTGCACAGGCCACCTTGGAACCCCTTCCAGGGAAGGACTCAAGCGGGGTCGCGCAGGTGCTCCAGACGGCCGACGGCCCCACGCTGGTCATCGACGTGCCCGACCTGCCGGAACCGGACGGTTACTACGAGGTGTGGATGCTCACCCCCGAAACCGACTCCATGGTGTCCATCGGTGTTCTCGGAACTGGCGATGTGCAGGAGTTCTCCCTTCCTGGCGGGATGGACATGGAGACGTTCCCCGTCGTCGACATCTCCCTCGAGCAATTCGACGGTGACGTCACGCACAGCACGGACAGCGTCGTCAGAGGCGTCCTCGAGGCGTAGACCGTGAGGGGTCGTTCGAACGCGATAACCCTTGGCATGCTTGTCTCATGGCCATCGACAAGGTGCCCCTCGAAGAGTTGAGGCGCCGCTCCAGTGCGAAGTGGCGCACCTATCCGTCGGATGTCCTGCCGGCGTGGGTTGCCGAGATGGATTTCACGGTGGCCGAGCCGATTGCCCATGCTCTGCGCAGTGCCGTGGACAACTCCGACACCGGGTATCGGTGGGCGGACGACGTCCCCACGGCCTTGGCCGAGTTCGCCAGCGACGAGTGGAACTGGGAGATTGACCCGGGCCATGTGACGGTGCTCGCTGACGTGATGAGTTCGGTCGGGCAATCGCTGCTCCACCTCACCGATCCGGGGTCGATCGTCGTCATCAACCCGCCGGTCTACCCGCCGTTCTTCTCAACGGTCGAAAAAGTCGCGTCTCGACATTTACGCAGCGTTCCGTTGATTGTGGATGCTGGTCGCTACCGGTTGGACATGGAGGGGCTCGCGGAGGCCTTCGCCGATCCATCGGTTCAGGCCTACGTGCTGTGCTCACCGCACAACCCCACCGGGACAATTCATCCGGCGGAGGATCTGCGTCGTATCGCCGAGATCGCGGCCGAGCACAATGTCGTCGTTATCGCCGATGAAGTGCACGCGCCGATGACGCTTGCGGGAGCACAGCACGCGCCATTCTTGAAGGCTGCCGCCGACGTCCCAGATCTACACGCGGTAGCGATCATGTCGGCATCGAAGACGTGGAATATCCCCGGCCTGAAGTGCGCTCAAGTGGTGGCGGCTCCGACGGTGGTCGAGCGTTTGCGCGAGCGCCTTCCTATCGAAGTGACGTATCTCGTGGGGCATTTCGGCGTCCTGGCGAGTCTCGCGGCGTATCGGGAGGGGGCGTCTTGGCGACGCGAGATGCTTGCGGCGTTGGATGGTCGTCGTCGTCAGTTGTTCACCGCACTCCAGGACATGGCTGGAGCGTCGATGACTTGGCCGGAGGCGTCCTACCTTGCCTGGGTGCGCGTGGAAGGGCTGGGCGATGACCCCGCCGAGGTGATCCGGGAGCAAGGCAAGGTCGCGCTGACATCCGGGTCGGCATTCGGTTCTCCCGGTGTCGGGCACGTGCGCATCAATTTCGCGACGTCGGAAGCGATCCTCGCCGAAGTTGTGTCCAGGCTGGGATCCGTGGTGGCTGCCCATGCGTCCTAGCGTCATGCGGCTCGTTCGGTCTGCGGTGATCACGGTCACGGCGTTGGCGGTGAGTCTGCCGACGGTGGTGGCCGCGCAGGGGGTCCACGCCGATGAGCATCGGAAATTGGATGCCGTGGCTATCGGTGACTCGGTGATGCTCGGTGCGAAATCTCAGTTGAGGAAGGCCGGCGTCACGAAGGTCGACGCGACTGTGAGTCGACAAGCGTCTGTGGGTCCAGGGCTTGTTCGAGAACGAGGAGCCTCCCTCCCCGAGCACGTGGTCGTCCACTTGGGAACCAACGGGACCTACACCCTGAAGATGTGCCGACAGCTGGTGCGCGCAGCCGGACCGACAAGAACGGTGTACTTGGTGAACGTCAAGGTTCCCCGCGCCTGGGAAGACGTGAATAACCGGATGCTGCGCCGGTGCGACGCAAAGTTCCGGAGCGACCGGGTTGTTCTGGTGGATTGGAACTCCGTGGCCTCCAAGAACCCGGAGTACTTGTACGCGGACGGTTACCACCTGCGACCGGAAGGGGCGAAGGCCTTCGCGCGGATGGTCCGCAAGGCGATCTCGACGCCACGAGCGCCGTACCTCGACCGGCTCTAGAGGGCTGATTGTCCGTTGGATCGGTCCACTCGTTAGCCACGTCACACCGGCCCTGTGCCATTGCTCACAAGACAGCGTTTACACACGAGTGTCGAGGTGCGAATTGGCGTCCCAAGCGGCAATCTCGAGGTCTTCCCACCCGCCACGGGTTACCCAACTCGATCGGACAACGGAGTCACGATGGCATTACAGGGATTAGAAGACGCGCCCACACGTAACAAGCAACTTCTCGAATGGGTCGAGGAAGTCGCGGAGTTAACGCAGCCAGACACCATCGAATGGTGCGATGGGTCGAGGCACGAATGGGACCGATTGACCGGGGAACTGGTCGGTGCCGGAACCCTCATCAAACTGAATCCGGAGCATCGACCGAATTCCTTCCTTGCACGCAGTGACCCGAGCGATGTTGCGCGCGTCGAACAGCGGACCTTCATCTGCTCGCAACGGGAAGTCGACGCGGGTCCAACGAACAATTGGGCCGATCCCAGTGAGATGCGCGCCACGTTAAACGGTCTGTTCGCCGGGTCGATGCGTGGTCGCACCATGTATGTCATTCCGTTTTCCATGGGTCCGCTGGGTTCTCGCATCTCCCAACTAGGCGTCGAAATCACGGACTCGCCATACGTGGCGTTGAGCATGCACATCATGACGCGCATGGGAACACCGGCACTGGAGGAGATCGGGGAGTTTGGCGATTTCGTTCCGTGTCTGCACTCGGTGGGCTTTCCGCTCATCGATGACGCTGGAGTCGCCAGGCAAGACGTCTCGTGGCCGTGCAGCGACACGAAGTACATCGTCCACTTTCCCGAGACGCGCGAAATCGTGTCCTACGGGAGTGGTTACGGCGGCAATGCTCTGCTCGGTAAGAAGTGCTACGCACTCCGCATCGCGTCGGCGATGGCGCGGGATGAAGGCTGGCTTGCCGAACACATGCTCGTGGTGCGAGTGACGTCACCCGACGGTGATGTTTTCCACATTTCCGCGGCGTTCCCGTCTGCTTGCGGAAAGACCAACCTGGCAATGCTCGAGCCCTCGATACCGGGGTGGACGGTCGAGACGATCGGCGACGACATCGCGTGGATGCGGTACGGCGAGGATGGCCGGTTGTACGCAATCAATCCCGAAGCCGGCTTCTTCGGCGTTGCTCCGGGAACAGGAATGGACACCAACGCGAATGCTGTGCGCACCCTGGAAGGGGGCAACAGCATCTTCACCAACGTTGCGTTGACGGACGACGGAGACGTGTGGTGGGAAGGCTTGACGCCAGAGCCACCAGCGCATGCCATCGACTGGAAGGGACGGGATTGGACGCCGGACTCGGCGGAGCCGTCCAGTCACCCCAATGCGCGGTTCGCTGTCCCTGCAGCGCAATGTCCGACGATCGCACCGAATTGGGAAGACCCCGCGGGAGTTCCGATCGATGCGATCTTGTTCGGCGGTCGGCGGGCAACGAATGTTCCCCTGGTGGCGGAGTCGCGTGATTGGGCGCACGGTGTCTTCATGGGCGCGACGATGTCCAGTGAGAAGACGGCGGCGGCCGAAGGCAATCTTGGGGAGCTTCGCCGAGACCCCTTCGCGATGCTGCCGTTCTGCGGCTACAACATGGCGGACTACTGGGGCCACTGGCTCAAGGTCGGCTCGTTCACGCAACCGGCCAACCTCCCTCGCATTTACTCGGTGAACTGGTTCCGTCGCGACGCCGACGGGCGATTCATTTGGCCCGGTTTCGGCGATAACTCACGGGTAATCGACTGGATCATTCGACGCATTGGTGGGACGGCAGACGCCGTCGAGAGTGCTGTCGGTCTCCTGCCCGTGATCGATCAGTTGAACCTCGACGGTGTCGACCTCAGTGACGACGACGTGCAGGAGTTGTTCCGAGTGGATGCGGAGTCGTGGAGAGCCGAGGCGGAACTCACCGAGCAGTACTTCGAGCAGTTCGGCGATCGCGTGCCCGGTGAGATGTGGAACCAGCTGAGCGAACTGCGAGCCCGCCTCGGCTAGTCAGATCTCGAAGTGGACAGTGGGACCTGTCCACTCTGCATAGTCGCAACGAGCACGGACTTGATCGTGTGCAGCCTGTTCTCCGCTTGGTCGAAGACGATGCTGGCGGGGGAGTCGAACACCTCTGAGGACACCTCGACTCCGTCGCTGAGGCCGAACTCCGTGGCGACAAACCGACCGATGTCGGTGTTGGTGTCATGGTAGGCGGGAAGGCAATGCATGAATGCCGCGCCGGGGGCTGCTTTCGACATCAGCGTCGAATCCACGCGGTAGGGACGCAGCAGTTCTATCCGTTCGGCCCAGACGTCCTTCGCTTCGCCCATGGACACCCACACATCTGTATGGACGAAATCGACACCGGTGAGGCCGTCGTCGACGTCCTCGGTCAGCGTGATTCGAGCTCCGGACTCCTCTGCGCGCTCCTGCGCAATCTGCTGAACATCCTCAGCCGGCCAGAGGGATTGTGGAGCGACGATGCGAACGTCGCTGCCAAGGATCGCCCCGGTGACGAGCAGCGAGTTGCCCATATTGAAGCGTGCATCTCCGACGTAGGCGAAGGACGTGGTGGCTGAGCGTGCGTGCTCCCTCATCGTCAAGAAGTCGGCGAGCATCTGGGTGGGGTGCCACCTGTCGGTCAGCCCGTTGAAGACCGGAACGGTCGCGTGTTCGGCGAGTTCGACAACCGTCGCGTGGTTGGCACCGCGATATTCGATCGCGTCGAAAACCCGTGACAGGACCCGGGCGGTATCCGCCGTCGACTCCTTGTGTCCGATCTGGCTCGATGACGGGTCCAGGACCGAACTGAAGCCCCCTTGTTGAGCAATGGCTGCCTCGAAGGACACCCGGGTTCTCGTCGATGTCTTCTCGAAGATCAGCGCGATGCCTCGACCGTGCAGGCGCTGCTTCTCTTGTCCTGTGTGACGCTCGTGCTTGAGATGCTCGGCGAGGTCGATCAGATACGTCAGTTCCGCTGCTGAGAAGTCCTCCTCGGCAAGGAAGTTGCGGCCCCGCAGGTCGATCGTCTCGCTCACCCACCGAACCCTAGCGGCGCCGCGCCGTACCTCGGCGGCCAAGCCGCGGCCCTACGAAGGGTCGCTGGCGGAGTCCTCGGCGAGCTTCTTCTTGACGTCGTCCATGTCCACGTCCCGCACCGCTTGCACCAGGTTCTCCAACGCTGGTTGTGGGAGCGCTCCCGCCTGGGAGTACAGGACGACGCCGTCACGGATAGCCATCAGAGTGGGGATCGAACTGACCTGGAAGTACCCGGCAAGTCCCTGCTCGGCCTCGGTGTCGACCTTGGCGAAGACGATGTCGGGATTCGCTTCGGCGACCTTTTCGAACACCGGGGCGAACGTCCGGCATGGGCCGCACCAGGATGCCCAGAAGTCGACGAGCACGATGTCG
>WLWF01002078.1_pt1 | contig 15072 bp, 17 predicted proteins | sample 6718331 | NCBI WGS metagenome assembly WLWF01 (sample SAMN12718692, study PRJNA515312) | sponge metagenome | isolation source: marine sponge | host: Mycale hentscheli | place: New Zealand: South Island, Marlborough, Capsize Point | collected 2003-05-01
GGCCGACGTTGTATAAAAAGAAATACTGCAAAGAACTAATCAAGCATATGAAGCAAGGCTTGAGCTATGAGACCTTTGGCGCAGTCATTGGCGTGCATAAAAGCACCATATACGAATGGGAACGACATGCAGAGTTCGCCGAAGCTAAAAGGCTTGCATGGCAGGAATACCAACTGTTCTGGGAGAAAATGGGTGTCCACGGAACGGCTGGAAAGCTAAAAGGATTCAACTCGACTAGCTACATCTATAATGTGAAATGCAGGTTTAGAAATAGCGAGACCTGGAAGCCTATTAAAGAGGAAACGGAAGGGCATAGCTTTACTTTCAATATGAGCTATAAACCTGAGGAGCTAGATTCTGGCGAAGACGAGTAGACCATACTTTACTGGTTTTATACCGTTTGGCTATCAGCGTAAAGCTCTTAGCCTTTTGCTTTCTCACGACTACAGCCAAAGCACGCCTGAGATTCTGCTTAGCGGCTCTGTAGGTTCTGCTAAGTCTATTTTTTGTGCTCACTTTGCTATCTCGCACTGCCTAAGGTGGAAAGGTGCAAGGGTAGGTATCTCTCGCATGGGCTTGCCTGATATTAGGAAAACGATCTACCTAGAGATAATAGAGCACCTTGAAAACGACCCTTCCCTCACTGAAGGTGTCCACTACATGAAAAATGACCAAGTATGTGGCGTGAGGTTTAGGAACGGCTCTGAGATTATCGCTATCTCATTCGGCGACCGTAAATACGGCAAGGTCAAGTCACTCAAGCTATCAGGCGTTATCCTGGAAGAGGGTACAGAGTTTGCTCCTGAGTTTTATGAGGATGGCGGAGGCTTCAAGCTTTTAAAAGGCCGCTTGAGGCGTATCCATAATGTACCTGAAAACTTCATGATCGTGGCCACCAACCCAGATGAGCCTGACCATGCGCTTTATAGTTACTTCATTGAAGGCGAGAAGGAGCACGATTCTAGGCACGTCTTTTACTCGGTCACTACTGACAATAAGTTTCTCGACCCTGTTTATATCAAACAGCTAAGGCAAGACTACTCACCACTAGAGGCGCTTAGGTATCTTGAGGGTCAATGGATTAGTATTAAGGGCAAGGGCATCTATGCAGCCTATGACCCTGATAAGAACTACAAGCCAAAAGCATATAGGGTAAGGGAAAGCCTACCTCTCAGGATTAGCTTTGACTTTAATATCTCGGCAAATAAACCCATGTCATGCGTGTGCTTTCAGTTTGATGAGGCGAAGGATACAGCCCACTTCTTTGATGAGGCAGTCATAGAGGGCAGCTATACCGAGGACATAATGGAAGACCTTTGGGAGCGTGGCCTACTTGATCACAAGCACATCATTATCCACGGCGATGCTACTGGCAGGGCTAGAACACCAGCGAGTAAGCTAGCCAACTATGATATAATCAAGCAATACCTAGAGCAGAAAAGGGTGGCCTTTGAGATACAGGTGCCAAGAGCTAACCCACCTATCAGGGAACGGCACCGCCTAGTCAATGCCTACTGCGAGAACGTGGAGGGTGATAGGAGGCTTTTTATTTACAAGAAAGCCAAAACGGCTCATATTGGTATGAGAACAACTAAGCTAAAGGCTGGCGCTAATTTTATAGAAGACGATTCTAAAAAAGAGCAGCACATAACAACGGCAATAGGCTACGGCCTCTACATGGCAGTAAACAAGGCTTTCCGAACGTCTAAGAAATTGGAGAAATGATGGACATACTCAGCGAAGCGGGTCGAATAGCGATAAAAGAATACATCGACGCCAACAGGGATAGGATTGACATAAACTCTAAGATATTTGACATCATGGAAGGAAGCCTAAGCCCTCACCTGCTGCATAAGCTGCGTGAAGACCTTGGCCAGAAAAGCTACGAGCAAGCCAAAGGCAGGATTGCACCGATCAACTACTATAGGAAAGTAGTGGATAAGATGACCACTATCTACAATCAAGGCGTGGTTAGAAAGGTGACTGGCGGCACCGATGCCGACCAAGAGCTAGTGGGCTGGTATGAAACTGAGCTAGGTCTAAATAAAAAGCTAAATAAAAATAACGAGACCCTAAACGCTTACCAATATGCGCTTATGCAGGTAACGCTAACCGAGGAAAAGGCTAACGGCTCTAGGCTTCCCTTCGTTAGGACTATCCCGAACAGTGAATACCTTGTGATGTCCACCTCTAAGGTAGACCCTACTAGCGATGATGTTGTTATCCTTTTTATGGGTGCCAGAAAAGACGCTATGGGTAAGGATGAGTATGTCTATCACGTCTATACAGATGAGCAGTTTGTTATCATAAACGGCAAAGGCGATATACTCCGAGACCTAATGGCTGCCAATGATATGGATGGTACAAATCCTTATGGAGTAAAGCCGTTTCAGTATGTGAATATGTCTGAAAACCTTGTCATGCCTAAGCTCCAGGTGGATGATGTGACTATGGCCTTGCTAATCCCGCTGCTGCTGACTGACCTAAACTATGCAGTTAAGTTTCAGGCTTTCTCTATTTGGATATTCCTAGACGTTGAGGCTCAAGGGATAGAGATTTCTCCTAATAGCATTCTCTCTCTAAAATCAGATGCCACTGGTGAAAAGCCTTCTGTGGATGTAGCTAAGCCTGCCGTGGATATTGCCGAGGTATTAAACCTAGCCGCCTCGCAGGTGGGTCTATGGTTATCATCAAAGGGCATAAGACCAGGGTCGGTTGGCAATGTAGGCGCTGATAGCTTTTCCTCTGGTATCTCTAAGATGATAGATGAGTCAGACACCTACGAAAGCAGAAAAGAGCAGATAGCCATCTACAAAGACTTTGAGGCATCCTTTTGGGACAAGCTTTTGAAGGTGCTACATCCTCAGTGGGTAGCTGGTGGGCTAATAGATAACCGTACGATCTTTAGCCCTAGCGCCGAGGTGGTGACAGAGTTTCAGAATCCCCAGCCGCTAAAGACTAGAATGGAGCTTATCAGTGAGCTGAAGGAGGCTATTGATGTTGGCCTAGAGTCAAAAGTCGGCGCTTTAAAAGAGCTGCATCCTGAATGGGATGAGGTAGACATAGAAGTAAAGCTGCTTGAAATTGAACAAGAGACGCAAAAAGCTGTAGAGCGCATGATGGGAGGTGCTTTCGGTGGAGGAAGAAGTAACGAAGGTGAAGATACCGGTTCCGAGGGATTTGACGCCTGATCAAAGGCTAGAGGTGGCTACCCAGGTGCTGCAGTATATTCACGACCGTACCCAGCAAGGGCTTGGAAAAAACGGCAACCCATGGAAGGGCAAGGCTGCCAAGTATAGCGAGAGCTATAAAAGGTCATCGAAGAAAAGTGAGCCTGTAGACCTTACCCTTTCTAGGGAAATGCTTGGCAAGATGAAATACTTTAGAGGCATGTCACAAGGTGATCACATTGTGATTGGGTTTACTAAAGGCTCAAAGGTAGCAGCCAAGGCCGAGGGTAACATCCTCGGCACCTATGGCCAGCCTAAGCATAAGCCCATACCTGGCAAAGCTAGACCTTTCCTAGATATAGGCAGAAAGGACATGATGGCTATACAGCAGTTTATAGAGGACTCAAAAGATGACTGATAGATTTAGGTTCGACATAAAAGACAAGGCTGTGAGGGCTAAGCTTCAAGAGCTAAATGATGCCATGCGCTCTAAAAAGAACGTCAAGGCGATGGGTGACTTCCTAGTAGAAGAGATTCTAGATAGGACTAGGGGAAGGTTTAGCGGTGTAAAGGCTACTGGCAAAAACGTCTCGAAGCTAAAGAACGTGACTCCTGAATGGGCCAAGCGAAGACGTAAGGTGAAAGGCCGCCATAAGAAAGCCGCTAAAGGCAGAAAGTCTAATTTGACCCACATGGGGGATATGCTCGACGACCTACAGACACTGCCCACCTTCTCTGGCCTTGTCATTGGGTTTGAAAGCACAAAGCAAGCCGAGAAAGCCGAGGGCAATGAGGCTAGAGGCAGGGCTTTTATGTACTTGTCAAAAGGCGAGATTTCAAAGGCTTCAGATTTTTTAAGGCGCAAGCTTTTAAAGAATATTTGACAGACAAAACTTTATGGGGGATACTATGACAGAACAGACCAGCCAAGATGCTGCCAGCGGTAGCGAAAAGTCAGAAGGCCGAGCCGATGACCGAGACGGTTTTGTAAAGTATGAGACGTATAGCCGAGCAATCGGTGAAGTCAAAGACTACAAGCAAAGATTTCGGGATACTCAAGCAGAGCTAAACGAATTCCGAGAAAAAGAAAAAGCTGTACAAGAAGCCAAGCTCTTAGAGGAAAAAGAATACCAGAAGGTTATCGAATCCCTAAAAGCTGAAAAGGACCAACTCGCTAATCGTGTGATGGAGCATGAGAAAAACGAGACGGACTTTAGAAAAATGAATGCAGCGATGTCACTCATGCAGCAAAAGGGCATTAGCCTTGAAGCTAAATATATGGGCCTAGTGCCGATAGATGCAATTGAGATGACAGAAGACGGCGGCGTAGACCTTACTAGCGTGTCTAGCGTGGTCGATAACTTCCAGAAAGAACACCCAAGGCTTACAATGCCAGCTTCTAAGATTCTACCGAACGATAGAAGCAGCTCAGCTAACATGATTAGCAAAGAAGAGTGGCACAAGCTTTCTACTAAAGATAAGAAGCAAGCCCTTTTAGATAAAAGGGTCAAACTTTAAAAAATTTCATTGTGAGGGAAAACAATGGCAGTTACAGAACTAGGACAGATTTCATCCACTATCGCAGAATTTTGGCCTTCCCTTTTCATGGAAGACCTAAAAGAAGACCATGTATTGGTAAACCTTATCAATCGTGATTACTCTGGCGCTTTGCAGGACATTGGCGACAGTGTAAACGTAAACCAGATTGATGCAATGACTGGCCAGACCTTGACTATTGACCAAGCTGGTGGCGCTCGTACTTTCACTCCTGAGGCGCTTACTACTACAGGCGTCAAGGTAACTGCTGACCGTCGCTTCATTGCTTCCATCGACATTACCGACCTAGCTAGCCTACAGTCTCTACTTGACCCAATGAGCTCTGGTTCTCAGGCTATCCGTCGTGAGATGCTTTATGCCGTTGGCGCTCAGCTAAACAGCTACCTATACGGTTTACTAGCTCCTACTGTCTCCTCTGTAGCGGCTACTATGTCAGCAACAGAGCTAGCTGGTATCCGAAAGTATGGCAGCCAGCAGAAGTGGTCACGGACTAAGGGATGGTATGGCCTTGTCGGACCTAGCTACATGGAAGACATGCTTTTAGATGCTACTCTGACCAGTGGCGATTATGTAGATGATCGGCCAGTAGTAGGCGGACAGAAGGGCTTGCGTAGATTCGGCCTTGATCTTTTCGAGGATAACAGTGCTGGTAACGCTGACCGTGGCCTCTTCTTCTGCCCTGACTTCCTATACCTAGTCATGCAGCAGCAACCTAGATTCAAGATCTCTGATAAACACAGCTCTGGTGAGCTGGCTTATATGCTATCGGTCGACTTAATTGGAGGCGCTAAGCTTGGCCATGATGGTGCCGTGAAGCATACTGTTCGTACTTTAGTCTAAACACTGAGGGCTTAGAGCCCTCTTTTTCCCCTATGGTGTTTTATGCAAGATATAAATAACTTTGCTAATCTAATGGAAGTCAACGGCCGCAACTTTGCGGACATCCAAGCCAAGCTTATAGCTATACCTGGCAAGGCTTCCATTTTAAGGATTGAGAAGGATAACCTTGGCAAGTGGTACGCAGTAGTGCAGCTTGCAGCTCCTTCAAAGTCAGGCCGAAAGGCTAAAGATGATAACTTGACGGTGTGACCTTCACAGGGTCACTCCATAGGGTTTGGGGGAGCGAAAGCTCCCTTTTTTCTATGAGGTCTACATGGCTAAAAAGAACTACAGCGTAAATGACCTTTCCTATGCCCAATTTATGGCAGATTCTAACTCAGACGATTCAATAGCAGCCTTTACCCAGGTGCCTACTACGGATAATAGGGGGTGGGTACATGCTAGGAAATTTTTAAATAACGCAGGCTCAATAGGTATAAACGTAGATGGCTCAGTGACTCCGGTAGATTTCTCTCTCAGCATTGCAGCTAATGAGATATTTATCATTAGAGAGCTTGAAGTAGTTTTTGCTGATAAGGGAAATATAAATTCACTTGAGGATTTTATGTCGCTGCCTGCCTTGACCAATGGGATACTAATTTCTGCGACTCTCGCTAATCCTCAGCCTGCAATAAATATAAAAACTAACTACGACATAGTTAACAGGCTTAGGCGCAGGGTAGACCTTGAAGACGTTGGCACTCAGTCTATAGCCGTTGGTGAGGTTCTATTTCAAGCGCCTGTAGTGGTCGATGGTAGCTTAGGCCACCAGATAACGGCCACGGTTCAAGATAACTTGTCAAGCTTACTGCTATCTACAATCTCAGCCATAGGCGTAGTGAAGGGAATTTAGGCATGACTATTGAAATAAAATACGCTTTTGATAATCCGGCAGACTATAGCTACGACTCCGCAAAGGTTGAAGTGACTGGCGGTGTTTCACGGCTAAAGCTCGCAGCTAATCCGGCTCAGGTTTTCAATGAAGACTTTGCAGACGATACAGGCTTTACCTATGACAGCTCTAAGCTTTTATTTACTGGTGGTGTATTAGAGCAGAAGGAAAGCCTAGCCAATGCAAGCATAGCTATAGAATATAGTTCAGGGCTAGATTGCAAATGGTCTGACTCTGGCGTTTTAGCTCCTCTGTCTACCTTAAATAGCCCTACCGTTGGCGCTGATGGCTTAGACCTAAGCACGTATAAGAACGTCAAATATGACTCTTCAAATAGCTATGACTCTAAAAAGGGAGCTATTAGGTTCAAGCTAACGCCAGCCTACTCAGGTACACCAGCGGAAACAAACCAATGGTTGTTTTTTGAAAATGAAGGCAATGTCGGCTCAGATAGACTCTTTTTACAGCATGATGCACAGGGTTTTGTTAGAGTTATCGGCTCTAGTGGCAGCGGCTCGTCATTCCCTGCTTATACTTTCGGCTCTTGGTCACCAGTAGCAGGCCAAACTTATGAGATTGAGCTTAACTGGGATTTTATAAACGGCAGCAGAAGACTATTCATTGACGGCGTTCAGCTAGGCGGTGATGGTCCGCTTTTCCAAACGATGACCGGACTATTGCCAAGTTCAAGTCTAAGAATTGGCGGCAACTTAGGCTCTTCTCCTGCGTTTGCTATCAAAGACATTATTTTATTCACTGAGGTTCAGCATACGTCAGGATACACGCCAGGATATACAATTGGCATTAGGTATGGAGAGTCATCGGCAGCCCTTCCTAGCTTTGTTTATGCTGGCGAGGGTGCTGTTCAATCTTTTGATAGCTTGGCCATTACAGGAACTAGCTCCATTGGCTTTACGATAAATGGAAAGTGGTGGGATGGTGGCGCTTGGTCAATCTCAGATGGCAGCTATGCCCAGTCGTCTAGCCTAGCCACTATCAATATGCACCTTGGCTCTATTCAAGTTTCAAACTCTGTAAACGTGGTTGCGATATTCCCTGCATCTAATGCGAAGGAATCTATTGACGACCTTACCCTAAACTATACAGGGCAAGCCTACTTTACAGGCTCGACTATCTTGCCTAATGCGGCAGTGCCAGCCTCTAGTGTTTCAGGGTTTATCGCTGAGGAGACTGACCTAGCAGGTACGTCTATTAGATACGTTATTGAAGTTGATACCGTGATGGTGTGGTGGGATGGTGCTAACTGGGTGCCGTCTTCTGGTGTAGCCGAGACTAACACAGCCCAGGAGGTGAATGATAACGCAGCAAGCCTAGCCCTATCCCCTAGCGGTAGCTTTGTGAGGCCGCTGATTTACTTTATCACTGACGGCTCTGGAACGTCAGAGCTAGAGGCTGTTACTGTTGCCTTTGTTTATGATGTAAACCCGATTCAAGCACCTTCTAAGACTGTAGTCTTTGGCTCTCTTAGGGACATCATAGCGGAGCCTTTCAGCTCGGCAAGCCTTAGGGTAGAGAATGCCGAGCTATTCTTTAAGACTGGCACGGCTATCCTACCTTCAAAGGTAGTAGGCAATACCAATGAGCAAGCGGTAGCCTATGTGGAGCTGGTTAGGACTGGACCGGATGGCTATAAGTATTCTTTCTACATTGACTACTACGATGCAGAAGGTAGCCTTAAAACCATAAGCCTTGGCAAGTCGGTAGCTCCTGATGATGAGGCTACTAATATAGCAACACTAACATTTGAGTGATCCTATGATTTCAAACAATGACCAGCGGGTGCTAGTCGATAATGCAGGCACCTTCACCGACCTTACTAAAGAGGTGAGCAGCTACACAGCTGGCCTCGCTTCAGTCACTCTAGGCGTGGGTGATTTCCTTTATTTTGGAAGCTTCCTGCCGTTCAATCAAAAGTACCTAGAGCTATCACCTGGAAGCACCGCCTCGGCAAGCCTGACCATTGAGCTATGGGATGGCGCTAACTGGAAGGTGTGCGCTGATGTTTTAGACTACACCGAGCTGCTTGGTAAGCCACTAGGAAAGTCTGGCACGCTACAGTTCAATAAAGTCGATGAGGATAACTGGGGACTAGAGGCAAGGTCAACAGATGTGCCAGCCCTAGCTGGTGCTCCTGAGATATACGGCAAGTACTGGCTAAGGCTATCGCTAAGCTCAGCGGCAAGCCTTGGCCTAAAGTATGTTTGCAGTATGTTTGCTGGTCACGATGACTTTGTGGGTGAGTATCCATTTCTAAGGAATGCTAACCTAATCAATGCTTGGAAGGATGGCAAAACAGATTGGAAAGCCGAGCTGGTGAAGGCGAGCGAGTATGTGATAGCAGACCTCAAAAAGAGAAATATCATCATAGAGCGCAGCCAGGTCATCGAGCAATCTGTACTATTAGAGCCGACTATACACAGGGCAGCAGTCGTGATCTTTTCTGGGCTTGGCGTGAAAAACTACGAGGCCGAGATAAAGATGGCAGCCGATGGCTACAAGCGCAGCATGGATTTGATAAAGTTCGAGCAAGACGTAAATGGAAATGGCCAAAAGGAGCGCTTTGAGCAAGTGGTGACAACAGCGAGGGCTACACGATGAGCCAAGTAGTAGCCGTACAGAATGCCTTGAATGCCTTGATAGCCAGCACGTTGCCAGAATATGATCACCTTTCCGACTCGCTAGATAGCGCAGATAATACAATGCTAACGCTAGATAAGGGCTTTGCCTCCTCTCTTGGCGAGGCCAAAAATATTAACTCTGACTATTGCAATCAAGGTCAGACTATGATTGAGCGTGCCTTCCCTGTGATCTTGTCAAACGTCTATGCAACGTCTTTTGATACAAGTGGAAGGATTCTTTTAGAGCAGAGCCTTTATGATGACCATGCTCAGATGGTGGCTGCAATTAAAAACAATATCACCCTATCAGGCACATGCGTAGACGCTAGGTTTGATGGTGATAGTGGATTAGAATATCTCGAAGGTGAAAATAAAAAGTTTATTGTGATAATATCTAACATAATAATTAAATACATCGAAGGGGTTTAGGATGGCATTTAGTACCAAGTCGAAAGTCTATGCTTTCGTTAAAGAAGTGGCAGAAGGGGTACTTGTAGACCCTGCTGCAACAGATTTTACAGCCGCAAGAGAGGGGACTAGCCTAGCTCCTGCCGTTGAAACTACTACAAGCGATGAAATTAGAAACTCAATCGGTGCATCAAAGTCTTTTGTGACTAAAGAAGCGCCTACAGGCTCAGTACCTAAGTATGTTAAGACTAGCGGTACGGCTGGCGTAAAGCCTGACGATGCTATCCTGGCTGAAAGCTGCATAGGCTCAGTTATCGAGAATGGCACTGAGTACTTTACTGTAGCCGGTTCTTTTGCTGGTGATGATGAAAATAGGGCATATATCGCTGTAGCGGATGGTGAAGGCGCTAATTTTAGAGTAGGCCAAAGCCTTCTTATTAAAGACGCTACCAACGGCTATGCAGTTAGATCAATCGTATCTATTGACGAAAGCGGTGCTCCTGACCTCTTATACCTCAACTTTAATTTAGGTGTAGCTCCTGCCGCTGGTGTTGGCCTTGGTAACGCTGTTTTCTGGGAGCCTAAAGACAGTGGCCAGCCTACTTTCTCAGCTCATGAGTATCAGTCATCGGCCTCAGATAGCGCCTTGCACCTTGCTGTTGCTGGCTGCCGTACCACTGCTATGAGCTATGAATTCCCAGCTAATGACCTTGCCTCTGTTAGCTATGAAATTGCAGGTATTAGCTTTTCTCAGAATCCTATCAGGATTGAGGCGTCAAATAAGTATATCGACTTCACCGACTCAAGCAGCACTGTAGCGGCTATTCTGTCCGAAGGCATTTACCAGACACCTATCGACCTTGCGGATGAGATTGCCTCAAAGATGACTGGCGTCAGTGTTGACACCATTAGCTGTAAGTTTGGAAAAGATGGCAAGTTTACTATCTCAAGTGACGGTGGCGTGCTTAGCCTTCTATGGAATACTGGCGCTAATACAGCAGGCAGCGCAGGCGCTACCTTAGGCTTTGACATCCTAGCAGATGACACAGGCGCACTTAGCTATGTGTCTGATAACGAGCAAAGCTATGCTCCACTTGTCACGCCTATCTATGACGATGCAGCTCCTACGGTAGTGCGTGATAACATGCTTCTACTCGGTTCACCTTCTGACTACCTATGTCTTGGCGGCCAGAGCCTCACTATCTCAGTGGCTACGCCTAAAACGGACGTACCTAACTGGTGTGCAAAGTCAGGTGTTGACGAGTCAATCATTCAGTCAAGAGAGACTACCGTTTCAGGCACTTTGAAATTTAAAAAGCATGATGTGGAGCGAGTTTATAACCTGCTTAGAAATAACACTGTGCAGCTTTCCTTTGTCTTAGGTCAAAAGGAAGCTGGAAACTGGAAGCCTGGCACTGTTACAACGGTATTCCTTCCCGAGGTATCTGTTACTAGCAACCAAGTAGCCGAGGCTGACGGTTATATCGTAGAAGAGTTTGAAGGCACTGCCATTGTAGGCGCTGCCCTAAATGATATTTACCCTTGCCAGTTATAAGAGAGAGAAAAACCCTATGGAAAAGACACTAGAATCAAATGGCGTAAAGATCACTTACCGACTGCCTAACGTGCTTGAGGTTTATAAGCTTCAAGGCGCTTGTGGCTGGGGGCGTGAGGGAGTCAACGGATACGAGATGATTGCAGCTATACTAGAGAGAGCCGAGCCTTTTATTGTGAAGGTGGAAGGCGCTAATGGCTGGGGAGGATGTCTAAACAACAGGAAGTTATACGACGACCTTTCTGGCCTAGCCTTATCTCTTGTTAAGACTGACTTGGATGATGCAGAAAAAAACTCCTAAAGGCGGTGGGAGTAAATATAGGCTCAGGCTTCCCACCGCTTGACGGCCTCGAAGGCGAGAGGCTTAGCTATGCGAGAGATGTTTTAGAATTGTATAGCTATGTAAATAAGATTCAAAGACTAGGGATGGCCTTTGAATATAAAGACCTAGCTGCGAGGCGTGTAAACGCCTTGTGGTGCCTCCACTCAGCTATCGAGGAAGTATCTCTGGCTAGGGCAAAGGCTAAACATCGAAAGGGCTAGGGATGGCAAGCAATGACATTAATATAGATATAGCGGTTGAAGCTGGTAAAGCTATAGCCGCCTTAAATAAGATTCAAGACGAGATAAAAGACACTGGTAAAGAATCTAAAACCTCAGGGAAAAGCACTACTTCTTTCCTAACCTCTATCAGAGGGCCAGCCTTAGCCGCTGCCGCTGCCGTTGCTGGTATAGGCGCTGCTGCTGCATCTTTTGTAAATTCAGCCTCGATAATAGAAGACCTTGAAACTCAGTTTATATCCTTTACAGGCTCAGCCGATAGTGCTGCTAGGCAAGTGGAGCGCATAGCTGAGTTTTCAGCTTCTACGCCTTTCCAGCTTGAAGACCTTGCCAATGCTAACAGGACACTACTAGCCTTTGGGTCATCTACAGAGGAAAGCCTGGTTCAGCTAAAGCAGCTTGGCGAGGTTGCCGCTGGCACTGGTAACAATGTTGGCGAGCTTGCACAGATATTTGGCCAGATTCAAGTGGCAGGAAAGCTAACAGGCGAGCGTTTTAATCAGCTTGCCGAGCGTGGCGTCAATCTTGGTCCTGTTCTAGCAAAGTCTTTAGGTGTTGCCGAGACTGCCCTAGAGGGAATGAGAAAACGTGGTGAGATTACAGCCGATGATGTAGCTAAAGCCTTTGAGCAAATGACTGGCGAGGGTGGCCAGTTTTCAGGCGCTATGCAGCGTCAATCTGAAACGCTCAACGGTTCTTTTTCTACGCTAAAAGATAACATTTTCCTTCTACAGGCTGCCATCGGTGAAGCGCTTGCGCCTGCAGCATCTTATGCAGCCAAAGCCCTAACCTCAGCCGCCAAGGCCGCGACTGAGGTAGTGAGTGGTTCGGAGGTAGGAGAATTAACAGCCAAAATAAAACAATTAAGTGTAGAGCTAAAGGATTTAGAGGCAGGGGGTTTAGGTCTTGCAGAATTGCTTGGCTTTGATGTCGGCCCTGAGCGAATAACTGAAATAAAAGAAGAGCTAAAAAAGCTCAATGCAGAATTAGAAGTAGCTAAGCAAAGAGAGGCCACTGCTGGCGGCCCAGTAATTAACGGTAGCCCAGAGCAGCAAGCCTTAGATGATGCTGGCGGTGGCGCTGAAGTAGACCAGGCCGCTATAGATGCGGCTAGAAAGACAAGTGAAGAGCTGCTTGTCATCCAGGAGCAGCGCATTGCTAATGAGCAGGCTATAGAAGCTCTATCGGCTCAGAACAAAAGCGATACCGTTACAGAAGCTGAGCGCCTAAAAAACGAGCAGCTAATTGAGATACTAGAGGAGAAAAACGCTAGTATTCTGGAAAAGGAAGCCGAGAAAGATGCTCTACTACTAGAGCAGCAAGGGTTTTATGAGGAAGCGGCAAGGATGCAAGCTGAGGCCGCTTTAAAGAAAAGGCAGAAGGCGCAGGATAAGGCTAGGAAAGAAGAGTTCAACGCCTTTATCCAGACGCAAAAAGCCAAGCAGAAATTTGAGTCACAGACTTGGATGCAGCGAGGCGAGCAGACTAAGCAAGGCTTGCAATATATCGCTGACCTTCAAAGTAGCAAAAGCAAAGAAGCCTTCCAGCTAGGCAAGGCTGCTGCTATAGCCCAGACCTTAATTGACATTCCCATGTCAGCTCAAAAGGCTTACACGTCTTTAGCTGGTATCCCATACGTTGGTGTTGGCCTTGGCATTGCGGCTGCTGCTGCTGCCGTTGCTGCTGTTAGCCAGCCGCAGTTGCGACCCATCACTTCGTGAATGATGAGCTGGCGAGCACTGGTCGTGTTCTCGTTGGCAACGTTGCGGAAAAAACGCGCACTCTGGTGAGCCGCAGTCCACGCACCCAGCGTCTGCTTGATGGGGAACACGTCGTTGTCGATTGTCTTTGGTAATCCGACCACGGTCAGTGGGTAATTGTTTTCCTCCAGGTAGGCAGCAAGGTCAGCGGCGGTCGTATTGGTGTCATCTCCGCCAATGGTGTGGAGAATGTCGACTTTGTCCGCGACGAGACGGTCTGCAGCCACTTTAAGAGGAGTTTCGCCCTCCCGTACCAGGCCTCGCTTCACGCAGTCCTCCACATTTGTAAGCTTCACCCGGCTGTTGCCGATTGGGCTGCCGCCGAATTTGTAGAAGATCGCAGCGCGGTTACGCACGGACTGTGGAAAGTGGTAGGACTTGCCAGTCAGCAGTCCTTGATAACCGTTCAAATATCCCATAAGATCGGCGTCCGGAGCGATCTCATTGTAACGTTCGATAAGTCCTCCGATGGAGGCGGAAAGGCAGGGCGCGATACCCCCGGCGGTCAAAAAAGCAATTCTCATAGGGCGGGTTCAGTTTTTAGCGCGCATGTTCCGCCGAATCATTACGAAGTCAAGTCAGGGCCGGTGAGAGCTGTCTCAAAAGGAGGGAAACGAACAAAATTTACTAAACATAGATTAATTATTGATGTTTATGAAATTTCTGATACTCTGGTAAAAATCTGTTTACTCTAATGATTCGTATTCCGTTTTCCGCCGCTTCTGAGTCAGGGGATGAACCTTCCGGTTTTCCTCTTCACAAAAGAGAATCGGCGCGTCGTCACTCAACCGAAGACATTGATACTCGCATTTCGATGCTGGAGTCCAATTTGGCTTCTCATGCCGAGGAGCTCAAAGAGAACGTGACGGAGCGAGTGGACCGGATCGAGAGTCGTTTTCATCGTGCCATGATTTCATTAGGATCTTCGGAAGAGCAAGAGGGCGAGAAGGTTGTCGAATTTCAGAGCGATACCGTGACCTCACATCATCTACCGGCCACAGCGGCCCTGAGTTGCCTGAACGAACTCAACGACACTCTGCAACTGACTCGGGATCACATTGAGGCCTTAGAAGAAAGCGTCGACCGCATGCGTCGACTCGCGCGCCGAGCGTGAGGCTTTCAGGTGGGGCGCGCTGCGAGGGACAAACGCTTTACGTCCCGTTTGATTCAGTGCAGCCATTTTCTTCCCATTCAACGTGAATGGAAAGGAACGGCCGCCAATTTCGCAGATCTCAGGAAGGAAACCAAATTATTGCGGGAAGAAGCGTGTGCCCATCGGGCGCGGACTGAAGCACGGAGTGATCCCGAATTCCGTTACGCCCAATTTCCACATTGATATGGCGCATTTTTACAGAAATGCTCGTTTCAGATTTGTGGCAATATAACTACAGTAGTCGTATATTCCTGCCTACCTTCCGGAGCTCTCGCAAAGGAGATTAGGTGTATGACCAAACCCTGCTTGCCCTCCTTTGCTTCAGCGGAGGAGGGTCAGATAGCATGACTAGACCCTTTCTACTCTCACTTCTTCTCGTTACTTTAGTGCTCGCCCCTTCGGCCCGTGCAAATGATGGAGCCGTTTACTTTAAAGAGAAGGTTTTTCCCATTCTCGAAGAGCGTTGTTTTTCCTGTCATGGGGGTGAGGAAAAACTGA
>WLWF01002080.1_pt1 | contig 15070 bp, 13 predicted proteins | sample 6718331 | NCBI WGS metagenome assembly WLWF01 (sample SAMN12718692, study PRJNA515312) | sponge metagenome | isolation source: marine sponge | host: Mycale hentscheli | place: New Zealand: South Island, Marlborough, Capsize Point | collected 2003-05-01
ATCATGAAGAAGATGCCTGATGCTAAGTGGCGTTACGGTTTCACCGGCACCCTTGACGGGAAGAATGTTAACAGGTTAATATTGGAGGGTCACTTCGGACCAGTCTTCAAGACCACTACATCTAGTGACTTGATGGAAAAGGGCTTCCTTGCCAAACTCAAGGTCAAGATTCACATTCTAAAACATGAACACAAAACATTTGAAACCTACAATGACGAACTCGAATACCTCGGGGAATGTTACGAACGGAATGAATTTATATGTAAGCTCACCAAACACCTCAAAGGTAATGTGCTTGTGCTCTTTTCCAGGGTTGAGGGCCATGGGATACCCCTGCACGAGAGGATGCAAGAGGTTACGACGAGACCGGTTCACATTATCCATGGTGGTACGGATGTACATCAAAGAGAGGGGGTACGGGAGATTGCTGAGACAAGTGACGATAATATTATTCTTGGTAGCTATGGCACTATGTCCACTGGAGTTAATATCAAAAACCTTCATCATGTTGTATTTGCTTCTCCTTCTAAATCACGAGTGAGAGTTCTCCAGTCCATTGGTAGGGGACTGAGGAAAGGTAAGGATAAAGATGTGTGTATCTTACATGATATTGCTGATGACCTACGCAAACCACACGGCAGATACAACTTCACATTGAATCATTTGTCAGAGAGAATGAAGTTCTATGTGGAGGAAGACTTCAGTTATGAGATCAATGAGATGCCCCTAGTCACTGAGGCTACTTTATTCTAGACCTAAATACCTGTGTAGGATACAAATAAATTTATGAATGAATCTTTTTACGCCACGCTCAAGTTAGTAACAGGTGAAGAGATTCTTGCAGAAATTACATCAATGAACGAAAATGGGTCCGATTTTTTTCTAGTCAATGATCCAATTATCGTATCAGAGAATGTGCAGATTGATCATCAGAAAGGTATTGCTGTATCAGGTTTGATTCCAAAGAAATGGCAACTCTATGCCAATGATTCAATGACTATCATCAACAAGAATCATGTCGTCTCTGTATCAGAACTTGATAAGTTTGGTTCTGAATTCTATAGCAAAGCATTGATTGCTGCTCGTATGTCTTCTCCTATTAAGAGAAAGGTAGAGTCCAGTGAGAATGTTGGTTATGTTGGTAAGGTATCAGACTCTAGAAAGTATCTTGAAAAGATGTATGAAAAGTCTCTAGATGTCTATGATGACCCTTTAACGTAACTAAGCATACTATATGTTCTCTTTGTTGACACTGCAAGTCTAACACTATTTCCCACCCTTGTCAAGTTTCCTTATGTTGACAGGGGTATTATTTTTTGTTATAATAAACAAGTAACCGATAAACAACTATGGCTGGTAAGAGAAGAAAGAACAACTTCATTGATAACAAAGAAATGTACGCAGCATTTGTTGAGTACAGAAGAGTGTGTGAAGAAGCAAAGGAGAGAGGAGATGAGAGACCACCCCAGATTCCTAGGTATATTGGTAAGTGTTTCCTTGACATTGCAGAACACCTGTCAATGAGACCTAACTTCTCCAACTACATCTACAGACAAGACATGGTGATGGATGCTGTAGAGAACTGTGTAGTGTATTGTCGTAACTTTGACCCAGAGAAGTCCAAGAACCCCTTCTCATACTTCACACAAGTGTGTTGGTATGCCTTCATCAGAAGGATTGGTAAGGAGAAGAGACAGATTGAAATCTGTGACAAGATTATTTCCAAGTCAGGCTTTGAAGAGTTCTTTGTTGGTGATCAACTAGGTGCTGCTTCTGACTTCAACTCTATTAAAGACGCAGTTGAACAACGTAGGAACGGAAATAAATAGTAGTGCCTTTCGTTCGCTACCTAGGCAGAGATTGTCGGGAGGCGTTACGTCTCCCCATCTCTTAACATGGAATATTTACAAGAATTATTTGACCTATACGAGGCATCGTTTGGTCAACCAAAACCAGAACTTCAAGACCCTGATAGTAACGCTGTTGGGTCACCAAATCAAAACAATATTGAGCACCCTGTAACAGTTGACAGAAAGAAAGTTGACCTGATGAGAGTAGGTGGACAGTCTGCAACCGATGCCCACGAGAGGGTTCATGGGGAAGTGGGACTTGATGATGTAGATGCTAAAGGAAAGTTGTCTGCAACATTAGGTAGAACACAACAGGATGGAAATAAGAGAGGGGTATACATAGAAAAAGATGCAGAACACAAGTCCATCCTAGCCAAGGATGAAGAGTTCCAAGACAAGGTATCTCAGACTAGTTCTGATGACCTAAGAACACCCAATTCAAAAGAGACACCAGACGCATTACAGGACCCTGCTGTTGACACACAGGAAGAAGTGAACTATAATGATGATGTAGCTTACCTGCAAACATATGGGCGCGCCTGATATTGCTATTATAACTGATACTCATTTTGGGTGTAGAAAAGGATCACAGATTTTCCATAACTACTTCCAAGAGTTCTATGAAAACACCTTCTTTCCCTATCTCGATAGTAAGTCTATTACTACCGTGGTCCATTGCGGCGATATATTTGACGTTAGGAAAGGTATAGACTACTGGTCCTTAGACTGGGCCAAGACACACTTTTTCAACCCATTGAGAGATAGAGGTATTGAGTTACACCTCATCGTAGGTAACCATGATATCTTCTACCGCAATAGTCTCAACATCAATGCTCCAAGGCTCAACCTTGCTGAGTATGACAACATCACAATATACGACAGACCACAGACAGCTACCATCAATGGCACGCAATGTTTCATGGTGCCATGGATCTGTGAAGACAATGCTGACCAGTTCATGGCTGAACTGGACGCTACAAGTGCAGATGTCTGCTTTGGTCACCTAGAACTGGCTGGATTTTATGCCAATAAAGATTATAAGTGTGACCACGGCACAGATCCTAATCACTTCAGTAAGTTTAAGAGAGTATTCTCTGGTCACTTTCATAAGAAATCTACGAAAGGTAATATAACTTATCTAGGTAATTCATATCAGATGTATTGGAATGATGAGGGTGAGACCAGAGGGTTCCACACATACAATCTAGAAACTAACAAGTTGAAACAGGTTAAGAACCCCCTGTCAATGTTTCATAAGTTCTATGTCAAGAATGACACTGATATTAAGTATGAGAAGTATAAGAATACATTTGTCAAGTTAATTATTGAAGACCAACTGACACCAGTTCAGATATCTAACATGGTTGACCGGTTCTACGAACAGAGTTGTCATGATGTCAAGGTAATTGAGAGTGTAAATATAGACATAGATGACGATGTGGAAGTCGAGGCAGAAGACACACTCACCACACTCACAAACTATGTGAATTCTATGGATGATTCTGTCAGTAAACAAAACCTAATAGGTATTTTTAAATCCCTCTATGTAGAAGCCCAGGAGGTCTAATGTACATGCTAACCAAGGACAAGAATGACATTGAGAGTGGTGCCTATGCCACCATGGATACAGATGGTGTCACAATTGTTCAGTTCTTTGTTGACAAAGATGATGCGTTAACTTATAATGAATTATTGACTGCTGTCGGTTACGATTTACATGTAACCAAGACACCAGACGACCGAGTTGACCAGTTGTGTGACCTACTCGGTTATGCCTATACCGTTGCTGAACCTGGTGATGTTGTAGTCCCCCGTACTGAAACTTTATTAAGTGATTTCTCTCTGTGATTGTCTTTTCCAAACTCACCTTCAAAAATTTCCTATCAGTAGGTAACAACCCTGTTACCATCAACCTTAATCAAGACAAAACAACACTCATTTATGGCACCAATGGTAGTGGCAAGTCCACAATCCTTGATGCCATTTGCTATGCCTTGTTTAATAAACCTTTCAGAGTAATCAACCTTCCCCAGTTGGTTAATGCTTCTAATAAGAAGGACACACTGGTAGAGATTGACTTCAGTATTGGCAACACAAAGTTCACTGTTGCCCGTGGTATGAAGCCCAAGAAGTTTATGATCTTCCGTGATGGAGAGGAGTTGGAGGCACATGCTGCAGACAAAGACAACCAGAAGTATCTGGAACAGAACATCCTGAAGATGAACCTAAAGACATTCATTCAGGTTGTCATTCTGGGGTCAGGAAATTATATGCCATTCATGCAATTGAACGCACCATCACGCAGAGATTGTATTGAGGACTTCCTTGACATCAAAGTGTTCTCTACTATGGCTTTACTTGCCAAGGAGAGATTGAAGATGTTGAAGGATGGTCTCCGCACATGTAAGGGTGACATGTCTAACTTGACATACAAGATGGATCTACAGAGGGAACGCATCAGTGAGGTAGAGGCAAGGTCAGTAACTGATGAGAAGGATCTGAATAGTAATATTCAGAGTGATGAGGCAGAGAAAGTAAGGTTGTTGGAAGAGGTTACAAAACTACAGGGGATTGATAGTCAACTTATCAAGAGAGTGACTGAGTTGATGGTATCATCACCCAAGAAGATGCACAACCAGTTCAATGAAGTCATTATAAAGATGAAGGGTAGGATGGAGACACTTGAAAAGGAAGGTGACTTCTTTAAGAACAATGATGAGTGTCCTTCCTGTTCTCAGGTCATTACTGAAGACACCAAGGCCAGTATCCTATCTAAGAATACAGAACAATCTAATAAGTATTCAGAGGCTGTCCTTCAGGCACAATCAAAACTAGATGAGATTAGTAAGACACTAGACAAGGTGCAAGAACTAGAGACACTGGTACAGACAAACCAGAATCAGATACAACTTAAACAATATGAAATCAATAACTTAAACAAGTCCATTGCTGGATATGAATCCAAACTTATTAAATTAACTAATGATTCAAGTTCTATTGATAAGGAGAAGGCTAAGATTGAGACACTGACAGAAGAGATGTCTGCATTAACAGGTAGACAGGAAGAGTTGTTGAACTTGATGCACGAACACACAATCATTGTTGATCTACTAAAGGATAGTGGTATCAAGACACAGATTGTACGCAAGTATCTACCTGTGATGAACAAGAGTATCCGTAAGTATCTGACTGCACTGGACTTCCCCATCCTCTTCCAGTTAGATGAGGAGTTTAATGAGACTGTGGCATCACCTGCCTATCAGGACTTCTCTTACGCATCCTTCTCTGAAGGACAGAAGTCACGCATTGACTTGGCTCTGATGTTTACCTGGAGAGAGATTGGTAAGTTAAAGAACTCAGTGTCCACCAACATTCTCATTCTTGATGAAGTGTTCTCCTCTTCACTAGATGAGACAGGTAAAGAGAACCTATTGGCACTACTCAGGTATGGTATGGATGACAGTCAGAAGGTCCTTGTTGTTGACCACACTTTAAGTGATGCGTTCAAAGATAAGTTTGACAATAGTATTGAGGTGAGTAAGGTTAAAGGATTTAGTTCTTATAATTAACCTCCCACAAAAACATTGTGTGAACCTGTTGCTACAAAGGTACAACCAGCAACAGCATCACCTACTTTACCAGCACCTCTGCCTTCTATAATTACAGTGGAAGAACCCACAGCAATTGGTGCCACATGGATACAACACACTTCACCACAGGGTTTTAAATGGGGGTGGTTCACATGACCCTGACAAGACCAAGGAATATTATTAACATACACTGTGGAGGCCCCCTGTGCTCTTACAGGTACGCTACAATGAACTAGATCTACATCTACTCCTATCCTGCAAGCTGGTGAAGACATTATTCTATGTAAGTGTTCACCCATCCAGGTGAGGTATCAATATTTATCCTCAACATTGCCTGGTTATCACCACCTTGCACACAAACTTCATCACCATCTTGGAACCCAGTAGGCAATGAGTCAGAGGAGATGACCACACTACTAATAGTTCCATGTTCTAATACAAGGTCTACAAGTAATCCATATGGTACTGATCTGTCATTTAATTCTATACATGGGTCCTTGGGTAGCCATACACATGGAACACTAGTTGTCTTTCTATAGTTCCTACCTTTCTTTATAATGGTAAGTGTTTCTGGTATATCAGAGATACTATATTGTTTTCTTTCTGTGTTGGTTGGATTGAACCACACATCACCTCTCTCTAAGGCAGCATTGTTTCTGTCATTTCCTCTAGTGGTTGGTGGTGAACTACCAACCAGAGTATATGGATAATTGTAAGGGTAGTTTGGTGAGTAATCTAGATCTAATTGATTTCCCAACATAGTATGAGACATAAGTTCTTTGAGTTGTTTTCCATAATCACTTTCTTCTTGTGTGACTGTATGATCTATTGTTATATCAGAATTTCTTATAGAATATTTGGGTGTTGTTGCTTTGACCTTATAGGTAAGTGTCACTGATTCTCTGGGGTCTGGTGCAAATCTTGTCACCATATCCATAGGGTATATGGGTGCTGCTCTTCCCATAGGGTCTTTGATGTCAGGGTATTCTGGATCAAAGGGAAATTTATTATCCATCTTTACTTCACCTATGAATTCTGCTTGTGTATTGCCAGAGTTAAATGGTAAGTAAGCAAAATCAGTTTGATCAAATACCATCATGTATTCATAGGTACTACCATCAACTATGCCACAACCAGTGGTATTAAAGTATAGTTCCACACCATAGTTTTCAGGGTGGTCTATCTCAATAGAGTAACTGATAGGTTCATCATCCAAGTATCTAATAATTGTTTCATTACCTAGTTCATCTATACCATATTGATATAATCTACCTTCAATATTAAAGCCATTCATTGCTTCATTATTATCATCAAATGCGTTGTACCCTATTTCTACTGTGTCCCAAGTGAACTCAGTGTCTACCTCTGTACTACTACCATTGTTGATAGTCCATTCAATTGCATAGAGTGTTGATGTGATTGGAGTTTCAGTCATTTAATTTAAGAATATCTTAGCGGCAGTAACTTTATATACACCAAGTATGGCAGCTGTTTCTGCTCCAGCTACCATCTTGTTCTTGGTTGCTGTATATGTTTCTGTGTATGGACCAATGAAGTTGTGAAGTGATACACCTGTTTGGTTTCTAACCACAGGACCTACAATATTTTGTGTGTATCCACCTGGTCCCACTTGGAAGTATGCGGACCCTGGGATACCCATAGGAGTAGGTCCAGGATATGGTTTGACTATGTGTGTATAAGTTGCCTTTCCAAAGGGTGTGGGGTCATATAGAGGGGCTACAGCAGCAGGGTCACCAGTGATGTCTATCCTCTCTGCCGCAGTCACAATGTTCAGGTAACCTGCTGACTTGATGGTGATACCACCCTTGGGGTCCATGTTCTCAATGACATGGTGTCCCATAACTCTGGTGCTGTTGTGACCACCCAATCCTGGTGTGGCTGTTGATGGTACTGTACCAGCCTCTGTGGTTCTTGTGGTGATGTTCTCTCTCAACTCACCAGTAGAAACATACATGGACTTAGTGGGTTCTACAGCTATCTGTTCCTTGGCTCTGAGAATAGTATTATTTGCGTTGAGGTTGAGGTCACCAGAGGTATTGGCATAGGCAGATTCTTTGGCATATAAATCAAACCTCTTACAATCAACCTTCAACTCACCTGCTACATTCAATAGTAGGTCAGAGTCACAATGTATAGATGAGATACTGGCATTCTCATTGGAACCATTACCTAATGTCTCACTCTCTACACCACAATGTACCAGTAGATCTTTGTTTGCTTTGATAAACACAGACCCATCATTCTTGAATTCAATATGTGAACCTGACTTATGTTTAATCAGGACCCTACTATTATCTTCTGATGAATAGACAGAGATCTCACTCCCATCAGGGAATACTTCTGGAAATGAACGAGAGTATAACTGTTTACCCTCATCATCTTTTATCTTAGCTGGCATAATTTACTCTGTTTTTTGAAGGGCACAAGGAGATGTGGACTGGTTGTTCTAGGGCATCAATAGATTCTGGTCTTCTATTCAGACACATGACAGCATATATCTTTGATCCAAACCCACTCTTATCACTAATGATTAGTTCTGGTATTCTTTTAAACCCAGTACCTGTATTTAGGATCTCTACATCAATGATTCTACCATCTTTAATCACTGGTCTGACCTTACCATTCTCCTCTCCTGTGTCTCTATCAATCACCTTGATGGTTACATTTGGTGTGTATAACTTACCTGTGTTCTTGACATACATGTCACAGATACTCACATCATATCTCTCATCATCAGTTGTCATACCCACATTACTATTATCAGGAATGATTGATACACTGGGGGAAGGTAGGTCACCAAATAGGACAGGGTTGGTAAGTATCATCACTATCTCACCTGACTTTCTGTCTATGACAGGTGTGGGTGTCCCTGCATACTGATTGATAAAGATAGAAGGGAAGTGATTGCCTGGAATTTTGTCATCATAATAGTATCCACTGCCTGGGTTGGTGATGATGACACCATTGGGTAGACCTTTCTCATAGTTGATTGCTTGTTTCTCATCAGAACTAGGTACTGATATAGGAATAGCAAATGAATTGAAACCATCTGGTCTGGTCATTACAAATGGATCAAGAGAGACCTGTTCATTCTCTGTGGTCACTGATAGACCCTCTTTTGAAAACAAGGCTATGAAATTAATATCATCATGATTCACTTTGGGATTGTTCTTCCCTGTGTAGATATAGATATTATCTTTCTGTGGTTGATTCTTTGCGACTACTACTTTCTTATTCTTAAAATCTGTATTGTCTTTGGCATCTCCTGATCTTGTCCAGTTTTTCTTGTTGGTTACATAGATTCCATTCTCTGATGCATCAGGTTGACTATTCACCAGTACTCTACTACCTTTGGTCTGTGTCCCATCAATCAATACCTCACCTCTGAACTCATATACTCTGCCTGGATCATAGAAATCAACAGGTGCCCAGAAGGACATACTTTCAAGTGTTTTTGTCCTGAGTGATTGTGGTATGACTCTTGTGACTGCCTCCTCACAGATAGGATCATCAGTAGTAATCTTAACATCCTTGGGTACACCACCAAATCCAATGTTCTCAATCAAATCTTTGTCTCTCTTGGATGACTTACCACTCTGACTACCACCACCAGAACCAAACCCAGCACTCACACCAGCCATACTACCTGCTAGTCCTGTCAGTGTGTTGTACATTTTGAATGGTGAACAACCACCCTGTGTGTTCAGTGTCAGTGATAGGATACCTGACTTGTTGAATACCAATGGAAGTTGTGTAAAGTCCATGTTCAGAACTAGATCCAACATACTATTACCACTACTGCTACCCCCTCCACCATCACCATTGTGGTCTTTGGATCCAATACTATCAGTGATTTCATCTGCTATACCAATAATATCTCCAGACATATCATCCTCACACACATAGTCATCAGGTATAGTGTTGCGTATTTTCTCTTGTAGTTTTTCTATCTCTGACATCCTGACCTGAAACTCTTTGTCAGTTTCATCTTGTGTCTTTGTAATAGTTTCATCAACATATAACTCAATCTTATTCAAGATGGCATCACTCATACACAATGATGATGTATTTTTGATGGAGGTGTCTGGTCTGATGGTGATGTCTGATGTCCTATTATTACCCTGTGAAGATGATTGTTGGTTATTAATACTTACAATAGCACTGAACACTTGTTCTGCTATGTCATCCAATGAGATATCAATAGTCACATTGAATAGGTCAAACTTGGCTGAGAGTGAGAAGTCAACCATAGGCATTACAATTGGTGACCTTGTGGAAGATGATAGTAGTGTTGCTCTGAAGGTGGCATTGTTACCTAACTTCTGAACCAGTTCCTTCTTCAGTTGGATAGTATCTTTCATCTCTGCGGCAATCTCTAGTGCTGCCCTCAGGAATATGGCATTCAAATTGATGCGGTTACCAGTGAATACATTGTATGTGATGTCACCAATACCAATGAACCTATCATACTCAGGTGGTATCCACTTCTCTAAGATGGATGTAATCTTATCTCTGACACCATCAACACCACCACACAAGGCATCAACAACATCATTATCATACACTTGGGAGAATGGATTGGTGATATCAAACTTCTTTTCCTTTGATGACCCAAAGGCATTGCGTTCTTGTACACAATCACCATCATTTGAATCATCCTTGACCACATGATGTGATGAATCCTTCTCATCATCACCATCACCTTTCAACTCTTTCTCAGAGTTGGTACCATTGTTGGGTTCCTGTCTGGTTACTAACTGGAAACCATCAATCTCATCAGGTAGTATACCATCCTCTTCAATCTTCTTTCTTATATTCTCTGTTGTTACATTAGCAACAAAGTTAATACTTGACACTACCACTGGGTGTTGTGCCTCTCTACCATCAAGGAAGTATCCTCTTACAAAGTCACCCTCTTGTAACCTATGTTTGGCACCTATTCTATTCTGACCTGATGATGTGGTAGGTAGTTCTACATGTGCCCATGGTAGGTCTTCTCTTGTTACACCATCTTGTTCATTCTTCTTTGACTTGGGGTGCCATCCAATACAACGCACCCTGACTCTACCTGACCTCTTGGGGTCATCTACATCCTCTACTTGACCATGAAAGGATACAAAGTCATCCTTACCAAAGAACTGAGGTTGGTTGGAAGGTGTTTGTGTCATGATTTGGAGTCGTCCTGTTGTGTTGTAGTTCTTATAGTAGATATCTTGGTGTATGAATGACCTGATGTATAGAAGTGATGTCCTACTTGTTTGATGATATACTTACCACTATGTTTCTTATCATATTCGTCTACTGATTTGGTAGTAATCTTACCCACCTTGAGTTCAAACATATCACCTGCCCTCATATCATATCTAGGTGGTAGGGTAAATCTTCCGTGTTGGTCCGCAAAAGTATTCTGTCTGGCAGCTGCCTGCTGTAAGTATCTTCTGGACTGGTCGTAAGAGTTATCGTTTGCCTTCTTACACTCTTTATTATAGGATTCATTACTATATATTCTGCTAAAAATGCGAGTTGGTAGGTCACCAATGATGTCTTTCATCTTGTCAGTCAGGATAGATTCATCAGGTTTGTATGTGAGTTCTGTGTATAGACCAGAGTCAAGGTCAAGTGATATACATTTGGAAGAGAAGGCACCACTCTGTAACTTGGACTGGAAGTCACCTATCTCTGTGAATTCATAGTCCAACACACCATTCATCTGTGACTCCATATCCCTGTCTGTTCTTGCTACCTGTATCGCATACTTGTCCCACTGACCATACATCTCACCCTTAATGAGTTCATCAACAGGAGCAAACCTGTATCCATCTAGTGTCTCCCAGTATAGGAACCCTGTTGTGCCACTGGTCTCTCCTTCTTTCTCTTTGACTTTGGTCTCTGGGTTTCCAACCACTGAATGATTACACACATACTTCATAACATCTAGTGGTGTTCTATTGCCACCAGTGAAACACATCTGTTCTCCCTCCTCTCCACTACCATCCACCAGTTCAGATTCCAACCTATCAGTCATCTCCTCTGCAATCTTAAGTGGTGTCTCATCTCTGTATGACTTCATCACCTTCTTGGTCAGTTCATTCTGTCTCACTGACTTGGATACAAAGTCAATAGTGTATACTTTCTTACTAATCTGTGTCCTCTCATCCCTGATACCATTCAGGAATCCTTCAAACTCAATCACTTCATCAAGTGCATTGGTGCACCTGAAGTTGAATGGTTCTAGGAACTCAAGGTCATATTGTTCTATCAGTCCAGATTCTGTACCATCAGTCAGTATAAAGTATCCAGTGATGCCACCATAGTATATGTTTTCAAAGATATGAAGTTCATTAATCATACCATATAGGTCATCCTCTACACCTTCTATCTTGACTTCATCAAAGCTATAACTTGTAGGTTGTTGAAACACATCAACCTCCTATGTTAGCAGACAACAGGTTGCGTGTCATCACCAATGACATCTGGAAACTATTGCCTGGATTGTTTGGTATGCCTGCTGGTATGGTGGGTACAGTACCCTCATCAGAACTCTGCATTCCACCTCCACCACCACCTTGAATTGGCATGATGATAGGTTGGATTTGATTCATACTTTGTGTGGATTTTTGATTCAAATCTCTCAGTAGTTCATTGGGGTCAGGCCCAGCCATAGGTGTCCTGACTCCATTTAAATTGCCACCTCTGGAGAATTGTAGTTTCTGAGCAGCATCCATATACTTGTTAGCATTACCGTCTGTGTATGCACCCCACGCTCCAAACCCCTGTTGATCGTAAATCATTTTGGCTGCCCTCGCATTCACTTTGGGGTCAAAGAGTTCTTCATTGGAACTTATGCCTAACATGGCTCTCCTTTCTGGTCCCATCTTACCTAACATATTGATTTGCCATAGACCATAAGATTTATCTGCACCTGTTCCGTTGAATGCCTTGGAATCAAATGAGGATTCGCCACCGGCAATTGCTGCCATGATCTTGGCTTGATCTTTAGTGAACCCAGCTTCCATTGCTAATCTTGCTGAGTTCATTAATTTTTCATTAATATCTTTACCCATATTCATCTTTGGTCCAGAAGGTGTGGGTGATGATGACCCACTAAACATACTAAAGATTGACTGGTATCCTATCATTGCTGAGTTTATTATTGAGTCAATCATATCTCCGATGTCCATAGACAATAGGTCCTTAACACCACCTGCAAAATTACCACCCATTAATCCTTTCATAAGACTACCTAGGTTTTTATTTGGAGGTGTTGAGTCAGGTGTCGATTTATCACCTAGAATATATTTGACATCTGCCAATAGTTGTCTAGATTGTTGGTGATCTCTTTCAGTAATTTTACCACTACCAAATTGAGACCAAGGAATATCAAATGCTTGGTCTTTGTAATGATAACTACCTACTGCATGTTTTCCATCATTCTGTGAACCAATTTGATATGATCTTCCAGATGCAGTGTTGCCTGATGATAGTGCATCTCTCACCTTTCTCATTAGTTCAGGTGAAGAGAATGCCATATGGTCATGGGCATTGCCCTCTGTGCCATGACTATGGTCATATCCTTTTCTACTTGGGTCGCCATGTAAGTGTTCAATCAAACCACCAGCACTGAAGCCCATAGCCATGGCTTCACCCATCCTCTTACCTGTCAGAGTGGCGTCTTGTCTGGTGTGTGGGGTATCAACTGGGATTACAAACCCACCATTGGATCTTTGTGCAACATACTCAGTGCCATGTCCAATGAAATCTACACCCTGACCTGTGAGTGAGACAGGATACCCTGACTGAGGTCCAGTGATCCAACCACCCTTAGAGAATCCCTTGATATTATATTTTTCTGCGAGTTCTTTGACTCGCTGTTGATGCTCCGCTTCGGCTTTTGCCTTCGCTACTGGATCTATCTTCCGTTGCTTTGATTTACTTCCCCCTTTGCCCTCAATTTCCTTCTTGGAATCTTGAATCTGTTGGTCCTTTAATCTATTTGATTTTGTTACTGCAGCCTCAAAATCTTTTAGTTGTTTATCCCTTTTCTTATCTTCTTCTGACCAGTTTGCTCTGGTACCTGTTCTAGATCCCGGTTTCCCTTGATACTTTTTATTTAAATCCCCCTCTTCTTTATCAGATGCCGCTAACGCAGCCGCCGCATTTCCTCCGCCCGACATATTACTTCTAATTTTATCCTTAATGCCACTAGCAACAAATGGTATAGATCCGAGAAGTGCAGCAGGTGCAACAACTTTAAGTAGTCCTGCTGCAGCTAGTGCCTTTACGATTGTACTTATACCGCCAGCAATGAGTGGTATTGTTTTGCTTAGACCTGTAAACGCACCATAGATCAAACTTTTAGGGCCAATAAGAAGAGCTAACGCACCTGCTGCTACACCAATTGCTTTAAGTGGATCCTTCTTCATCCATTCCCATACTCTATCTCTATTCTTGGAACCAAAGATACCATTTTCACCAAGTATAGCTTTCTGTAGTAGATTATTTACAAACCCACGAAACTTATCACTCTTGAAGTATGCAGCAATGGTTCCTCCAATGGCTGCGAGACCAAGCCCCTTTAACAGAAGGTCCTTCAACCAGTTGTTGGACTTACTTTTTTGTCCAAACATTTCTTTCATGTTTGGCTTCTTATTCGGTTCAACATCAGCTTTCCGTAAAGCTGACATTCTATTTGCCTTTGCTGCAGCACTCTTTCTTTCTTTCCTATCCGTCTCCTGTCCCTTGAGGATAGCCTTCAAGAGTTTGTTAGTCTCGTCCTGCTGTTTATTATTGTTTAATGCGGCGGCAAGACTTTCCATTCCTTTTTAATTGTATTTATATCAAGAATTTCGATTTAATGCAGCCTGTTTCTTATCAAGTTCAATCTTCTCCATGTAGTTGGAGAGTAGTTGAATCATAACTTCAAGTTCCCAAGGTATCAGGTCCTCAATCTCAGTGATATTCCACTTATGATATTGTTTGAAGGCGAAGATGCGTTCATAATAAGTCATAAGATTATTATGCATCATCGCCGTCAGAAAAAATCTGCCAGCCCTTCAAGTTTAACAGCAAAGTTCTTACCTGTGTTGGGGTTCTTGAGTGTCATACTATGACTCAACTTAGGCATTGTCTCAAAGAACTCATTCAGTTTTTTGAATTGACTAGAAGTAAGGGACTCAATCCACTGATTCACTTCATCAGTAGTCATATCCTCTTGATTATATACCTCATCACCCACTACAATAGAAGAGATACAACGACCCACTGTCTCAATACTATCAGAGATATTATTAATCTTAACACCCTCCACAAAGAATGAGAGGTCAGGGTACTTCATCTTGACCTTTACATTCTCATCCATATCAATAATATCTGTGTGTCCTTCTGTCTTCTCTACCTTAATCTTATCAATATTAATGGAGTGATCTACAACACAGGTCTCATCATCAGGGTCAGTGATGCGTAGTTCAATTCTTTCACCTGCTGACTTGGACCTTGCCTTCAGGAACAGATACTCTACATCAAAGAGTGCAAGTGAGGATACATCAAAGTCAGGTGGACTGGTGATGCAACTGTTGAGAATGTTAGTAATGGCATTTGCCATCTCATCTG
>WLWF01002081.1_pt1 | contig 15066 bp, 9 predicted proteins | sample 6718331 | NCBI WGS metagenome assembly WLWF01 (sample SAMN12718692, study PRJNA515312) | sponge metagenome | isolation source: marine sponge | host: Mycale hentscheli | place: New Zealand: South Island, Marlborough, Capsize Point | collected 2003-05-01
CATGGCTTCCGCATGATCAGTGACATCTACCCATCCGCATGGTTGCTCTCGGCCCTGGGGTTGTGGTTGATCTTCCGATGGGTCAGTGGGCGTACACAACGCATCGGGTGGTTGGTGGCGGGCGGTGTGCTCATCGGTTTAGGTACTTATCAGCACGCCAGTGCTGCGGTTTTTGCTGTCCCGCTCTTGGTCTTCGCTGCGGTGCAGTGGCGGCCCCGCGTTCGCGATGCCTTGAAGGTGCTGGCCGGGATGGTCCTTGGCCTAATTCCGATGGTTTTAGCGATGTTCGCTCAGCCTGAGAAAGACGTTGTCTATCGCCCGGAGCGCAGCGGGCTACCGGACGTTCTCGGGGCCCTCGGCCTGGACCCGGGCGAGTTGGGATGGCGCGATGCAATGCTGCCCAACGGACTCGGAGTAGCCCACGCCGATTCCACATTTCTGGATCTGGGTTGGGGGGTCCAGTGGTGGATCAATCTGATCGCTGTGCTCTTCCTGGTTGCCGTTGTGGTGGTGGGTGTTCTGCTGCGCCGTTCGGCGCTCGGGTGGATGTGGCTCGCAGCGCTCGCCGTGGTGGTGGGTCTAGTGCTCTTCGTGCCACCGATTTGGTATTACGGAACACCCATTGGTTTCCTGCTGTGGTTCTCGGTCGGTTTCGCACCCGTGCTGCTGCCACGGCTCACTGAGTGGATCGTCATCGCTGTGGTGATGGCGATCTCCGCCGGCTTCTCCTCTGCCCAGGTGTGGAACTCGCACCCGCGGTTCCTCACTGGAGCGCAGGTGAAGGCAGAGCAGGTAGCCGAAGTTGACGAGGTGGGTTCGGCGATCGCGGATGCGGGGGTCGAGTACGTATTCGGTGACTACTGGGAAGTACTGCCGATCGCCTACGCGTCGTCGATGTCTGTTCACCCGATCTCCTACAACTTCAATCGATTTCCACTCGATCCCACTGAGGTGGGTGAAGAGATCGTTGTGGCGGTTACCCCCGGAACCATCGCGCTGCCGTTCGGTCGAGACTCGTGGAGCCTGTCTGCGAATGCGGTCGCCCTTGTAGAAGAGGTATGCACTCCGGTTCCTGACATCACATCGCGGTTGCCGGAAGAAGTTTCTGCTCACTTGTGTCCCACAGCGGTGCTCATGGAGCGTCGTTGACTCGTCAACATTCATGGCTCGGATTCGTGGTGCCCGCGGTCTATGTGGTCATGAGCGCGATCACGCTATGGGTGTGGGGCACACGCGGGGTGTATCCGTTTATCGGGGACGAGCCGCACTATCTGGTGATTGGGGATGCGCTCTGGCGCTTTGGCGGCATCGATGTGCTCGCAGCCTACGAATCCGAGTTGAGTAACCGCGTGTTATACCCACCCGGACTGGGTGAAGTGGGTTCTCAGGTGACGAGCTACGGGCACGTGGTGCTGGGTGATCGAGGGATCTTCTCCTGGCACGGGTATCTACTCGGTTGGGTAGCGGGCCTGTCTGTTGCTTTGTTCGGTGTGGAGGCCGCTCGCTGGTCCATGGTGGTGATCGGTGCGGGGATCGCCTTCGTGGTGTGGTGGGCGGCTGGGGTCTTCTTCGCCTCACATCGGGTACGGCTGCTTGTTGCACTCACGTTGGTGGTGACGTATCCCTTCTTGTTGGCGTCCTTCCAGATATTTCCGGATTTCGTGGCCGGCGGGCTTGCCCTGTTGGGCATCACGTGGCTGATGCGTTCGGCTCGGCGGCCTGCGGAGTCTTGGCCAACGGTTTTCGTAGCGTCGATGGTTGCCCTGCTGCCATGGCTGGGAATCAAGTTCGCCCCGGTGGCCGCAGTGTTACTGGTGGCCATGTTGTGGCGATCGAAGGATCGCTGGTGGCTGGTCGTCGTGCCCGCTGCGATCAGCGCAGCGCTGTTGATGGTTTTCAACACCTATGCCTATGGCTCTCCGTTCGGTTCGTTGTCGGAGGGAACTGTCGAGTTCGGTGGGGACTTCTGGATCCGACTAGCTGGCATGCTTGTCGATCAGAATCAGGGCGCACTGCTGTTCAACCCGATCCTGTGGCTGGGATTGGCCGGGCTGGCCCCCTTCTTGCGCCGAGATCGGCTGGTTGGCACCGTGTGGGTTCTGGTGTTCGGCCTGCTGTGGGTGTTAGGTGCCGCGCATCCTGGTTGGTACGGAGGCGGTAGCTTCATGGGCCGCTACAGCTGGGGCATGGCGTTGCTGCTGATGCTGCCAGCGATGGTGACGTTGGCTGCCTTGCTATGCCGTTCTCGTGTGTGGTTCTCGGTGGCCGTGATCGCGAGCCTCGTGTTCTCAATGTGGGTGTTTGTCCTGGGTGTGTTCGTCAGCGATGCAGGACCCGGCGTTCCGATGGGCCTGGATTTTTACAACAAGCCGATAGACACCTGGCTGGATTCCTACAGCGTGCTGTGGTTTCCACTACAGGACTTCTTCGCTGCGTTGTACAACCCGGAGTGGGCCTGGAGTTACAGCTCCAACTATGTGTGGCTGGTTCTTGTGCTATTGGTGGTGACCCTCGGTCCAACTCGGGCAGGCAAGCGTGGGTGGCTTGTTGCCGGAGCTGTGTCGCTTGTATTCGTGATCGTTTCGGGGATTGTGTCTCTACCAGGGGAGCGAAGTGCCCGGCAGGTTCAGGACGTTCAGGTGGCTCCCGGTGCGGATCAGTCCGGAGTGATCGCCGGGGGTCCGGTGTGGCTCATGCGCGACGGTCCCTATGGGTGGAGCATCACCTACTCCGCAGAGCTTCCGCCCGTGGATGTGGTGGGCCGATGGGAACTCGTCCGCGCCATGGACGGGCAGGTGGTGGCTACGGGTGAACTGACGGGCACGTCGGGTGAAGCGGAGCAGGTGACAGTCCCCATTGCGTATAGGAGTTTGTCCCCGCGCCAATTTTTCCTGCGAGTGGCTTGGACGGGCTCTGGGCCCATGACGGTTGTGGAGACCGGGATCGACCACCCAGGGTCTTGAATCGGTTTTATCGGGTCGATTGCGTTGGCTGCGTGATGCTCCGGCTGCGAGAGGCGAACATGAATGCTCGTGAAATTCCAAGCAACACGATGATCGCGGCACTGGCCATGGTGATCGCGAACGGCCATGGGCCGATTGCCGAATCAACCCAATTTATGGGCCAGTAGTCCAGGACACCGAAGGCGTAGCGAACGCCGTTCTGCCACACCATGATAGCGAGCACTGCAGCTGCCAATAACGAGAATCGTTCGACGGCTCGGGGGATAACCGATGCGTACTTGGTGAGTATCAGGAAAAGGAAAGGGATAAGGAAGGTGAGGGTGTAGCGACCCTGCCACCACTGGGGGTAGTCGTTCCACCGCAGGGTTTCCAGGACGCTCGGGAGAATGAAGACGCCAACAATTCCGAGTAGCACCACGGCCGTGGGAATTCGGTTCCGTGCGTAGAGGTATCCCAGGAACGTCGCCCACCCGATGAGTGTCGCGATGAATAGCCAGCGGGGAGCGGGTGTGTCGAGCCAGCCCAAGACGCCCAACGATTGATGCAGACGATCGGGAAGTAGGTCGAGTGATTGCTGAAACCAGCGCAGGTAGTCGGTGATCGCTGGATTGGCCAGCGGATTGGGATTCTCAATCGGATGCTGGGACGGGTGAGTGAGTTGCCACAAGGCGCCGGCTAGCACGCCCAGGCCTGCAGCTGCCAGCGCCCGCACTCGAAGTCTCAGTGATTTCGGGCCTTTGCCCATGAGCGTCACGGCGAGCATGAGAAGCAGCATCCATATCAGGGAATCCGGTCGCGACAGGGAGAAGAGAGTGGATGTCGTTGCCACGGCGGCCAATGTCAGCCATTCCTGGTGGTTGAGGTCGAGATCCCGGTGCGTCCCCCACCACACGTGCGCGAATACGTACGTGAAGAGCAATCCCGTGGTGATCTGCCAGCCGGATGAGTTGACCACGGCCCAGAGAAATACGGCCATGGGTGTGCTGACGAGAAGTAGTGAGCTTCCCCAGATCACCGATTGACGCCTGCTGAGCAAAGCCAGTGCTGTGAGGCCAAGAATGTTCAATAGCAAGGATGTTGCCCGTCCACCCACATCCATCCACTGCTCACCAAGAGAAATTGCAGCCCACTGACCGAAACCAACTGCCCAGTAGTACAACGGTGGGTAGTTGAAGATTCGGCCCTCCACTGCGGGGAGAACTTGGCGAGGTCCGAGGCAACTTGCGTCATTTCCTGAATCGAAGGCGTAGCAGATGCTGTCGCTGACATTGCCGGGAACCGGGGCGTAGATCTCTTCAGATGGCGGCATTCCCTTGTTGGTGACGTACCAAGCGGTGCTTTGGTGAGCGGGTTCATCAGGCCCCGCCATCCGAGGCGTGGACGCGAACATTCCCACCAGGGCGGCGATTACGGTGAGAAAGGCGAGAAGCTCCGTGCGGCGCCTCAACTTCGAGGCGTATGTCCGAGGGTCCCTCGATCCGGTATCACTGTTATCGCCATCCATGTGAGCCACGGCTCAATCGTGCCACTTCCATACCCATTGATGAGCGCAATGTTCGACTCGTGGAGGAGACGGCGAGGAGAGCACCGGTCGGCCGGTAGCCTGCGGGGCTATGTCGGCGGCAGAGCAGGCTGAGGGAGCCCAACGTGGTGACTACGGCGAGGCGTACATTGCCCAGCAGCGGGCGTACTTGAAGAGACTTCCACCAGATCATGGGCGGGCACGACGGCCGAGTCGCTTCTTCCATCGGGAGGTCGATGGGCTGATTTCAGCGCACATTGCGCCGGCATCACGGGTTCTCGATATTGGCTGCGCAGACGGATCGCTGTTGGGGGCCGTAGCTCCCTCCATTGCCGCGGGAATCGACATCGACGAGGGAGTCCTGCCGAACTCGGATGGAAATGCGGCGGATGTTGTGTGGGTAAACGCTGCGGTCGAAGAGATTGCGGATTGCCCTATTTCGAATCCTGAGTACATCGTGATGAGCATGGTGCTCGACGAGGTGTACGACGCCCAACCGGTATTGGAGAAGGCCCATGAGTGGAGTGGCGCGGATACCCGCGTCATCGTTGTCACCTATAGCCGGCTATGGCGCCCGCTACTGCGGTTGGCAGAAATCTTGCGCCTCAAGACAAAGAAGCCATATGAAAACTACCTTCCTCGGCAAGAGGTAGAAAACCTTCTCGAGTTGTCCGGCTTCGAAATTACGAAAAACCAAGACGGAGTCTTGTTCCCCGTATGGATCCCCGTGATTTCACGTTTCGTCAACCGATGGCTCGCTCCATTGCCGTTGCTGCGGCACTTGTGTTTGGTGCGGGTCATGGTGGCTCGACCAATACGAAAGCGCCCCGGTGGCGTGGAATCGGTGAGTGTGGTGATTGCGGCGCGAAATGAAGCCGGACACATCCGTGAGCTAGTGGACCGTATTCCGCAACTGGCGCCGCGTCAGGAAGTGATCTTCGTCGAGGGCGGCTCAACCGATGACACATGGGAGCGCATACAAGAGGAAGTGGTGAGGCCGCCGCAAAGAAGCGGCGAAGTGGTCATCGCCCTCAAGCAGACCGGAACAGGCAAAGGTGATGCGGTCCGCGCGGGATTCGCAGCCGCCACGGGTGACGTTCTGATGATCCTTGACGCGGACATCTCGGTTCCGCCAGAAGAACTGCCCCGCTTTGTGGAAGCACTCGGTTCTGATGTTTGTGAGTTCGCCAACGGGTCGCGACTGGTGTACCCCATGGAAGCGAAAGCGATGCGGTTTCTCAACATCCTGGGAAACAAGTTCTTTGGATCACTCTTCTCGTTTCTACTGGGTCAACCGGTTCGAGACACACTCTGTGGAACGAAAGTCTTGTGGAAGAGGGACTATGAAGCCATCGCTGCCAATCGAACTCGACTTGGTGACTTCGACCCTTTTGGCGACTTCGACCTACTCTTCGGCGCATCTGCGCTGGGTCTGCGAATCAGGGATGTTCCAGTGCACTACAAGGAGCGAACCTACGGGGAGACAAATATTTCGCGCTTCCGTCACGGGTGGATGCTGATTCGAATGGCGTCGGTGGCCGCAACAAAAATCAAGTTCATCGGCTAGAGCCGGAAGGCTACCCACGCCCCGTCCAAACCCTCGGCGACGGGCGGGCCGAGATCGGCGCCGAGCATCAATGTCACCCGCTGCCAGGCGACCTCCGTGTAGCCGCGCTTGTCCAGGTGAATGGTGCAAAATCCCCGGCTGCGAAGTTCGTCAAGTTGACGCCGACTGGGAGGGTCCGTGAGTGATGCTGCGAGGACGCTGGCCTGCGTGCCCTTCACTGCTCCGTAGCTGAAGAGCTTGCCTGGGTTGGTCAGTGGCTGCCACGCATGCTCGTAGTCGCTTAAGCCCGGTTCGCGTATGCCGTTCTCAGGGAACGCCATGTACGGAAGTTGCAGCACACCGCACTGTGTCGGGATAGCCGCATTGAGCTGTGTTCGATACTCCGCCAGCTGGACATTCAGGTAGCGGCCGTTATCGACCGCGCTGGCGTACATCGTCCGGAAGGGAAGAACGTTGGAGGCGAAAACGAGGACCACAATGACGACGCTGGCAATGATGGATCGTGGCCGATCCATCCAGCGAGTTGTGGCAAGAATTGCTGCGGCTCCGATGATCAACAGCAGCAGTAAGAGCGGTGTGAGTCGATTCCAGGCTCGCAATTGCGGGGTGATGTAGCCGGCGATGAGGTAGCCGCCACCCCAGGGAACGAACAACAGGCTTGAGGTCACCATGAGCATCGCGACGAGCCCGAGAGGCTCGGTGTTGAGCCGTCGCCGCGCTCGCACAGCCCAGCCAACGAGAAAGACAATGAGCGCCGCTGTCGTGATGAATGTGCCGAAACCGGAGACTCGACTCTCGGCAGCAGACCCGAGAATCTCCTGGGATTCGGCGAGCGTGTTGGTAAACGCAGAGATGAGGGGAATGTCACGTGAGATGTAGGGAGTGAGTAGTTGCGCGAGGTTGCCGGCGAACGTTACTGATTCTGCGGGTGAGCGCTCGACAAGGTTGATCAGTGGTGGGCGAGTCAGGAGACGAACGATGCCGGGGAGAAAAGCGAGGAGAGTAGCGGCCGCGATAGCGGCGGGAATCAATAAGGCGCGCGCGACGTGCCCGCCAGTATCGGAGCGAATCCATCGCCATGCAACGGCCGTCAGGGTCAGAGCGATTCCGAAAGCCGCGTAGTACATGCCCGACCACGCCGTCACGAGGATGAGCACCACGATTGCCGGTGCGTGCCAACGACGGGTTGCTCGCTGACCCGTTCCTATCCAGAGGGCGAGAAGGATTCCCGTCACACCCGCGTACATTGTCGCGAGATACAGGTGGCTGAGCCCCCGATCGAAGTGATACGGAATGAACGTGTACGCGACGGCAAGCGCGATGGCCAGATACCCCTGGGCGCTGACAAGCCTCAAGCACGTAACGGTCAGAGCTGCGGTGAGTGGGAATGAGGCAACCAGTAGCAGGTTCAATCCAGCGAACGAGTTTCCCGAGATCGCTGTGACGATCCACGCGAACGCGTTCTGTGTGTGGTCGATGGTGGGTATGTAGGCGAGGTCGATGCCATCAGGAAAGCCAAAATGCACATTGCCGGAGACTCCGAATGGTGACCACGCCGACGCATTCATGTAGTGCGCCGCTAGATCGCCTGCTCCCCACGGAACCCCCAAATAAAGTAGTGGGTAGCCCAGCACCGGGAGACTCATCGCGAACGCGACCAGTGCAGCAAGCACTGGGTCGAACCAGGCATGCTGAACGAGGGGTCGTACGCGCGTTGTCGACGGTGCGGACATGAGCGATCCCCCAGATGGTGGCGTGACCCCCATTTGTCCAAGGAGCGAATGAAGGTCACGCCACGGCCTGCCACCAGGTGCCGACTAAATCGCGACGGTGTGCGCCACCTTCGACGTGACTCGCACGTAACGGGTGCCGTCATCGGTCCATCCCGACGGGGGATCATCTCGCTTGATCCATTGTGTGCCGTCGTCTGTGAAGCCATCCGGGGTTTCGTCTTGAACCTGGACGGTGCGCTCGTACGTCGTGCCGTTGTCCGTCCACCCCGCAGGCGCGGGATCCTTCACTTGTGTCGTGGGCGGAGACCCGTACAGACGGCATATTTTCCCTTGTGCGCCGTAGTCCTCGAGGTTGTACCCGGAAGGGCAGACATTCTCGGTAGAGAACTCGCTAATGATGGGTGCGGGCCCTGTTTGCACGGTGTGGAAGGTGTACGGGGCGGTCTGAACGTCGTCGTGAAAGGTGTACGCCTGGGTGGTGAAGGTGTAGTCGGCCGTCTTGCGGCACTGATCGCCCACCTCTAAATAGTCATCCGGGCAGACCCACACGGTGCGGGTGCGCGGTCCTGATGGCGAGGAAGGTGGAGAGGAAGAGGTGCGCGATTCAGACGAAGAGGGGCCTGTGGAACGAGATGGTGCTGGACGTGGTGGGTCTATCGGTGTAGCCGTGTCCGGCTCCTGCTCGCGCAGGGGTGTCGCCATTCGGGCGATTGATGGAGTCCCGTCGCCGAGTGCATTGATGGGAGTCACCCGAAATTCGTAGATCGCCATCGGATCCAGACCTGTCAACAGTGCGGGTGATTGCGTCGCCGTGGCCTCAAGGACGATCAGATCGGAGTCGTCGTCTCCTGGTGTAGATGTGATGGGCGTGGCGGTGAGACGGTAGGTAATGGAGGCCCCACCTCTCCGTGCGGTCGCCCGGTGGTCCCAGGTGAGCTCGACAACCGTTGGCATATCAGTTGTTCGTGCTGTCAGTCGTGCTGCGGGGCCGACGACCAGAACGGGAACGACCGAGACACTTTCATCGCCGGCCGTGACGGTGTATTGGCGGCCTGCTTTCAGTTTCGTGAAGATAGCGACGCCATCGCGGCCGGCTTTCTTGGCGCGGGTTTTGCCTTTGCCTTGGGATGGCGCGACCGTCACTTTGGCTCCGGGTTCTGTCCGGACCGTAATGGCGCGCCGTGCACTCGGGTGTGCGTGAAGGAGGTGCCGAGCGTCTTGGGCGATGATTCGCCCCTGTGCCAAAGACGCCGTTTTCTCGTCGCTGGTAGCTGCAGCTGCTGGTGAAGCAATGCACGTCGCGGTAGCGAGTGCCGCGAGAGTGGCACCAATGACGGTTGTAGCGATTGGTGATTTCATATCAACTCCCCGTTGGATAGTTCGGTGTAACGGGGTGTTTCCCGAGTGTGTGGGCGTGTCAAACCAGAAAGTCACAAGTTGGTGCGCGTGTTGCGAACGAGTTTGCTGTTGTGGCTTTGGTCGTCACCAGGTGAGACGCGTGATGCAGGTGTGGCCTGTTTGGGTAGGAAAGTCGCTGGTGGGGTCGAGTGGCCATGAGTAGTCGTAGCACTCAGGGGCGGTAGATCGGTTGCCTGCAGGGAGAGATGCCCAGAAGGTGAGAGTTGCGTCCATCGATTTCCCGTACATCGCCACAACAGAGGGACGAAACTGCTCCAAACGCTCAGAACCCAGCTCGTCCATCGTGGGAGAAAGAGTGAGGAGATTTTCGCCCCACAGTTGCATGGACGCGACGGTGTAGAGCTCGCGATCGCCGTCAAACCAGGGACCGTCTACCCATAACAAGATCTCATCGTCGCGAGATGTGTGATCGATCAGCCACTGTTGCGCATTCGCCGCGGTGCGAAGCTTCTCCTCGTTGGGGTTGGAGACATAGGCCCAGGTGTAGGGGTCCTGAGGGAACTGGCCGAGGGATTCTCGGGAGTTTTGCAACAGCTGTGCACTGATGAAGAAGACAGACACCGCGAGCAGGGCGGGCAGGGCACGCTGAGCAGAAAGCAGAACGAAGACGACAGCCGCTCCCGCGAGACCAACGCCGGCAAGGAACGGCAGATTCGGGTCGATGAAGCCGCTGACAAAGATGAGTGCCAGCGCAGCCACAGCCACAACTGCGAGACCTGGAGACAGTTTCCCGTCGTCCGGGATGAGTGACGCCGCAATGAGGGTCAGCGACAGCAAGGCTGGGGGCCAGAGCATCGCCTGCAACATCGGCGCTTCCAGAAACTGTTCTCCGTGGGGGATGGAATAAATCAAGAAGAAGCCGATGGACGTCAACGTGACGATGACCGGAATGTCCGCCGCGGGTTTCGATCCTGCACGAAGTCGATGAAGAACAGCGAGCACTGCGACCGCTGCGGGGACCAGAAGTGAGATGTCTCGCAGCCACACATGCTCCCCGCTGCTGTAGCGCGAATGATCAAAAGACGACCACTCGATGTACGTCCCGAGCCAGCTCATGCCGGGAAACAGGAAGCGCCCTGCTAGCTCGAAAAGCACCAACGTCACCAAGGACGCAGCCACGGCCGCAAGTGCGAACCGTGCCGCGGGGCGTCGCGGGTGTCCTCGCCACGTGTAGAGGACAAGGCCCACCCAGAGCGACCCAGCGAGAAGAGCACCGGATGGATACGCCATGGCGGTCCAGCCCAAGGCAATGCCGGAACCGATGGCGGCCCCAACAGAGCGCTGCGTGGCGAGAGCGATGGTGGCCGCGGTGCCCGCCAAGACGGTGCCGGTGACGTACGGATTTCCCAGATACGCAACGACGATGGAACTTGAAGCCGCAGCCAAGGTCAGCCATGCGGAGATCCAGAAGCCGGTGAAACGGCGAACGAGGTGAAACGTGCTCGCCGTGAGAACAAGAAGCAAGAACGCCTTGAAAGCCGCGAAGCCCTCCCAGATGCCAAGGAGCGATATGAGTCCGTGAACCGGGGCGACATATCCCAGTCGTGTCCAGTAGTAGGAATCAATCGGAGCACGGCTCGTGACCTCATCGGTAAAGATCGCCAAGGTCGCGTAAAGCTCAGAGTCACGCGTGCCCAGGCCGCTCCACCATTGCGACAGCACAAGAACAACAGCGGTGATGACCACGACGGCACCCACTGATCGAAGCCGGTCCGCAGACGCTGATGATGCATCGCGACCAATGTTCACGCTCACGTGCTGACGGTAGCCCGAAGCGGCAGCGAAGCGCGTGACGCCGTCATCGAAGCGTTCCGGCACACTACGAGGGTGGCAGCGATAGGGCGAGCCGAGTGAGCGGCCCACAGGTGCATCTCATCGGCAGTTTGCGCAGGGCTGTGGGTGATGCGCACGTGATCGTTGAGCCGGCGCTCGTAGACCCGTACTGCACTGACTGGACTCGACGCTTCGGTGGACCTGCGGTGTGTGTTGTTCGACCCGGGTCCACCGGTGAGGTATCGAGCGTCATGCGCATCTGCGCCGATGCCGGGGTGCCCGTACTGCCGCAAGGCGGCAACACCGGCCTGGTGGGTGGATCGGTTCCCGCCGGCGGCGAGGGGCGCAGCGCGGAGGGCTCCGTGGGTCACCAGGGGACACCACCTCCCGTCATCGTCTCGCTGCGGCGCCTTGACTGGATCGCAGATGTCGAGACCGTTTCAGGTCAAGTGAGTACCGGCGCTGGCGCCTTGCTTGGAGATGTGCAGCGACAGGCGCGGGCCGCAGGGTGGGAGTACGGGGTCGATCTCGCTTCACGGGATTCCGCAACGATCGGTGGAACCGTCGCGACAAATGCCGGTGGTGTGCGTGTCCTCGCGTACGGAATGACGCGCATGCACGTGACGGGCATCGAGGCAGTGCTCCCGGACGGCTCGGTTATCTCACACATGTCGGGCCTTGCCAAAGACAACACTGGCTTTGACCTCGGGCAGTTGCTGTGTGGATCAGAAGGTGTCCTTGCGATCATCACCGCAGTGCGGCTGCGACTTCACCGACCGCACGGACGAACCTCGCTCGCATTGATCGGCTGCTCGGACTACGACGACGCACTGAGTGTTTTGGATTCGGCTGCCTCGGGTCGTGTGGTGGCGGCCGAGGTGATTGACGCGACGGGTATGCGGCTCGTGCAGGAAGTGTCTGGGATGCCGTACCCGCTAACACAGCAGCATCCGCTCATCGCACTCGTCCAAGTCGCCGATGGTGGCAGTGGAGAAGGGTTCGTCACTGAGGTATTCGACGGGCGCGACGTGGTCGTCGCACTTGACACCAACGACGTCGAGCGACTGTGGCAGTACCGCGAGCGTCAAGCCGACGGATTTGATGCGTGGGGGATCGTGCACAAGCTCGACGTGTCGGTACCACTGGAGACTCTGGGCGCGTGCGCTCGCGAACTGCGCACCGTCATCGCGGAGTTCCCGTCGGTGAAGGAGTTCGGAATGTTCGGCCACCTCGCCGACGGGAACATTCACGTCGAGATCCTGGGGCCCCTGGCAGAGGAAAGCGACGTCGATACGGCCGTCCTGGAGTGCATCTCACGTTACGGCGGTTCGATTTCGGCCGAGCACGGGATCGGGCGCATGAAAGTCAACCACCTGCACCTCTCGCGCAGCAGTGAGGAGATCAAAGCCATGCGGGCCATCAAGAAGGCGTGGGATCCGCAGGGGTTGATGAATCCGGGTGTCTTGCTACCCCGAGGTCCGATTGGAAAGCTGGCTTAGGTTCTTGCCCGCAGTGCCTCGTGGCACACAGGTAGGACGCTAAGTTCCGGTACTCGATCAAGCAAAAGAATTCACGTCTGACATGGCGAAGGACAAGCCCGCATGCCTTGCCTGTGTCCAGCGGAGAGTGTTGGTGCCAGTGGAGACGAAGGTGGAGAATTGAGACTGTTGATACGCCTACGAGTTTTTGTGCCCGGTTGGCTGGTTCTTGGCGGTTTGTATTTCCTTGTTCTTGCCGGAGGAGGTCGATTTCTGCATGAGGAGCGATTGAATGGCTGGGGTTATCTCGACATCACGTCTCTCCAGTACGACTATTGGGACTCCTTGGCGAACTTGCATACGCAACCACCTCTACTGAACGCACTGGTCGGCTTCACTCTTGGTGATGAGGGTGTTGTCAGGTTGACGTGGATTTATGCACTGAGTGCGTTCGCCACTGTGGGACTCGTGGTCGGCACATTGCTTCTAGCAGGCGTCAGCCAACGGTGGGCTTCTCTGGGAGGGGTCGCATACGCGCTGCTTCCCGCAACGGTCCTTTATGCGTTCTTTCCGTACAACGTCACACTCACCGCCTTCTTTGCGGCCGTAGCCATCTGGGGCGTGGCTCTTGCCAGAAAGCGTCCAACGTTAGGGGTGAGCGCCAGTGCATGTGGTGCAGTAGCGCTGTTCACAATCCGTGCCCCTTTCGCATGGATATTTGTCTTGTTTTGGGTGCTGGCACTCGCAGTGCTTCTGCTCCGTAGTGTTCAACACGGCTCACGATGGCCGGGTGCGATCGTCTTGGGGCTTCTGATGGCGTTGGTAGTCGTAATCCAGGGTCATTACTTGCTTTCGTTCCAATCTTGGACCTTGTCTACGTGGTCCTCAGAAAACCTTTCTAATGGACTGTTGCGTCTTGGACTTTCTGAGGAGGCGAAGGCTCACTTGGCTGGGCAAGATCCATGCTTCGCAGAGCTGACGACGGGTGCTTGGCAACCTGTTAGTGCGTATCGCTCCTGCCTGGCAAACGTCAACTCAGTGCTGACCGGGGCGAGTGTCGTTGACCAGGAGTACAAGACCGCGCCGCCTGATGTCCTGAATTACAACTATGGGCTTCGTCAAGCGATTGAGCCTTCGTGGGCGGCTTTTGTACGCAGCGGACTCAGAATCGATCCGCAGGCAGTTCCTCGCCTGGCATTCGGGACGGGGAATGCACCGGGCACCGTTGTGTTGTTTCTTGGACGATCAGACGATGTTTACACAACTCTGGCAATGCAGAAGCAAGCTGCACCGCGGGTCTGGGAAGTTCTGGGTGCCTGGTCCGCCGTTTTTGCCTGGATCGCCTGGGCTCTAGTCCTCGCTGGCGCCCTAACGGGTCTACTGGCTCGAAGGTCTCGACCCCCGGTCGTCTTCTGGTGGGCGGGCGCCCTTCTGGTGTTTCACGCCGTACCAAGTGTCCTCGGCGAATACGGAGAGAATGCGCGCTTCCGAGCTGAATTGGATTCAGTCTTGGTTGTTGCTGCGACGCTGGCTTGCGTCGTGATCGGGGGGTCTCTTCGGCGAGTTTGGTCACAAGACGCTGTTGGTTCGTCGTGTGAGTGAATCTGTAAAGGCTGGCAGTACTTCGTGGCGAGAGATTCAGAAACTATGCACTCATGAGGTTTTCGCTTCCGCGGTAATGGGGCTGCCGCGCTCTTGCGGGTGCGAGAACTGGAAAAGCGCGTTCACAAGGAGTGTGTTGTCGCGGCCCTTTTGCGAGGACATGACATAGATGAGCCGTATTGCTCTTTGGGATTTGCTGTCGTGACGCAAGCCTTTGAAGAAGTTCGAGTCACTGCCCAGGACATAACTGTTGATGATTTTCATGGTGAGGTGAGAACCCTCAAATGAACCGCGCAAATAGTCTCAATCATGCACAAGTTGGAGTGAAGATCTGGCTTACGTGGTTGACAGTGTCGCAAGGTCATGTGCCTCGCGTTCGGTAACCTCTAGCGATCCAGTAGTAGGTCGCCCGCAGCAATCGGTGTTTCCACCAGAGCGATGACACCAGCGTCGGTGAGCTCCTCCGCGGTTCCGTAGCCCCACAGCACCCCGATGGTGTCGATGTCATGCTCGCGTGCTCCCTCGACATCGTGTCGTCGATCACCCATCATCACGATGCTGTGTGTCTTGCTGGTGGCCTGAAGATTCTTGAGCGTATGGGCGATGACGGCGGACTTGTCATCCCGGGTGCCGGCCAGGTCCGCGGCCCCGATGAAGGTGAAGTACTCGCGCAAACCGAAGTGCTCAATGATCCGTGACGCGGAGAACTCTGGCTTCGACGTGGCCGTGGACAACGTCACGCCCGCGCCGTGCAGATCCTTGAGCATCTCGGGGATCCCGTCGAAGAGATTGTTTTCGAACATCCCCGTGTCGTGGTAGTACTCCCGATACACCTCAAGGCCGACGACGATCTGCTCGTCGGTCATCCCGTAGACCTCGCGCCAGGTCTCGGCCAGTGGTGGGCCGAAGTGACGGCGGATGCTCTCATCCGATGGCTGTTCCATGTCGAAGCGATCAAAGACCTTGCGGAAACCGGTGAGCATTCCCGGGGACGAATCGCTGATGGTTC
>WLWF01002083.1_pt1 | contig 15055 bp, 10 predicted proteins | sample 6718331 | NCBI WGS metagenome assembly WLWF01 (sample SAMN12718692, study PRJNA515312) | sponge metagenome | isolation source: marine sponge | host: Mycale hentscheli | place: New Zealand: South Island, Marlborough, Capsize Point | collected 2003-05-01
ACAAGGTTTGGGATGAGGTCGTATCGCCGCTTCAGTTGGACATCGATTTGGGCGAATGCATTTTTGTTGCGAGCACGTAAGGAGACGAGCCGGTTGTAAATTCCGGCAAGCCAAAACCCAAGCAGGACCAGTGCACCAAGTACACCAAGTACAACAAGTAAAGGAATGGAATAAGCAAGTAAAGGAATAAGCATCGGAAACCTCCAGGTGCAGAAAATTCTGTAGCGAGGCTGCACGACACCCCTCGTTCCGTAAGATTACCAAACGAGTGACAATCTGACATACTAGAGCGTGAGAAAGTCCAAATCTGCCGTTGAGGGAAAGAAATGTTTCGTTTTCTATACCTTGTTCCATGTTTTTTTGTAATTTCAGCAGACGCTGCTGAGTGGCCGCAGTGGCGTGGTCCTCAGGGACAGGGCCATGCGCCTACAGCCAAGAATCTGCCCAATCAATGGAAAGTCGGTCCAGTGGGCAAAGAGATATCCAGTGGTGAGAATATTCAATGGCGAACAGAGATACCTGGCCGGGCATGGTCGTCCGTTATGGTAGACGGTGAAACGCTTTGGCTTACAACAGCTATTGAAGACGGAAGTGCTCAAGAAGGACCTCCACCCCCTGGTGCAAAAAAACCTCAGCCGCGGAGTGTTGCCAAGTCAGTGACGTTTCGAGCACTGGCTCTAGACGCCCGAGATGGCCAGATTCTTGAGGATGTAGAACTTTTTGCAGTAGATAATCCTCAGCCAACACATGTGCTCAATAGTTTTGCATCACCATCTCCAGTGCTCGGCGAAGATTATTTGTATTGTCAGTTTGGTGACTATGGAACTGCGTGTGTTGACACAAAGAAGGCGTCCGTGGTTTGGCATAACCGCAGCCAACGATTGAACCATGAGAATGGCCCGGGCAGCACACCTGTCCTTTGGCGAGACCTTCTCATTTTTCACTGTGACGGAAGTGATGTGCAATATGTTGTTGCACTTGATACGAATACGGGGGAACAAGTCTGGAGAACGGATCGAAGCGGTGAAATGAATGAAAATCCGGAAATGAAAAAGGCCTACGGAACTCCACTGATCACTTCTATTGGCGGACGTGACGTGGTGCTCTCTCCTGGATCAAACTGGCTTTACGGATACGACCCAGAAACAGGGAAAGAGCTCTGGAAAGTCAGCTATGGGTTTCTTGGTTTTTCAATTGTGGCGAGGCCCGTTGTTGCAGATGACGTTGTGTATTTCAGTACGAGCTTTATGAAGACTGAACTCCTTGCAATGCAACTTGGTCCGAAAGCGAATTCAACACCAGAAATTCTTTGGCGATATAAACGCAGCGTGCCTCGTATGCCCTCACCATTACTTGTCGGTGACGCAGTCTACCTTTTTGGTGATAAGGGAATCGGCACCTGCTTAGACAGGCATACTGGCGAAGCACGATGGACTGGTCGCCTTGGTGGAAGTTTCTCGTCCTCACCACTTTTCGCCGACGGGAAAATTTATGTCGGCAATCACGAAGGCGAGATGTTCGTTATTGAGCCCGGTGATACTCTTACTATTCTTGCAAAAAATGACTTCGGCGAAGCAATTATGGCAAGCCCAGCAGCCATTGGAGATTCGCTCTTTGTGCGAACAGGCCGAGCAATGTACCGAATCAAAAAGGCCGAATTCTAGTGTCATGTTCATGGTGTTGGCATGTTTGCCACCAGACTCCAATGTGCCCGGGGCATGTGTCGAGCAAATACGCTGTCTTTTTTGGCCACGCTTCAGTAAAGAGGAAGTAAACTGCCATCATGGCCGTACTTACTCTTGATGATCTTTCTCTTGCCTTCCGCGGAGTTCATGTTCTTGACAAAGTTTCACGAACTATTGAGCCCGGTGAAAAAATCGGCTTGCTGGGTCGTAATGGAACTGGCAAGACCACACTCCTTCGTCTCATCGCAGGGAGCCAGGAACCGGATGCCGGTGCCTGCGTTTTAGCAAGTGGAAAGATAGTCTCGTTCCTTCCTCAGGAAGTGCCAGTCGATATGGTTGGTCGAGTCCTCGAAGTGGTTCAGGAGGCTTTGCAATCTCAGATTGCAAACGGTCAGATTGAGGCGTGGGAGGCTGAAACAAAAAGTCAAAAAATCATAGCCCTGATGGGGCTCGACTCTGATGGAGATATACAAACGCTGTCGGCTGGCCGAAAACGGCGAGTGCTGCTGGCACGGGCGCTTGTTACTGAACCTGACCTGTTGATGCTCGACGAGCCTACGAACCATCTTGATCTTGAAGCAATTGAGTGGTTGGAGAAATTCCTCACAAACTGGCGAGGGACACTGCTTTTCGTGACACACGATCGTGGTTTCCTTCGACGAGTAGCCAATAGAATATGGGAGCTTGATCGCGGTCATCTTTTTGCGTGGGAGTGTGATTACGATGTGTTCCTGAAGCGAAAAGCTGCTGCATTGGAAGCCGAAGAGAAGCAGAATGCACTTTTCGATAAACGACTAGCCGAAGAGGAGACGTGGATCCGGCAGGGTATCAAAGCACGGCGAACACGGAATGAAGGTCGGGTTCGTGCACTGAAACAGATGCGACAAGAACGACAGCAGCGAAGGGAACAGCCCGGTAAAGCAACTATTGCGATTCAAGAATCTGCGAGAAGTGGCACGCTTGTCTGTAAGGCCGCAGGACTTTCTTTTGGATACGCAGACGAGTTGGTCATTGATGCGTTTTCAACAACGATTCTTCGCGGTGACAAGGTCGGCTTTGTTGGTCCGAATGGATGTGGAAAGACGACTCTTCTGCGACTTCTTCTCGAGGAGCTCAAGCCCAGTGCTGGATCCGTACGGCTGGGAACGAAACTGAATGTTCGATATTTCGACCAGTTACGTGATCAGCTTAATTTTGAGCAAAACGTCGTCGAGCAAATTAATGGCGGCAATGATTTCGTCACAATTGACGGAAATCAAAGGCATGTTATCAGTTATCTTCAGGACTTTCTGTTTACTGCCGAGCGTACGAGGTTGCCAGTAAAATTTCTTTCTGGCGGTGAGCGAAATCGACTTCTACTCGCCAAGCTTTTTGCCCGGCCAGCAAACGTGCTGGTCCTCGATGAGCCGACAAATGATTTGGATCTCGAGACACTCGAACTTCTTGAGCAGAGACTGGTTGACTTTCAGGGGACCGTATTAGTGGTGAGTCACGATAGAGAGTTTCTCGATAATGTTGTAACGAGTGTCATTGCCTTTGAGTCAGGTGGTGTCCGGGAATATGTTGGTGGATATTCAGATTGGCTTAGGCAACGTGAATCTGCCGCCTTACCGCAGAAGCAGCCAGGTTCTTCCCGCACAAAATTGACTACCGTTCAGGAGGTGCCGAAAAAGAAAACACAGAAGTTGTCGTATAAGGACAAACGGCAACTCGAACAATTGCCGGCACAGATTGAAAGCTTGGAGACTGAGATTGGCACGCTTCATGAACGCATGGCCGACGCATCGTTTTACCGTCAGCCGGCAGAAGAGATTGCTACGACACAAAAGCGTCTACGCGAGCTGGAAGCAAATATGGCGGCTGCCTACTTGCGTTGGCAGGAGCTAGAGTAATTTGTTGAGTGAGGGCGGTGACACACGTCACGGGCTGCTTAAAGGCCTATGGCGGTTCTGGCTGACTCAATGTGGATAGATGTGACAGTAGACCCTGGCTGCACCTTCACGATCACCGTGTTTTTGTCACGCAGGACCGAAGGTGAGACGTTAGCCGTGAGCGGGGCGAAAAAGTCACTGAATTCTCCAGCATTTCCGGTATCTAGTGTGACGGGCGTGCTGTTGATTGTCGCTTCGATTGGAGAAGTGACGCCGCCTGATCGGTGAATGCCAACAACAAGTTTCGCCGAGGCGATTCGTTCTGTTTCGGGGGTCTGAACACGAAACGTCAGAGGCGTCCCCTTGCTCTTCACGGCAGTTTGTGTCGCGTACTGTCGCTGCAGTTGGAGTGTGCCCGACGGCTGGATGGTCTTTTTTGTCATCAGGTGGATGACGGTGGTTTCATTTACATCAACTGGGATGGCGTTCAGGTCGACAGGGTGGGGTGGCTGAAAGATCACCTTGCCTTGGTTGTAGTTCAGGCGTGTCTGGCTTGCTGAACTGTCTGGAAATCTCTGCTGAATTGTTGAAAGATCCACCGAGACTTGCCTGCCTCCTGTATTGGTGACGGCAACAGAGATGCGGTTGTTTTTATATACCGCAACAACATCGAGCCAATCTCTATCAAAAGTGGTGGGTAAACGGCGGCCATCAAAATCACGCCAAAGTTCAAAGTAGTTCGCGACGGTTGTTGGATCAAAGTCTTCAGTAGTGACATGCTTTTCACGGTCTTCTTTCGGAGTGAAAGCTGCGTCACCACTTAATGGATTCCACGGCATATGCAGAAAGATAAACGGGACGAACAGCCTTATTTGATCGGGGCGTTGCATGGTCTTTGTGAGAAAAGCATTCCATGCAAGGATTCGTAGCCAGTTGTCGGACGCGCGTCGTCCGTTTTGCAAAGATCCGCACTCTGTGATGAGAATTGGCAGAATATTGTCTTCCTTATGCATTTCTGCCCGAAGCATATCGAGAGTCGCTTCATAACGTCCGAGTAAATAGTTCGTGTATCCCTGGCCACGACGCTCATACGCGCCGAGCATGTGTGCATTTTCATAAAAGTGGTACGAGAAGAAATCGAGTTTCCCTCGAGTTTCCCGGATGAAGCGAGCATGATCACGAAAGAGTGCAAAATCTTTTTGGTGAAGCTGCATGTAGGCAGCCGCTGGTCCTCCGATTCGAGTCGATGGACTCACGCCATGCACTGCATCAGCTACTCGATTATGAAAGTCTGAAAGAAGACCCCACCCATCAATACCTTCTTTTTCTCTCCAGTGGTACGCCCACTCTGATTGAAAAGAACTTTCATTCTTCACTTCCCACCATTTCGCCGTATAGCCACCATCTTTGATCTGATCTGCGACGTAGGCTGCAGCCAAATCGGTAGCATCGTCAAAGTATTCGATCTTTGGTGTGCCCCTGCCGATGAGAGGCACGCTCATAAAGTCCGGCCAATCGTTGAAGCATGATGCGTATGCAATGTTCTTGAATTCAGGAATGGCATTGCGATTTGTTGTACCGGAGTCATAGGTGCTGAAAAATGAGAGATCAGCAGCGCCTGGGTCATCACTTCGTTCATGCAGAGGCTCCCAGTCGCCCCAGGCTGTCGTCAGGGCAGGATCGAATTTGAGCATGTTTCGCCCAGGCAGAAAATTTCTTTGAGCAGCCCATTTCTCAAAGGACTGATCAACCGCACCTGGTGCTTCGTGGAATCGAAACCAGCGATGCCGCTGAAGATCTGAGGTTCCGCCAATACGTAATTCATGGTCGGTATCAATGCTGATGGAGACACGTTCCCTTGGGAACTCAGAGCCAAGGTCACGATACGGAATCGTATCGAAGGTGGCGAGGATTGGGCTTTGCGCTATGAAGATCACAGCATCAACTGTGCACGTTGTGGCCGGATCTTTCAGGTAGAAGTGAATTTTCATCCGATCGTGTGGTTTGCCAGATAGCGGAATTGAAGGCATCTGGACCCGATAGAAGTCCTTCACTTGTTGGCTACGGGGTGGTGCTTTGTCTGGAGAAAAAGGGAGAACAAATATTTTTTCAATAGCATCAAGATTCGTCCCTCGAAAAGCCATGTGGCGGAAGAAAACAGCGATGTCCTCCGCCCCCAAGGGAAGGAGTAGCTCATCACCATTATGGATGATTTGAGAATTCTCAAGCACCGTGAGTTCTTTCAGCCCTCTGCCTTTTCCTGTTTCTCGATAAATCGCATCTCGATCTTTCGAGAAATCTTGAAAGAGGTAGTCGTGCGCAGCTTTCCGCTGCTGGCCCTCGTCGCTCATCTCTTGGCCAACTGCCTGTGATGACATTCCAAAACTCGTAGGCCAGGCAAATAGCGGCAAGAGAAGTTGGGAAAGAAGTACTGTGGCTCGCCAGCCTAAAGAGATAGTACGGTTACTTGTTGATTTGAGCATCACGAAGTCGTTGCTGGAGTTGGGTTGTGAGTGATTTCTTGATTGCCTGGAATTCTGACTCATCAGCCAGATTTGTGAACTGAAGCGGGTCGTTGTTCATGTCGTACATTTCTTCTGTGCCATCCTTGTAGCGCATGAATGACCATTTTGGGGTGCGTATGGCATGCCCTGAGTTGGTGGCCTGCCCCTTGTTGTAAATAGACAAGGCGGTTTCACGAACCGAGGCTGCGGGGTTTTGGAGAAGAGGAACGAGGCTTTTCCCTTGAACGCTAGCAGGAGTCTTAATGTTTGTCAGGTCTGTGAGTGTTGGAAAAATATCAACTAACTCAACAAGCGACTGAGTTCTTCCTGATGGCGTGCCGGGTGTTGAGATAATGAGCGGGACACGAGTGACCTCCTCGTGAAAATTTGATTTCTGCCAGAAACCATGTTCTCCAAGATGGTAGCCGTGGTCGCTACAGAAGACGATTGCCGTAGAGTCACGCAGGCCAGCTTGATCCAGTTCATCGAGAATACGGCCGACCTGTCTGTCCATAAACTCAACGGTCGCGTAATACCCTGCCCACATCCGTCGTTGATTGTCTGGGTGCTCTCCAATTGGATTGTTGTCATTTCGAGTCTTGGCAAGGCCCGCTTTGGGTATATCACTGAGATCATTCTCTACAGCCTTTGGGAGAGGCATTGTGTCCCATGGATAGTGATCAAAAAAATCTTGTGGGGCAACATTTGGATAATGGGGCCGAACAAATCCAACAGCAAGGAACATGTTTTGATCACGATGTGCTTGAAGTAGTTCAATCGCCTTCGTTGCGGACTTTGAATCGGGTTGGTCTGATCCGTCTCCGTCGTAGCGTACGGTCACAAACATGCGATGCGGCATGCGGGTTGACTGCCTGTTTTCGAGGGCATCTGTAAAGATGTTGAGATTCAGGCACGCGTAGTGGCCTGGAGTATGCGCCTCAAGACCGGCCGAATTAAAACGTTCATCCCACGAAGACGGTACGTCATTGCCATCGGTGCCCGCAATGATGTCGCCTGGCACCCGCATATGGTAGATCTTGCCAACCCGGGCAGAGTGCCACCCAGCCTTACGGAAACATTGCCCAAGATTTGTTTCCCCTTCGCCCTGATACCGGCTGAACATAAAAGATGTTCGTGAGGGAGCGCACCACAGTCCCTGACAGTAGGCATTTTCAAATACCATGCCTTCCTCGGCAAGGCGGTCGATATTCGGAGTTTTGCAGAGAGGATTTCCATAACAGCCCAGTGCGCTTGCCTTCAAATCGTCAGAAACAAGGAAGAGGACATGTTGGATATTAGGTGAGCCTGATGAAGTTTCTTTGGCGTCACTACTTCGATCGAATGGAGTAATGAAGCAGAGTAAAATTACCAGAGTGAGTGTCTTTGGTCGCATAAGTCAGTTGCCCGTGGCTTTCTTTTGGAGAGCTTGCATGATAACGTCAGCAACCTCGTTGCCGAGCTTCTCAGAGCCTTCCTTTGTAAAGTGCACATTTCCATTCGGGAGCATTAAGGTTTCCATTTCTGGCTTTACCGAACCATACATGTCGTGTATCTGAATGTTGTGTTCTGCCATCACCCGCTTTGCTATGTCGTTGTAGGTGGCAGCATCTCCCTCAACTCGGCCCTTTGAGCCGGCGGGTACGGGAGTTGTATTTCGCCAAATGAGCACCGCGTCTGTCTTTTCAAGTTGAGAGACAAGCTGCCGCAAATTCTTTTCATATTCCTTCGGTGGTACCTGCTGGTGGTTTTTGGGATCTTTCGGATCTGTAAGGTTTTCACCATCTGGGCCCAGATACTTCAGGTCATGGAGGCCCCAGTTGAAGTGAATGACATCCCAGTCCGTATCACCAAGCCATTGTGATAAGCCTTCGAGCCCGCGAGTTGTGGGTCCACAGTTGGTGGGTGGCCTATGGACATTTGCCTTCCCGTGAAGGGCCTCACGAGTAGGGACTGTATAGCCAATAGAAATGGAATCACCGATGAGGAAGACCCGAGGCAGCCCTTTGATGTCTTCAACGGGTGTCATTGCAGGATTTTTTGGACGTTGTCTTCGTTTTGTTGTTTTTGCTTGGTTTTGTGATGAGCGTTTCTGAGGCGTGGTGTCAGCATGGGTTTGGTATGCGTTCATGCCAACAAGGAGTGCTGCAAGAAAAAGTCTGGTGACGAAGGGATTGCGTGGATGGTGTCGCATTGATGGAACGCCTTTTATGAAGAAGAGAATGGGCTGTATTGGGATAGCCTGAGGGAATTCACGCACTCACGTGACGGTGTTTTCCGATTAAAGGCCTAACAATGGTTTGTTGAATATATTACGGCCTTTATCATATAAGATTTCCTTGGGTTGGGTTGTAGTCTATTACAAGGTGGTTGCTTTTTGTGTTGAAGGTAGCAAAGTATGGCGACGTCAGTGTTTACATTTGTGCTGGTATTGGAGAAAAGATGAAGCTCATGTGGGATATGTTGTTCGTGTGGGTGAGTGTCGTTTTGTTGTGTCTGGCTGGACCATGCGTTGCACAAACGCCAAAGAACCAACCGGCACCAGAAAACCAACCGGCACCAAAGAAGCAGCCGGTTCCGAAGAAACGAAAGGCCCCAAAGAAGCTTCGGTTTCGTGTACAGCAGCTTCATAAAGATTTCAACGAAGGGTGCGCTGTTGGTGACATCAATAATGATGGTCATCTCGATGTGACAGCCGGTGCTTTCTGCTATCTGGGACCAGAATTTAAGCAGTATCCTTTACGCCGATTGTTGCCGTTTCGAGATGACTACATGGAAAACAACGGAGAACATCTCGTTGATGTCAACAATGACGGGTGGCTTGATGTCGTATCGGGTTCATTCATGCAACCGGAACTATTCTGGTATGAAAATCCTGGGACGACAACTCCGAAAGATGACTGGTGGATTGTTCACAGGCTTGTAAATACTGAGCAGACGCACAATGAAAATACGCGTCTGCACGATCTCGATGGTGATGGTGTTGGTGAGGTGGTGATTGATAGCTGGAATGAAAAAAATCCCTTGGTGGCATGGAAAATTACGCCAGGCCACGATCCAGCAGTCTCAAAAATGGTTATAGGTCCGGCCGGCAGTGGTATTTCAAATGGTCATGGGATTGGTTTTGGCGATGTGAATGGAGATGGTCTTGAAGATGTCATCTTCAAGAACGGGTGGTATGAAAGACCTGCACGTGATGCGATGACGACACCATGGACGCATCATGCAGACTGGTCGTGGGATCATGCAGGGTCGCCCATGTTGGCGGTTGATCTGAATAATGACGGCAAAACTGATGTCATTTGGGGAGATGGTCATAACTACGGTCTGTACTGGATGGAGCAGCGAGAACCTGCAGCTGATGGTTCAACGAATTGGAAGATTCATACAATCGATAAAAAGTTTTCACAGCCTCATACGATGGCGTGGGCTGATATGAATGGTGACGGTAGCAAAGAGCTGGTTACCGGCAAACGGGTCAAGGCACACTCAGGGAAAGATCCGGGAGGACTGGAAGATCCAGTGGTGTTGATCTACTCATGGAACCCTGAAACGCTTCAGTTCTCAAAAAATGAGATTCATCGGGGGGATGCAGGTGTTGGGCTTCAGGTGCGCATTGCTGACCTCAATGCTGACGGACGTCCCGATATTGTGGCAGCTGGGAAAAGCGGAACCCATATTCTATGGAACGAGGGTGTACGGTAGCTGTTCACTTCAGCGGGTGCACACCGTTGAGTTGACTCTACAAGGTATCAGGAATCGCCTGTTCGGCTATTGCCGGCGGACGAGACGCTTGCGAAAGTGTCGTTGACCGTCTTATCCTTAGGTGATTGAGTCAGGGTTTCGAATACTATCTTTCTTTCCACATTCAGAGGTTTCATGATGCAGCGTTCCCTTCTTACGTTCGCCACGGTTTTCTTTAGCGCGTCACTTGCCATGGGTGGCGATTGGGTTTCATTGAGTGGTAGTGACTCACTCGAAGGGTGGAAAAAGCTTGGCGGTGGTGCGACCTACGTTTCAAAAGATGGCGTGATCACCGGGACAACCGGCGAAGGAAAGAACACCTTTCTTACGTGTGGTCCGTACAGCGATTTTGAATTAGAGTTTGATGTTCGTTGTGACCCAAAATTGAATTCAGGTGTTCAGATTCGAAGCCACCAATATGCCGAAGAGACACCACAGGAATCCAAGCCCGATCGAATGCGTGAAAAGGGAGAGGTCTATGGCTACCAATGTGAGATCCGCGAGACTCCTAACGGAGAGAATGGTTGTTCCGGAAACTTTTGGGACGAAGGTCGGCGAACACGTTGGCTCGACACAACCGTGAATGCCGAAGAGAAGCAGGCCCTTTACAAGCCCGGCCAATGGAATCGCTTTCGGATCATTGCCCAAGGTGACCGAATTCGAAGCTTTGTTAATGGAACTTCTGTGGCGGACTATAAAGATGATCGAGATGCCTCCGGATTCATTGGCCTCCAGGTGCATGCAATCAAAAAAGGGACTGGCCCCTACAGCGTCGCTTGGAAGAATATTCGCATCCGAGAGCTCGATAAGGATGAAAAGATCGATTGATCTTTGGCGAGTGACGATTCCAGCATGATTTGTTGAAAGACGACCTGAAAGATCTATCACTCAAATACTGACGCAAAGAGACCACAACATGCTAATTAGTCTTCCACCGATCACTCATCGCGAGGAGCATACGCTATAGTCTTTGATTGTTGGACCGTTCGGTCTCTATCACATTTACTTGGGGGCTTTCTCGACTATGCCGGGTTTTTTTTATGAGCCAATCGACCGCAAGACGTTCTTGAAGGCTTCAGGCGTGTTCGCGGCTACCGCTCTCATGTCTCGTACGCTCGACGCGAACCAGAAAACGGATGAGTCCAATCAAACGCGCATCGCACTCCTGTCCGACACGCATATTCCTGCAGATGTGAATGAAGCGTATCGAGGTTTTCGTCCAGCTGAGAATTTGAAAGTAGTTGTAGGGCAAGTCGCTGAGACTGCTCCAGCTGCCGCTCTCATCAATGGTGACGCAGCGCGCCTGGCTGGTTCAGAGGCAGACTATCGTGAGCTGAAGTCGTTGCTGCAGCCGCTCGCTCACAAAACACCGATTCATATCGGGTTGGGCAATCACGACGATCGGCGCAATTTTTTCAAGATCTTTCCTGCTACAGAGAAATCTGCAGTAGAGGGAAAGCATGTTTCTGTTTTCGAAGCAGCCGGTACACGCTTTATCGTTTTGGATTCGTTGCTCTATGTAAACAAAGTTGCTGGCCTGCTCGGAAAAGCCACTCGATCGTGGCTGAAAACGTACCTCCAAGAAGTGGATAAAAAACCGACATTATTTTTCGTCCATCACACACTGAGTGATGGTGATGGCAGCTTGCTCGATTTTGATCGCTTTTTTGAAATTGTCAGACCACATAGACATGTAAAAGCAATCTTCTACGGACATTCTCATCGGTACCATGTTGAGCAGAAAGACCATATCTATTTAATCAACCAGCCTGCTCTTGGTTACAACTTCAACGATAACGAACCTGTTGGATGGCTTGATGCGACGTTTTCACCACAAGGTGTCGGTCTGACGTTGCGGGCAATCGCAGGAAATAAAAAAGGCAATGACGAAACAAAGGCGATTGCCTGGGCGTGACGGCCCATGTCAATTCGTGTTGGAACTTGTTTTTCATCACCGCATGCTAGCTTCAGCCTGAAACAACGTGCATTTTTAAGCGTGCATTATGTAGCTGTGTAATAGAACCGTCGCGGGCAACATAAGACTACGAAATTGAATCGTTCCGCTATCAACCCTGTAAGGCTTGCCATGGAAACCAACGCATGCTCACGCTCGCAGACACCAAGACGAGAATTCTTGAGGACAACTACCAAGGCTGTCGCTACAACGACACTTCTGTCGGGTGTCACCCATTCTCTCAATTCAGGTCCGGTGCACGCAGCTGGTAGCGACTCAATCAACATTGCCCTGATTGGATGTGGTGGCCGTGGAGGCGGTGCTGCCGCAGACGCACTCAGCATTGTTGAAGCCCCGCTCAAACTTACTGCACTTGCAGATGTGACTGAGGGGCGGACGGAGATGGTGCGGAGAATTCTGAGTAGACAATTTCCTGATCAGGTCGATGTACCGGACGATCGGATGTTTATGGGGTTTGATGCTTTCAAGCAGGCGCTCGACACACTGCGTCCCGGCGACATTACAATATTTGCAACGCCAGCAGCATTTCGCGCTGTTCACTTTGAGTATGCAATTAGTCGTGGGCTTCACGTCTTTATGGAAAAGCCTGTTGCTGTCGATGGGCCGAGTGCAAAGAGAATTATTGATCTCGCCAGCAAAGCCGACGGAAACAAACTCAAGGTTGGCGTCGGGCTGATGTGCCGACATTGTCCTCGACGGAGAGAGCTTTTCGATCGACTCCAATCAGGTGAAGCAGGTGAGCTTCTTGCATTCCGTGCCTATCGAGAGCATACGCCCGCACATAACCTCGATTTGTTTCCCGGTGTTCCGGATAACACCACAGAACTTGCCTGGCAGGTGAAACGTTTTCACAATTTCCTCTGGGCAAGTGGAGGTATCTTTAGTGACTATTACATCCATAACATCGATGAAGTATGTTGGATGAAGAACGCGTGGCCTGTATCGGCCGTTGCCACAGGTGGACGACACTATAAGGGTACAATCAACGATCAGAACTTCGATTCCTATGCAGTCGAATACACGTTCGACGACGGAACGAAGTTTTTCTTTTCTGGCCGGGCCATGAAGGATTGCGTCCGCAAGTTCGGTGGTTTTGGACAAGGAACAAAGGGAGCATTCACGATTTCAGCTCGCGGGCATAAGCCATCTCGAGCGACCATCTACAAGGGGCAAAAGATGGAGGACTCTCAGATCCTCTGGACTGCCGCCCAGCCAGAACCCAACCCATACAAGGAAGAGTGGCGTCACCTTGTTTCCGCAATTCTTTTGGACACTCCGTACAATGAAGCTGTTCGCGGAGCTCAAGCGAGCCTTGTCACAGCAATGGGTCGGTTCGCTGCCCACACAGGAAAAGCCGTTACGTACGACGAGATGCTTGTCATGCCTGATGACATGACAGCAAGTGTAGCCAGCATGACTGCAAACTCAGTTGCGCCTGTGCTCGCCGACGCCAATGGTGTCTACCCAGTGCCAATGCCCGGAAAATATCGTTACGAATACCGCGACTAATTGGGCTGTTGAGGCCAGTGGTCATATGTGCGGCAGTGATTGATTGCAGGCTACTGCACGAAGGTCATTAAAAACGAAAGAGTTCATTGGCATAAAACACGCATGTTTTTGTACGACCCAAAACGTGTCTGTACAAAAACATTTCGTGTTTGTACCAAACAAAGTGTGGCTTCTTTTGTTGGCCACATTCTCTGGCACGTGACTCAATTTAAGTCTTGGTGACTACTCACGAAAGGAGTAGCATCTCGATCATTGGGGATGTGGTGAACTTGTCTATCTTTAGCTCATTGCTAGTTCGCGCACCCTTTGATTTTATTTTTTATGTCATTGGAGGTGTCTTATGAGATTCATGGGAAATGATTGTTTCGACGAATCGAGAAGATTTCGATCTGGTTTTACGCTGATAGAGCTACTCGTTGTGATTGCGATCATCGGGGTGCTTGTAGGTCTTCTGCTTCCTGCTGTTCAGCAGGCGCGAGAAGCAGCGCGTCGAATGAGCTGTGTGAACACTATGAAGCAGATAGGGTTGGCCTCACATGGTGTGCTCGATGCAAAGAGATCGTTTCCGCACGCATACCGTAATGAAGTTATTAACAACCAGCGTTACAGAGGCACGCTTTTCTTTTGGATCCTTCCTCATATGGAGCAAGGGAACTTTTATACGCAGGCCTCACCGGATATGCATAAACAAAATCGTTTTCCGAGTGCTACAGTTCGAGGCGGTGCGGCAATTCACCACGAAATGCCAGCCTACTACTGCCCGTCAGACGTGACAAAAAATTATTTCAACGATGAACGTCAAAGTCCCCCTAATTGGGCTCTAGCCAACTATCTCCTAAACTATCAGCTGTTTGTTGGTGACTATGATGGACCAAAGTTTCGCGACCAGCCTCCTTGCAAAGATGCTGACGTGACAGACGGATTTTCTAATACGATTGCGTTTGCAGAGACTGTGCGAAAGTGTGGTGGAAATGCTGGCAACACAAACAGTGGGCCGGGAAATATCTGGACTCATGGTGACTGGGATGCGAGGTATATGCCAATGTTTGGTGGCGGGGTGAGTGCGGACGGAACAAAAAACCCACTGACGAAAGGTATTGGCTCTGTGCCACAAAACAATCAGCAACGGGTGGGCTGTAACTGGCGACGTAGGCCCGGAGCTTTACATACTGGGACAATGACCTGCGGTTTTGCTGACGGCTCGTCGAAAAGCATCTCATTGCCAATTGATGGAAACGTCTGGTGGAATCTTGTGCAGCGGGCAGACGGCCAGGTCGTTGGCGACTACGAATAATTCTTGGCGAGATCAGGCTTGCCGATTGGTCATGTTGGGCTGTTCGGCAAGCCTTTCTTTTTTTCTGCTTGGCGAACATCCATCCATCCATCCATCCATCCATCATTGAAAAGAGAGACAGAATGAGATTATTAATGGCAGTCGTAGTGTGTGCTTCAATTACGGCTGCAGTGGGCTGCGGCCGTGAGGTACGGTCAACCGTAAGGGGCAAAGTAGACTATGACGGACAAACGCTGAATTCCGGATATATCCTGTTTCAAGTCAACTATCTGGTTACTGAGGGTGCCGAGATTGCGAGTGACGGTAGTTATGTGGTGGATGGCCTGCCCTTCGGCTCTGCGGTCGTTTCTATTACTGTCGACGAGCCACCGCCACCAACACCTGAAGGTATAGAGCCAACAGCGATTCCTGGGACCTACGAGGAAAACCCCGTATTGATTCCGATGAAATATGATTCGCTTGAAACATCCGGGATC
>WLWF01002085.1_pt1 | contig 15047 bp, 28 predicted proteins | sample 6718331 | NCBI WGS metagenome assembly WLWF01 (sample SAMN12718692, study PRJNA515312) | sponge metagenome | isolation source: marine sponge | host: Mycale hentscheli | place: New Zealand: South Island, Marlborough, Capsize Point | collected 2003-05-01
AAGCAGCAGCACACGGACACACCCTAACAGCATCACACAACATGCTCTTCATCGAAGCACCATGGACCCCCGCCAAATACCACCAAACCTGCGCCCGAATCCACAGAATCGGCCAAAACCACCCCGCCACCATCCACAACCTCATAAACCCACAAACAATAGACCAACACATCTACAACACACTACAAACCAAAACCCAAAACACACAACCAGCCATCACACCCACAGCAATACAAAACATACTCAACACAAAACCCTGACATAACACAAACCACCAAACCCCATAAAAAATATGGCACACACCTCCCCAGTGTGTGTTTGCCTCGGGGAAAAGTTCGGCGGGGCTATCTGACCTTCGGCTTGATGCAGGTGGGTTTCGGGCGAACGGGTGTTCGTGCGAACAGGTGTTCGGTCTGTCTGCTGCCTGAGTTGTATGCCCTTCCTGTGTATCGTACTGTTTTCGGCATATTTGAGTCCACCAGTCAAGAGGAAACTATTTTTTAGTTGACAACTGCTGCTGGTTGTGCTGCTGAAGTGTCTTTGTTGTCAAGTGTTGGTTGCCTGATGGTCGGTAAGTCCCGGCATGTTGTTTGCTTCGCAGCCGCAGCCTGTCCGCCGCAGCCGCAGCCATCCGCCGCAGCCCGCTGCAAGAACTCGTCAAAACTGAGAGATTTCTCGGATTTCTGCACAAAAGAGTTGCATCACCACTTTGTCCCCTGTACTATGTAGTCATGTTCACCACCTACTACATCGGAGTTCGCATCATCGCTGACCGCATCGGGGTTGACCCGTGGGATGTCGATATGAAGCGCCTTCGTTCGTTTACCGTGAAGCAAGAGCAGAAGCCGGTTAGTCGGTTCTGGTTCGGTTCGCCGTGTCGTTTTGTTCGCAGTATCGACCTTGCCGTGCATGTTTGGCTCCCGCAAGCAATCACCGAGAAGTACCCTGAACTCGCCACTTATCTCCGTTCGACCTCTCCCCGTTGGGGACGTAGTTGGCGAGAGTGGTAAAAACTTTCGACAAAAGACTTGACAACCATAGTGAAAGGTGTACACTGAGATACATGAGTTACTGCTACACAACAGCCATGACAAACAAGTACCTAGACGAGATGGGCTACTGGGAGGAAGTGGATGAAGCATATGCTGAGTCCGATCAGTACCAAGAGGACTTGCAAGAGTTTGACGGCACCGAAGAGGAATACTTGAACTCCTACGCTTACGACAACGCCGTCGAAGCATACGCTCGTCGCTTAGAAGATGAGGCTTACTGAGATGGAAGAGCGGTACGACATTCGTCCTAACCCCGAAGGGGGTTGGGATGTTGTCGATACCCTCAATGGGTACGGCACAATAGAGACTTACAAGACAAGAGAGATGGCACTACGAGAGGCCATCAGAAGGGACAAGCGATGAACAACGACTACATCATCGAAGACTACAAGGAATACGACTACACCAAGACAGTGCATCGTGACCACCGAGTCACGGCAATTCCGATTCCGAGAACGGATGAAGTTATCGAAGTGTCGTCGGTTCACTACGACATCGGTGACGCCCGTCTGAACGAGACATGCGTATTCTTCCCGAACGGCGATAGCGAAGTTCGGGGCACCTACGACGATCATGACAAGATCGTGGAAGAACTACAGCACGCCTAGTTCGCTTGGGAAGCGGCGATTAGCCCCTGACACCTACGGGAGTCGGGGGCTTTTTGCTGTCTACTGAGAGGCGTACAGCAGGCTTACGTCGAACTCTGCGGGTGTAATACCACGGGACAGCAGGTTAGAAGCAACCCGCCAGAACTCGTCGGCATTACAGCAATTCGCTAGGTAAGTGACTGCTATGAGTCGGTTTGTTACTGTCATACAATTAGCCTACTGCCGTAAGTTCCCGCAACTCGCTGTTTCATGAACTACAATACCGATTACTTGACCCCAGCAAGCCCCGGTGATAGGATTAGACCCATGCGTATTACACACAAAAACCCGGACGGGCTAACGAATCATTACTGCCTGAAGTGCGAAACTGTCGTTGGGGCATCAAGTCGTGCAACAGTCTGGTGCCAAAACGGGCATCGAATGGGAACGAAGAAGGAACTTGACGAGGCGGAACAGCGTCGTATCAAGAGAGAAGCCAAGAAGAAGGAGAACAACAATGGCTAAAAGCATCGGCAGCGGGGCTTACTCGGCTACCCGCATCAAGCGAAAGGGAGTTCATGCGAAGGCAGGCTCCTCCAAGCAGAAGCAGTCGAAGAACTACAAGAAGAAGTATCGGGGTCAAGGTCGTCCTTGATCTGGATGTTGAAAGTTTCTGAGAAATCTTTGCATTAGGGGTTGCTATTGGTTCGGATCTATGGTTTACTGTAGTCATGAAGAAGCAACTAGCAGCACTTACCGCCACCGCTTTCGGGGCACTCTTCCTCGCAGGGGTCGCTAATGCGGCACTTGACAAGGCTACGGCCTACGAGTGTGAGGACGGCATCGTGACGGTTCACCCCGGCGACACCCTCTGGGGAATCGCCACCACACACTGTGACGGTCACACTGGCAACGCAGTTTACGACATGGGTAAACTAAACGGAGTCGTCACTCTCCAAGTGGGTGACAAGATCACCCTTCCGTAACAATCTAGCCAAGTCGAACTGGTTGCAACTGGTTCGGCGTGAAGCCTAAGAGAGCAGTATTCGGCATAGCGACCGACAGCCGTGCGAAACCTGAGAGGGACAAGCGGTCTGTGAAAGCCTCTGAGGGACAGCGTAGGTGAGTGATTAGTCCACCCTCCGGGGTGGGCTTTTCACGTTTTATGGCGAAGTGACCGCCTTGACTCCTCCGACTGGGCTAACCGAGCGAGCCACTGTGCCTCTTTCCTCTCCTCTGCATACAACGAGTGGTGGGCTGCTTTCTTCGGGGGCTTACGAGTCTGACCTGATGAGGTGTCGTTTTTGTAATGCACGGGGTTCCAAGTCTCCTATGAACTGTCGGATATGATAATACTATGCTACCACGAACGGGACTTACTAAGGGCAGAAGTATCGACTGGGGCGCTGCTGCATGGGCAGGGCTAGCCGCTTATGTAACGGTGTACGACGTGGTTGCTATGAGGAAGCAGAAGGCAACTCTTTCTGCCGCCTTTTACTCGTATTCTTCGTCCAAGTTGGGTAGACCGGCGTTAGTGTTGTTCTGGTTTTACTTGACGGCTCACCTTTTCCGCTGGATTCCGCAGAAGTACGACTTGTTTCGACGTTACATCGGTTGAATAACGCCGAGGGCAGTCAGTATTCCGAGTAGATCGGGCTTTTCGCAGCCAACTCTGAAGAACGGGATCGTTACCGTAGTTTTCGTAGTTCTAATCATGAATTCCTCCTTTCACGAGATACAAGGATCGTTGCTGCGGGAAGTGTCAAATGTTTTGCATCACCCCCGACAAGTCCCGTCGTTATGTTCCTCGCAGCGGGGCTATCTGGGGGCAGCACGAAGGCAGCGGTTTGTCAACCCTTCGTCGTATTTTTTTGTCAACCCCTTTTTCATTTTTTTCTGAAGCGAACGTATGTTCGATAGTGAACACTTGTTCGGTTAGGGTCACCTAACGACAAGCGTGAGGGGCACTGCGGGAGCCATCTCAAAAATAGATAGCAACTATCTCTATGAACTATGAGAATAAACTGGACAGACTATGCCGGGTTGCATTAGAGTGGTCCTTGACATACCAACTACTAAGCCCTAGTGAGCGAAGCGCCCTCGCCGGTAAGAGACCGGGAACTAGGCAAGAAGGGAACTAACAACCGTGGATACCATCACTCAAGCCGCAGTGCGGCAACTAGTGGAATCCCCCGCAAGGGCTAGCAAGGGCAACCGGGTCGCCGCAAGGCAACTAGTGGCCGCACTTGCAGGCGCTAAGGCGTTAGGCAGCGATGCTCACGCTTACGGCGTCGAACTAGCCCTAGCCTGCCGTAAAGCCACGCTCAAACGTGACACTCTATGGCAACGTGAATGGGGGACTAGAGTCTCTAGTCGTCCGGGTCGTGGCAATCACCATGATTCTTGGGCCGCTCGTGAGGCTTACGTCAGATGCTCCGGCTCCCACCGTGACTATCTGGAGTACGCTCAGACTAGACTTGCTGAGCATCCGAATTGGCAATTCGGCCCGGTTATTCAGCGTTGGAGTCGTAAAGACTCTCTCTGAGTCCAAGAAGCCTCCGGCCTTAGGGTCGGGGGCTTTTTGCATTCCCCAAGCCATGCACTTTCACCCCCGGAAAGTCCCGCCAGCAACGCTCATCGCCCTCGCCGCCACCGGGACTCACTCGGCTTGCACCACGATCCCCGATATGGTAGGCTTCGTACATGGTGAAAGATACAGGCCACGAGTGGAGAGTTGCAGGAGACCCTGAGGACGGCGAAGTTGTGTGTCGGTTGTGTGGGTGCCGACTAGGTGGGCGTTACGCCGCCGAGGTATGCGAAGCAGTTATCCACAGATTGACAAACTTACCAACAAATTGAGATTAGGGGTTGACAGACGCTACCATGACTGATTAAATGGTACCTAATACACATACCAACCAATAAGTCCTTGCGAGTGAGCGACCCCCGACAGTCAGAGTCTGTGGGCAAGGCAGAGAGGGAACTAATGGATACGATGACAGAAGGCAAGTGTGCTGAATGGCACCACGGCCCCTACATTGTTTCGGCAGAGTGGCACGGTGGACCATACATCGAACTCACGATGCCTGACTGTGTAGAGCCTTCCGAGGTTATCAACGTCTGGGACTACGAGAAGGGTGAGGCAACCATTCCTTACACCTACTTGGCGCTCCAAGTAACACTTGACAAGTGGTGCGAGGAGACGTTCGGAGACGAGAACCCTGACGGGGACTACAACCTGCGAGCCTACATCACCAACGCTAGTTACTGAGGAGGTAACAATGTTTGCAGTCATCTATTGTTCGGCAGGGTGTCTACCTGACAACGACGACGTGGAGTTCGTAGGGACTCTTACCGAGTGTGAGGATTGGGTAGGCGCTCACGCTGAGGATTATGCCAGACCTGACGTGATCCACGACCTTTACGGTCTGGAGATTATCGACGCCATCTGGTGAACGAAGCGAAGAGGGTCGGCCCATCTGGGGTCGGCCCTTTTTGCGTTGTGCGGTTCTTTTGGCAGGGCTAGCGAGTCCCGGCAGGGGAATCCAAGGCCGGGGCTGTCTGGGGCTTGACTGTATACCGTTCTGTATACCGTTCAGATATGTGAGACGGTTAGCCACCGAACTGAGAACTTTTCAAAATATTCAGATTAGGGGTTGCAAGTGTTGCCCCCGTGCTGTAGTGTGAATACCAACATACCAACTAGTTAGTCCTAGCGAGAGAAGCACCCCCGCCAGTAAAAGTCTGGGGGCTAGGCGAGAAGGGAACTAATATGGCAACATTCACACTGAATGGTGGTTACTCATACAGTGGAGGCATCGAAGTTGATGCTGATACGCTTGATGAAGCCGCCGAGTTGTGGTATGACCGCTGGAGTTCTAACGGACGACGGAAAGTGGACGGGTTTTACTACCCGTGCTTCGGTGATATGGAGTTTGATGACTACGCAGTTATCAACTATGACACTGAAGAAACTTTGACTCGCCGTGAAGTTATGGAACTCTTGGAGGTCTAAGCCCTTGACAACCCCACTACTGGAGCAATTCGGTGGTGGGGTTTTGTCGTTCTCGGGGCCAGTTTAACGTCGTTTTAGGGTCGGAAAGCCCCGCTGGGCACTTTCACCGTGCGGGGCTGTCTGGGACCGTTTGGGGGCCTCTGGGCGGACGTTCTGGGGCACAAAAAAGCCCCCGACCCGTGAGGGCCGAGGGCAGTTCCTGGGGAAGATATTAGCGGTACATCGCCTCTAGAGCGAGGTCGGTCACTTTCCGTTGAGCGTCGGACCACGCAGTTTCGCCCTTGAAGCGCTTGATCGCCTTGCCCGTGGTCACGTTGCGAACAACGGCGACGAGGTTAGCGTCATCGACTTCCGAGGCGAAGTCACCCTGTACGTAGTCGGTAATAAAGGCCATGTTGACCCCTTTCTGTGGTTGGTAGTTCTACCCTACCAGTACGCCGAGGTAAACGCAACTGTTTAATTAGATAACTTGACGCCTACCTACCACTTATGTCATAATTGAGGCATGTTCAAATACTTCAACACAACGGATACGTCAAACACGTGGGACGACGTAACGATCACCGCCGACGACCACGGCTACATTCTGGAGGGCGGGGAAGTTCTTCTAGAGTCCTACAACGGGCTGAGGATCATCGCCGTTCCCACGGGTCACACTCGCCAGTTCTTCGGGGGTATCACTTGCGATACTTTCGACCGTCACGAGATCGTGACGACTGCCAACGAGCACGGCGTCATCATCGGGGTGAAAGGCGCTAAGGTCGCCGGAGGGCGGTTAGCCCGTCGCCGTTGGTGATCCGTTACACAACTGTAACAAGGTAGGGGTTGCGATTAGTCGCTACACCTGATTAAATAGAGAATATCCAACAAGCACGGCACCTAGCCAGTAGGCCAGGGTCGGGGTGAGAGTCCCCGATAGGTAGCCCGAACAGAAAGGCATTACCAATGCGTACCGAAGCGATTGCCGAAGCCGCCCGAACATCACGGACGGGAACGGCGCAAGCGTCCGGGGGTGCATGGCACGCCACGCTAACCGAATCCGGTTCCGTCATCATCGGCCACTACGCCACAAGCATGATGGAGATTACGGCAGACGGTCGTGTCGTACCCATCAACCGAGGGTGGGGGTCAACGTCCGACAAGCAAGGGATCAACAAGATTCTTCGCTACGAAGGGGCAGGCGTTCTCTACGCCGATATCTTCGACTGACACCCAGCACAATTAGGCTCGTTCCCTAACGGGGGCGGGCCTTTTTGTCGTTTTTACCGAGTTTTACCGAGTTTTACCGAGTTATGCAGCCGCTGCAACACGCACGAGTTCCGCCGCTGCCTCAAAACTCCTTGTTCCAGCAGCAACCCCAGAAAGCCCCGCTGCCAGCACCTCTTGGCATCTACTAACCCTCTATGGTGTCCCTATGGTGTACCTAGCAGCCAAAACTTTTACTTTGTGCTGCTGCATCGCATCAAACAGTTCAGTTTCCGTAGATTTTCCCAAGTTTTGTCGTACCAGCCGCAAGTAGATGCCCGCAAACTCTTTTCCATGCGCAGACACAACTTCCCCGTTCGATAACTCACACCAACAACAAATGTGGGCGAGTTCATGAAGAAGCGTTAGTTTGTTTCGACTCCAACAAGGCAAAGTAATCGTGGAGCAACAAGCATCAGCGTACCTCCGCCTGTATCCGGGGCGGAGTTTTAGCCCACTACGACGATCACCTCTATGCAGGTAGACGAGCCGCTGCTTCGGACGATACTCTTGTGCTGCGGGGCTGTCTTGGCCCCAGTTTTTAGCCAAGTAGTCGTAAGTTTTAGGAAACTGCTTGACAAACTGTGGTTTTGTGATAGCGGAAGCCAGAAAGTCCCAACATTCAAGCAGCGAAAGTTCTGTAAACTCATCAATGAGTTCCCATTCTGAACGGTAAAGCCAAGTTCGCTGGTAATCTCGTTCGCAGCCCATCTTTTTAGTTTAGGGTAGGAAAGCCCCGCCCGACGCTAGTCCCCTAGCGGGGCTATCTGGGTTTGGGCATGAAAAAACCCCGCCATCTCTGACGGGGTTCCTTTCGCTTCGTTCCCTATTCGGACTCTATTGCACCCTCCTGCTTCATCAGCGTGATGAGCGCCTTCGCATCTTCGCTATCGTTCACCATCGTGGCAAGCAGCGAGGCATACGACATCATCCGCAGTTCGTCTAGCGACTCTAGCAGATGAAAGTCATCCGGGTCAGTACCTTCCTCTACGGCTTCATCGTGGAGAACGTCGATACCTTCCTCAATCATGACCATAGCGGCATCTATGAGGTAGAACCGATCTCCGATAGAGAGCGGGGTAGCGTCATCCCGAGTAATCATCAGAACCACTCGTTTCGGTTGTGCTTACGGCACGCCTCACGGTCGGCCTTCTTACGCCGGTCAGCGAAGGTAGCCGCACGCTGACGACGACCTTCGGCCATCTCAGCGACGCTACGCTCCCAGTTCATCCGAGCCATAGCCTTGCGCTGGTCGGCTTCGGTGAACTCTACTTTGATCTTACGTTTCGCCATCTCTGGCTCCTCTACTTAGTTGGTATGAATAGTGTACCCTATCGGGCACATCAGGGATACTACACCCTCCCCCTACGGATTACAACACCTAATCCGAAGAAAAAAAGATTTCAGAAATCTTGTCTCAGGAGTTGCAGAGTGTCACACGTAGGGTGTATGTTCTCTACATGGCTACAACCATTACACAAACAGCCCTTATCCACCAACGAGTTCTGGAGGCCATCGCCAACGGCGAGCGTGTCATCCGTGAGCGTGACACCTACCTTCAGCACCTGCTCCGTGAGCATCCCAACGTGTGCCGTCAGACCGAGCGCTACACCGACCGTTACGTCATCCACGCCGAACCGTGCGGATGTCCTCCGGTCGAAGTGGCCGACAAGAGCCACATCGAAGAAGTGACGTGCTGCTTCACTATTCAGCCTGTCGGTTCCGAGTGCTGGAACTGCGGACAAGAAATCTAAAGAAATCTTACGGCAGGGGTTGTGCTTGTCACACCCCTGCTGTAAGGTGGGTATCACCAACAACAACAGACCTCAGGAGGTCAACATGGAAACCACCACCAACACCATCGACATCAACACCGACAAGGTGAGCGAGATGACGGCACGCCGAGTGCTTGAGGCTCGTGCGGCTCTGGCCGAGGCAAAGGCCGAGGCTGAGAAGGCCGAGGATGCCTTCCGTGCGCTCAGCACCGATGCGGTCATCCTTGAGGATGGCACGAAGGTCGCAATCGTGGAGCAGAATCGTCGCTCCATCGACCAGACCGAGGCTCGTGAGGCTCTGTCCGAGGGTCACCACCAGCGTGTCAGCAAGCGTGTCGTGCAGCAGGCTCTCGTAGATGAGGCTGTGAGCGCCGGTTGGCTGAAGCAGGCCATCGTGGACAGGTTCACGAAGGTCACCAACGTGAAGGCCGTGAAGGTCACTCAGCCTAAGCGGTGAGGCCAGAGGGGAGGCTCCGATTTGACAGGAGTCTCCCCATCTGGTATTTTCCCTACTACCAACTACAACTACCCTGAGGAGGGCATCATGGATACCTGCATCGACACCGACACCGAGGGCTACGACCCCGAGGACTTTGACATCGACTACGACGACATCGCAGAGATGGCCGAGGACTACGGCTACGGTGCCTACAAGATGGAACGCACCGACGACTGCAACTACGACTACGACAACTACGGCTACGCCGACTGAAAGGAGACACATCATGCCTAACTGGTGCGATAACGCAATCACGATAGAGGGCGACTACGGTACGCTCTCCAACATGGACTTCATCATGAAGTCACCGGAATGGGAGCGAGAGGCAGACGACGACCCTGAGATGGGTCAGCCTATGCGACTCGTGCCCATGCCCGAAGTGCTACGGGGGACTCGTTCCCCTGCACCTACCGGCGACTACGACCCCGAGGGGCGTTGGCAGGCTCTCGTAGACGACCCTGCTAACGAGCACTGGACTCCCGAGCATTACGAAGAGGACAAGGCCGAGCACTACGCTCTCATCGAACGTGCCGAACGTGCGAAGGCCGAGACTGGCTACTCCGACTGGTACTCGTGGGCGAACAACGAGTGGGGCACGAAGTGGAGCATGGACGTTTACACCTACACCTACGACGTAGACCGTGACCCCGAGGCCATCCACATTAGTGGCAACACGGCGTGGGGGCCTCCCATCGCCCTACTGGAAAAGGTTAGCCAGAAGTTCGGTGTGAAGATCAGCCTGACCTACATTGAGGAGGGCATGGACTTCATCGGGGCGAGCGTCATCATTGACGGCGAGTCCTACGATAGTTCCGGCTCGTTCCACGACCACTTGCCCGAGAACTTTGACTGGGACGACGAAGATGCATGGGAAATCCGTGACGATGTTCGTGACCGGCTCATCGACCACCACGAGCGCATCGCTGCTATGGAGGCAGCACTGGTAACAGCCTGACTTCTAATACATCCCTATGGTGTCCCTAGCGAGGGGGCGGGCTTGACGGCCTGCCCCCTTTGGGGGTACAATCGACAATGTAACCAACCGAAAGGACCATTTCATGAATCACCCACACCGTACAATCAAAGCAAACAACATGGCCTACATCTTAGATGAGGGCATGGCTATCAAGTTGTTTCAGGCTATGCGAGCCGAGTTCAACTGGGCCGGTACCGTTTTCTCTGAGGAGGACGTAGCGAGCACTATTGCCAATCATCGTGATGCAGACGACTTGGTACCACTGAGCGACGAGGAGTTGCGCTCAGCCGCCGCCAAAGTTCTTGAAAGTTACGGCTGGGGATGGCTCACAAATCACATCGTTGAGCAAGGTATGGATGCCATCGGTGAGATCGTTGATGAGAACTTATTTCACCTAGTCCGTGACCGCTGACAGTTAGAAAACTAGAGAAACTTTGGGGGTGGGCTTGACAGCCTGCCCCCTTTGCGTTACACTGTGTATCACCAGCCCCGCTGCTGGTCAGTCACCCTTAGAACATAAGCAGTCTCCGACTCGGCAGTTGCTTCTGTGAAATCGGATGTACGTTTTAGGGAATGCAGGGTTCGACTCCCTGCCGGGGCACCAATCGACAACAACCACTAGGATGCCGACGAAATGGCGGGGCACGGCTGGTGAGGGTCGGCCAGTCCCGGCCCAATGTTGCATACCGATATGCTTCGTAGGGGTGGACCAGCCCCGCCTCACTGGCTTTCACCAGCGGGGCTTTCCGACCTTGCTTTGACGTTTTGCATTACACCTGCTGCCGGGGCTGCACCGGGTCGCCTGCGAGTTTTGGCTTTCACTTGTCCCACTTTAGTCCTGTGCCCGAACACTTGTTCGATTGTTACAGTTGTGTAACGATACTTCGATTCGACTGGACAGGGTGAGTAAAAGATGCTTTAATGGTTTACATCAACCACCACCCCAGAGGAGGCACCATGCAAGTGCGAGTCTACTACAACCTTCATAAGCACACCTTCAGCATCCAGCACAAGATCGACGGGCGCTGGCTCGTCCGTGACTACGCCGACGAGGTACTACTCAAGGACGCTACGTTCAGGATCAGCGAGGCTGGTCGTCAACGTGTCATCCGAGAAGGGCGCAAGAACGTCCACGCCTTCGTCATCGGCACGCTGGTCGATGAGGTGCCTGCTACCCCTGTGAAGGCTACGTACAACCCCTACAAGTTCAGCAGTTTCGTGGAGAAGGAAACACACCGGCCCGTTGACTCTGCTGGCTACGCACGGCTCGTCAATCGACAGGTCGAAGTGAGTCTCTAAAAAAACTTCAGACAGAACTTGACAGGACACAAAACCTGTAGTAAAGTTACTTCAGTAATAACAACTACCGACCTAGGAGGTCACACACTATGGGCTACATGCTCTCCACCAACAAGCAGTACGAGAACGGGGTCAGCGCTATGGACGCTGCTCTGGATGCGGATGCTTTGTTCACACCCCAGACTACCGGCACCATCCTCCCCAACGGGACCACGGACACCGCCTCTAACACCGTCTACCGTGAGTACGCTGACGGCACTCAGGCGGTTCTGAAGGCTGGCGCTGGCAACAGTTACTACAGCGGCTCCTACGAGTCGATCCTCAACACCGCCGAGGCTATGTTCCCCGAGTCGGTGACCGCCATGCGGACGTGGCACCACGGCTCCATCCTTGTGTTCACTCAGGACATTGATGAGCCTTACACCTTCGGTGATGGCGACAGCCTGACCCGCTCCATCATGTACACGGCGAGCATGAACAGCGTGTTCAGCACCCGTGCCATCGGATTCACCTTCCGGCCCTTCTGCACCAATCAGGAAGGTCTGGGCGAACTTCAGATGAGCCAGAAGCGGTCGAAGAACCACGATGAGATGCTGTTCAGCAAGGCGCAGATCATGGCAGAAGCGGCGAACCGCTTCGACGCCTTCATCACCGACGCCACGATGCTGAAGGGACTTCAGATGACCAACAGTCTCCGCAACCGGATTCTGGATCAGGTCGCTCCCATCATCACCGATCCTGACGCCAACCAGAAGGCTGTGAACTTCGCTGAGAAGCGTCGTGACGGCATCATGTACTTCTACGGCGAGGAAGTGGAGAAGTTCGGTGAGAACGCCTTCAGCCTGTACCAAGCAGTGCAGTCCTACGAGTTCCACACCGCCACCAAGGGCAAGGCCAAGGAAATGAAGCAGACCAAGGTTGTCACCGACCCTGAGGATGCTCAGAGCCTCACCCTGACGGCACGTGAGATGCTTCTCGCCGCCGTCTGATTTGACACCCTCCTGAGCAAGAGGCTAAACTGCTCGCCACCAACCCATCTACAGAAGGAGCAAACTTCAGATGAAAACTTACCCCGAGGAACAAACCACGTTTATCGTCCACCCCGGCACCGGCACTATCATCAACGCCGCCGAGTGTGTCCTAGTCAACACTGACGACACCGCTATCTGGCCCGAGGATCATGAACTGGTCGAAACAGCAAAGGCTAACGGCGACACCCTAGACGGTCTGCACATCGTGATGATGGGCAACGTGTTCGACGGCGTGACTCCTGTAGGTCCCTTTCTCAACTGGGAGGACGCTCACGAATGGGCCGAGGCCAACAGCGACCAAGAATGGTGGATCGCTTCACTCAAGTCCACCGCATCGTTCGCTGAGATCGTGCTCTGATGAACCTGCACTCACCTACACTGCAAGTAAACGAGGATCACTACGACCTGTGGCGAGGTAACGTAGCCCTAGGCGACGGCGAGACACTGAACGTCACCATCACCCACGAGGGGATCATCATGGATCACTTCATCGGGGAGACTGGTGAGGTGTCCAGCACTGTCGGCATGACGTTCGATGAGTGGACCGATTGGATGCGATGGGATGCAGTGAATGCTGAATCCGACGCCATCCGGTCCATCATCAGTGAAAACTTTAAACAAGAGTTAGAAGGTCAGTTGAGCCTGACCGATGACTTCTAATAAACCTCAATGGTGTCCCTAGGGCACGCATCAAAAGAAATACTTGACAGCCTACAGACACCTGTAGTACAATCAGAACCATCAACCACTCAACCACAAGGAGCACCCATCATGGGAGACAGAGCAACCATCCGAATCAAGCAAGCAGGAAGCGACACCGCCATCCACTACTACACCCATTGGCGAGGCAGTGAAGTGAACACCGTCGTATCCGATGCCCTACAGCGTGCAGACCGGGAAGGCCGAATCACTGACGACTCGTACTGCGCCCGCATCATCTTCGACACCCTCACCGAACTAGAAGGCAGTAGCACCGGCTACGGCATCATCATCGGTGACGACTGCCGACCCTTCGACATTGGCCACGCCAGCCCTAGCGTTGTCTGGACAGGATGGAGCAACGAGCCTATCGTCGGCTTCATGGACATCCACGGCAACATGACCCATCACATGCCTTGGCGAGATTGGGTCGAACTAAATGCCGCTTTGAACTTGACAAGCGTCTGACCACCTGCTAAACTCACTTTCGTGAAGCCCTGAAGGGTAGATTGACTAACTACCACAAATGTCGGATAAGGTGATGTCTTAAAACAAACAAGGCCCGACCTTCACAAAACTTACATAATTGACTTGACAGTCATCTAACCACCTGCTATACTTACATCCGTAAGCAACCAACCCCGAAAGGACACCAACCATGAACACCGAAACCACCAACAACTGCTGGGACACCTTCAATCAGGTTCTCAGCGCTGGCATCGACCGAATGATCCTGTTCGGTCCCCCCGGAACGGGCAAGACCTTCAGCGCCCTGCACGTCAAGAAAACACCCGGACAGGAGTCACATCGACTTACCTGCACCGACGACATGACCAACATGGACGTGACGGGCGGCTTCTTGCCTAGCGAGAACGGCTTCGACTACATCGAAGGTGCGGCCATCAAGGCTCGCCGTAGCGGTGGCCGACTCGTTGTGGACGAGATCGACAAGGCAGGCGGCGACGTGTTCGCTACCCTTCTCAACATGACCGACTCTGCGGAGTCTGCCGAGTGGGAGCATCCTGTCACCGGGGAAAAGACCTATCCCGTCGCTGGCTACACTGTCATCATGACGACCAACGTAGAGAACGTGGAGGAACTTCCCGAGGCTCTGACCGACCGGTTCCCCGTTCGTGTCCGCATCGACCGTCCCCACCCCGATGCTCTGCTCACGCTTCCTCCCCACTGGAGGAACTATGCAGACCGGATGGCTGACGCCGGTTCGGAACGCATGTCTCTTCGACTGTTTCAGTCGATGGTCAAGTTGACGAGCCAAATGGGCGAGGAAAAGGCTGCTCAACTTATTCTAGGAGATCGTGCGAACGCCTTCTTGGAGGCCATCCGCATCGACCAGTTCCAGCAGACCCCTGAGGCGAGTCTGTAACAGATCGTGCCACGTCGATAGGTCGAATGCTGGAGTGGTGCCAGCGATCCCTATCAGGCACATTAAGAGGGGAGGGGGATTGGTTGGCCCCCTCCCCTCACTTTCGACTTGACACCAACAACCAACCTATGATACACTTAGGTCATCATCTAGAGAGGAGATTGATATGACCATCATTGAAGAAGTACACAACAAGAACAGGCCGATGCCTGAAATCTTTACCCGAGAGGACATCCGCAACACTGGCGGCTGGGATGTCGGCAACGTTCGGGCAGTGCGAGGCGAACCCTTCATCACTGTCTCAGGACGCATTATGCGGGTCCCCTTGGACGACTCGCAACTGGCACGTGCCATCCGAGCGCACGAGCAGATTCACGTAAAAGTTTCACCTCAAGATTTGACGCCCTACATCACTGACGTGACCGGCGAGGGCGCTGTCCGTGCGGCAGAAGAAGCCCGAGTGAACATGATTGCCTCCATGCTGG
>WLWF01002092.1_pt1 | contig 15012 bp, 6 predicted proteins | sample 6718331 | NCBI WGS metagenome assembly WLWF01 (sample SAMN12718692, study PRJNA515312) | sponge metagenome | isolation source: marine sponge | host: Mycale hentscheli | place: New Zealand: South Island, Marlborough, Capsize Point | collected 2003-05-01
ATAAATCATCTTCTTCTGGATGGACAGAGGTTGACCTTGGTGAGGCGCTAGACTTTGATGGCACTACTACGAGTGGAGAGCCTACCCCTGGAGATACAGGAACCCCAACAACTTTAGTTGGTGCAACTAGTGGAGCAAGCGGAGACCTTCAGGGCATTAGTTATCATGGGTTGTGGGAAACAGGAGCCGCAGGAACAATGGTTCTTACTAATATATCTGGAACCTTTGAAGACAATGAAGATCTTAAAATGCCTCTTCTATCCTTTGATGTAGGAACAATAGAAATAAGCCCTGGAGATACTATTACTGGCGGAACATCTGGAAAAACTGCCGAAGTAACAAGCGTTACTATTACTACCGGAACCATTGCAGCAGGAACAGCTGCTGGATACTTTTCAGTAAAAAACAATAGTGGAACATGGACTGATGGAGAAGACATTACAGTTAGTGGGGTTAAAAGAGCTGAAGTTAACGGAGCATCTCAACCAACTTCTGTTACTGTAGCAAAAGCTAACGGCACTGTATATGCACAAACAATTAATCCTGACGGTAAGTATGAGTTTATAAACTATAACTTTAGGGGTAACACGTCTGGCATTACTATGTATGGTGTCAATACTGTTGATAAGGGATTCTCTTGGGATGGTACTACGTTTACAAAAATAAGCACAGGTACATCTGTAGATAAACCACAGCATGTTATAGCTCACACAAAACATTTATTCTATTCTTTTCCAAGCGGTTCTATTCAACATTCAAGTATTGCAGCGCCTAACAAATGGAGCGTAATAACTGGAGCTGCTGAGCTTTCTGTTGGTGATGTTGTGTCAGGATTCTCAACAGAAGTAAACGATGTGATGTCTATCTTTACCAGAAATGAAACGTTTATGCTGTATGGTTCCTCAGCTCTAGACTGGGCTCTTAAAAGATTCCATCAAGGAACCGGAGCTATACCTTATACGTTGCAAAAAATGGATCAAACATTCTTTCTGGATGATAGAGGACTTACTTCTATATTTACAGTTCAAGCGTTTGGTGACTTCCAAGCAGCTGTTGCATCTGATTCTATTGATCCTTACATGCAGCAACAGAAAGAAAATGCTATAAACTCTGTAAAGGTTAGAGCAAAAAATCAATACCGTTTATTCTTTAATGATAAAACGGGTATTACAATGACCTACATAAACAGACAGAATAGAGGTATCATGCCGTTTACTTTAAAGCATCAACTATATTCTGTATGCTCTGCTGAAGATGAGAATGGATTTGAAGTTGTATACGGTGGGTTTGAAGACGGTTATGTAAGAAAGATTGATTCAGGTACTAGCTTTGATGGTGAATCAGTACCATCATTTATTAGAACTTCCTATCATAGCTATGGATCACCACAAGCTAAGAAAAGATTTAGAGATATAAACCTAGAAGTTAATGCTGATACATCTACATCACTTACCATTCAGCCAAGCTTTGATTATGGTGGCACATACGACCCACGTACTTCACCAGCAGCATCAAGCTACACTGTACCTGTTACAGCGGACCAATGGACAGCAGCTGATATATCTAATGACGCTACTGGAGTTACAGTTGTTGCATCAGAAAGAATTAAAATAAACGGTATAGGAACCAACATGGGACTTATTATTAAAAACGAATCCATTTACGATAAACCAATAACCCTTCAAGGGGCGGTTGTTAATTATTCTCTTAGAGGCATTAGACGATGAAAATTCCAGTAAACAATGGCAGGACAAGCTTAGCATATGTAACAGATGAAGAGCGTAAGCTTCTTAGACGAAGGGATGCTGTAAAAGGATCACCTAATAAAAAGATGTCATATGGAATTCCTAAGCTAGATGGCGGCGGCGGCGACTATCGAATGGATCTAGAAAGAAGTAAGGCGTTACGAGCCAAAGAAGATGCTTTAATGAAAGCTGGGTTTGAAAAAAGACTAACTGCTGGTGGCAGCTCAGGCGAAGAAAAATATGTGCACATAGGGAAAGGTCTTAGTGCTGGTTATGTTGGCGCTCCTTCTGAATCACCTATTAAGTATGGATCAGGTCCTGATGAGATTATTAGATTCCCATCAATGGGTAGCGCTCTTCCTGAAAAAAAGGAACCAGAACCAAAACCAAAACCAGAACCAAAACCAACACCACCTTCAGGTGGCGGCGGTAGCGGATCTTCATCTTCATCTAGTTCCGCAGCTACTGCAACACCAAGCACTACGTATGAAGCACCATCAACTCCAGCTGCCCCATCAAGACCTACATTAGATGAAAGCCAGCTTAAGCAACCAATGCTGGATGAGATTGTAGCAGACGGAGTTAACTCAGAGCTTTTAGAAACAAGGTTAACTAATCTTATTAACAAGAACAACCCACTGTTTAAAGCAGCAACAACTAAAACCATGCAGGCTATGGCTGCGCGTGGCTTAGTTAATAGTTCGATTGCTGAAGAAGCAGTAATGAGCGCTATACTTTCAGTTGCTATGCCTATTGCTGAGCGAGATGCTAATGCATATATGAACCAAAGAATGCAGAACCAAGCATACAGCAATGAGTTTAGAGCTGCACAGAATAAAGCTTACTATGAATCATTTTTAACAGAGCTACAAGGTAGTATGGATATGGCTTTACGACAGTTAACAGAGCAGTCAGCTAACTGGAGAGCAGTTCTTCAAGCTCGTAGTAACATTACCACTACACCTGGAATGGGTGCAGAATCAGCTGAATTAGGAATGGCTGCAGTAACCCCTGATTGGTGGACGCAATGAGCAATACTGAAAAACTAAAGACGGCTGGATTAAATGCAGACGGAACCTCACGCTTATCTGTAACAAAGAAAAAGAAAAGCAAAAGCAGATGGATTGTTCCTGCTATTATTGGAGGGGCTGCTTTGTTTGCAGGTATTGGCGGAATGGGTGCGTCTTCAGGTCAAAGTTGGATGTCTTCTTTTTTGGGTGCTGGAAAAAAAGCTGCTGGTAGTCTTGGCTCAAGTATTGGTAGTTTTTTCTCAGGAGGGTCTTCTTCAGAAGCTTTAACAAAAGCAATTAACCCATCAATTTCCAGGAGTGCTCTAGGCACAGCAACGAATACCTTAAAAAACGCTCAGGAATCTGGAATTTTTGGCACCTTATTTGACAAGTTGGGAAGTTTATCTGGCAGTCAACTAATAGGCTTAGGTCAAATAGCTGGTGTTGCTGGATCTACTTTAGGAGCTTTGTTTGAAGAAGATAACAGTATTGATCCAGAAAGACGTTTTGAAGAAGATAAGAGGCAGTTTGATTTAACGTTAGCAGCTGAGTACGATATTGCAGGGGCAAAGATCGACCAAGCAATTAGAGAAGGAGCTCTTGCGGGAACTTTTATGGGAGCTACTAATCCTATATTTGGAGAACTAGAGGGAGTTAATACAACTGAAGGATACACTCCCTCTAAACCAGCAAGCATAGCTGGAATACACCCAGTATCTGGTGGGTTAATATCTCAGGCGGAGAATAAAGCATGATAAAATCTCAAGCAAGACCAATGCCTATACCCGCTCAGTCTAATCAAGGAAGTGTTGAAGAGCAGGACATGGCTAAACTTGGAGCAGAGCAAGCACCAGAAGAAGAGGTTGCTGAAGCCAAAGGAATGATAGAAAATATTGTTTCTTATATTTATGGAGATGGTGCTGGAGATATTATTTCTCAGATGCCTAACGGTGCTCCTAAAGAACTTGGCACCATAGCTGGCAATCTAGTTACAAACGAAGTGGCTTTAGAAGAAGAGGAAGGTAAAGATATCTCAAGGGATATTGAGATTGAAATGATGGCTGAGATTGTTCATGAGCTTACAGACCTAGCAATGCATGAAGGTGCGGTTAATTTGCCAGATGAAAAAAGCGAACAGACTTTTATGGGAGAAGCCCTTACCTTTGCTATTACAGCAGCAATGGACTCTGATGACCCACAAGTAAACAATGAATCAATGATGAGGCTGGTAACAGGAATGCTAGGAGCTGAAGGTCAACAGCAAGCAAACGGAATACCAATGCCACAGGAGATGATGAATGGCGAAGCTTAATATCCTAGGGGCTTTAACTACTGGTCTTATTGAGGGCGGTAAAGCTGCTCAAACTTATGGTGCCATGAAGCTTAAAGAAGAGTACATGCAGAAAGAATTAGATGTTGCTACACAAGCTGTTCAGCAAGATAAGCTTCAGTTTATATACAAAGAAAATAATGATGAGATTGCTGCGCTATTAAAAGGTGGGCAATTTGGCGTAGTATCTGCAGAAGATCAAAATAGACTAAGCAATCTTAGACACTCAAACAAGCAGCTAGCTAATTTAATGTTTGGCATAGGACCAGATAGTGGTTTAAGTGAAGAAGATAAAAACCTTCTTTTGTCTGGGCAAACTTTAGAAGCTCCTACAACTGAAGAAGGAAAAGAAAAAGCTGATATAGGTCTTGTAAATAATTTTATAAAATTTCTTGATACAGAAGTATTTAAATTTAAGCCAGAAAATGTTATGGAATTTATGAAAACTTTAAATTCTTTGGCTGGCTCATCTGATATACTTTCTGATACTATAGCTGAAGTTAATTCAGAATTCCCTAACGCAACTGAAAAGCAGATTGCTTCTGAAGTTTTTAATAGAATGATGAGTGGTGATTATGGAAAAGGAAATCCTAATGATAATCAAGGGGATAGAGGATCAGAAGTTCCTTTGAGTGACGCTCAATCAGAGATGAACAGAATTCCTTCAGGATCTGGCGTTGATATTCCTTTTGCAGCAGGCGGCGAAGGCGGCTTATTAAGCAAAGAGCAAGTTGAAAAAGGCCCTTATATGTTAGATTCTGATACTGGATATGAGCAAAAAGGCCCTTATATGTTAGATTCTGATACTGGAGAAATAAAAAATCTTCCATATCCTCTTGATACAGAAGTAATTAGTGCTGAAGAGCAAGCATACGAAGATGCTAGAAATGAAGCGGCTTTAGCAGGGACTGGTGCAACATCAGCTGATATGACACAAGAACAAATAGATGCTCTATCGAGAGAGACTGATAGACAAGCCGCTATACAGCAACAAGGTTACATTGGTTCTGATGAAGCTATAGAGTCTCTATATGCTGTTGGTGGTCCTATAGGTGAGCCAGCAACTACCGATATTCTTGCTAGAGCAAATGTAAAAAAAGAATCTCCAGAGGTTGAATCTACTAAATCAAGGATCATTGCATCTTTAACAGATCTTATACTGCAAGCAGAATCTGGAAAGGATACTATTAATAATAAGTTTAATGCTGTATCTCGCAATAGAGAGGATCCAAATCTTACTAATATGACTATTGGAGAAATAGTAGATAAATATGGTAATGATGCTGTAGGTGCTGGTCAATTTAAATACAAAGAATTTACTAAACCTATGGCTAAAAAATATTTAGGGATGGAAGAAGAAGAATTAAAACAACAGGTGTTTACTCGACAGTTTCAACTAGACATGATTGCTTTAGGTCTGGAAGATGCAGGTCTTACTAAAATAGCTAAAGGAGATTTATCTCCAGAGAAGTTCCAGAAAAGAATAGCTAATGTATGGAGAGGAATGCCGCCAACAAAAGAAACACAAATAGGAGATCCTACTGACGAACTTGGCAATAAAGCTAGAGTTTCTGGTGCTCGTTATCAACAGCACCTATACAACTACCGAAACTTATAGGAAAAAATAATGAGTTCTAAGTTCATATTAAGTTCTGATGATGTGCAATCAGCTCTTGCTCCACTTATGCCAGGTTATGTATCTCCGTCAGAGGGCGCAGTTGAGCAACAAGTTGAAGAAGAGTCAGATTTTAGTTTATCAGGAGCTGCTGGAGCTGGCGTAGATCAACTTCAGTTTATGGCTTACAATGCTTTAAGAGCATTTGCGGATGAGTTTGACGTTGGCGTTCTTAGGACTGTTGCAGATAAAGGCATTGAAGTAAATAAGCAAGAGCTTTCAGAGTATTCAAGAATTGGATATGATGATATAGAAAATCTTAGCGATTTAAATAAGTGGTGGCTTGATAACTTAATTATTAATGCTGGATCTTTTGCTCCTGTTGTTGCTGCAGGTATGGTAGCTGCTCCATTTGGTGGTCTAGCTTTTGCTGGAGCAACTTTGCTTCCATCGGCAATTCTTGGAACAGGTGAGTCTTACGCAAAACAATTAGAAGCTGGAGGTAATCTAGACTCTAAAATTGCCATGATTACAGGCATGACTGTAGGTGCTCTTGACGTTCTTACACCTAAAAAAATACTTAATGCATTTGGTATAGGAAAAGGATTTAACAATTACCTTACCAACCAGCTGGCCTCTAGAGGAGCTTTATCAAATAGATTTCATGCTGGAGTAAAGGGTATGCTTAGGGAGGGCTCAACAGAAGTCCTTCAAGAAGCTTTGATGACAGCTTCTAAAAATTATGTTAATGAGCAAGATCTAACAGACTTTAGCAAAGAAGAAGTTAATGAGTTAATTGAGGCATTCTTAAGCGGTGGTAGTGTTGGTGCTACTTTCTCTGCTGCTTTAGGCGAGGCAAGCCCTCAAGAAAAAGCTGTAGCATTAGCAAAGAAAAATGCTAGCATTAATTTAAAAGATACTCTTGGTTCTGAGACTTCAAGAATAATAGAAGAAATTAATTCTTTAAAACAAAACGAAGAGTTTGCAAGAAAAGGTCCTAGAGGTATTGGATCCTTCTTAAACAAAGAAGGAAAGAATAGAAAGTCAGAGCTAAAGAAAGAACTTAAACAGCTTATTAAAGATACAAAGTCTAAAGATAAAGCTATCTTTAAAGCTAAGACTGTAGAAGAAATTGATTCTTTATTTGCAGAGCCTATTGAAGAAGATGTAGCAACTGAAGCTCCATTAGAAGAAGGTAAAACATTAGCTGAGATAATGGCAGCTGATCCTCGTGAGTCCGCTATTGAGAGACAACAGCAGCCTGATGTAATACCACCAGAAGGAACTCAAATAGGAACCGCTCCTACTCGGTCCGAGATCGAGCAAAGACTAAAGGATGAAGTATCTACTAGAGCTGACAAAGGTGGGTTTCTTAGAAGATTTAAAGGCGAAGATCTTGACCCTAAAATGGGTGTTAGGTTTAAAGGCGAAGATCTTGACCCTAAAATGGGCATTAATTTAGGTGAATTAGCTGCTGATAGGGCTGACCAAGGAATGCAAGATCCCTCTGTTATTGAGGATACAAGAGCAGAATTTCCTATGGGAGAAGATCCATCTGTTCTAGAAGATGCTAGACCTCAAGGTCCATTCCCAAGAACAAGAGAAGCTTATAGAAAAGCAGTAGCTGAAAGAGCTAACAGAAAATCTGCTCAAGAAGAAAGAAGTTCTAATCCTGTAATCTCTAGTGCAGTACCATCTGATAACGTGCTTACTGATGGAGAAGTTCTTATACTTAGACAGGATATCGAAGAGGCTAAGTATTCTAAAGCTAGCAGAGAGCTTGAAGATATTGCTATGCAAGCTGAATCAGATGCTTTCGAGCAAGCAGAAGCTGACGGTATGGATTATCCAGAAGCTTTAGCTGCAGGAAATGAAGCCCGTGAAAGAGTTCTCCAAAGCGGTGGATCTAGAAGGAAGAGAGTATTTCCAAATCCTGAAACTAGAAGAAAAGCTCAAGAGGGGGCTGCTAAAGCAAGACAAGAGAGAGAAGCTAAATTAAACTTTGAAGCTCAACGCAGGATTGATGAGCAGAAGAAGTTTGAAAAAGAACAGGCTGGTGAACTTAAAGAACAAGCTATAGAGATGGCTGGTGAAACATATGATGCATTTTTCTATGGGCAAATAAGTGCTCAAGAATTTGCTTCTAGAAGGCAGCGGGAAATAGCGAAAATAAAAGATGGCATAGGAGGCACAGCTGCTGCTAACGCTTACAGGAAAGCAGTCCCGCTTGAAAAGGCTAATGCTATTCTTAAAGAAAGAGGCTTGCCCACTCTAACAGTTAAAGGAGAGAAGCCTACTCAAGCTGATACTACACCACCAGTGCAGAAAGACCCACCTAAAGCTGATGCACCTACCCAAGCAGACGTTTCTCCTACTGTTGGTGACACGCAAGCAGAAGTTTCTGATACTTCAAATGTAGTAATCAAAGACACAGACCCTATTATTCTTGAAGAGAATAAACGTATCAAAGAGCTTGAAAAAAAGCGAGAGGCAATTAATGATGCTTTAGAGGCTGGCTCTCCAGAACTATCAGACTTGGTTAATGGAAAAAATCTTGAGCATGAAAAGCTTTTGCTAGAGGAGATGGAGCTAAGAATAAATCAGCGTGAAAGAGGTCTAAGGGAAAGAGGAATTGATTTAGAATCGAGAAGAACATATGATCCTTCAAATCCACGCAATCCTTTACCTGGATTTATAAAAGACAGAGACAAAGCTAAGAAAAATATTGAAGCTCTTGAGGCAGGTGTTGATCCGGTTACAGTTCCTGGAACCACCATGAATCCATACGGTAACAAGACTCCCACCCAAGCAGATGTTACTCCTCCCGTAGACGAAGCTACATTAGAAGATACTGATACTTCTAGCACTAAGACTGAGTCAGCTACAACTGTCATTGAAACTGCTCATTCCACGGAGACACTAAATGACTTAAAGGGGATAGCAAAAGAAGGGTTAGCAATAGGTTCCTCCACAGAGTCTGCTGATAAAATGGTGTATTCGGACGGAACATTTAGGATTATTTTTGATGGGCCTGTAAGTGGTAAAAAAACAACCAGAGCATTTGCTCCCAAAGATACAACAATTAAAACATCTGAGGTAATAGATCCTAAAAAAATAAAGCGCGTTGAGGTGGATGTAGGCAACCTTCCTAGCCCTACTACAGATAATTTTCTTGATTACGCTGAAAAATATTTAAAGGATAAAGAGCCTGGACTTGATGTTTTAAATGCTAGTCCTTCTGAATGGTCTAGATTATATGATAAATATCCACGGTTAGAGCAAGAGCTAGACAAGCTTAATGAATCTGAATTAGCTAGCGAATTAGAAATAAATTCTAGTAATTATAAAGCAGTATTAGCTGATATATTTGGGAAGGATGTAGAGATTGTAGACAGGGTTAAAGAAAAGCCTAACGATACCACTACTAAAGATGGTAAGGGTGCTGGGGAACAAGAAAAAGGTGCTCCCAAGGACGCTAAACAAGATGATAATACCACAAGGGCAAGATCTGCATCCGCTGATGATGAGGCTGAAACCACCAGAAGGAAAAAAGATAAAGGTACAACTGCTAGAACAGATCAAGCAACCTCTACCACCAATAAAGGTACAAAAGTTAGCGATGCAATATCTGATTTTGAAGTTGCTGATGCAGCCGATACTGCTGCTCAAGGGCAAGCTGGTGCAAGCGCTACAGTCAGTGGTGAAACTGCTGACATTTCAACTGCCGACATTACTACCACTGCAGCTTCCAATACGGCTACCACGCCTATTGATACTGACACTATTGAGGTAGCTCCTACTGAGCCAGTAAGACTAGCTTATGAAGAAACAACTGTCAATTCTCAAGATGTTCCTGTTAGAATATATAAAGATCCAGAAAACCCTGAAATTAATATTGTTGAATCAGAAGGTGTTATTCTTAAAAGATTAAAGGATAGAAAGAAAGCTGTAACCTATGCTAACAATCTAACTAGGACAGCGGTTGAAATGAGAGGACCTAAAGCAAAGGCCGCTCCTAAAGTCAGACCAGAAGGTAAGGTATATAAAGGTCCTGAAGGAGTCCTTACTTCTGGTGTATATAAGTTTATGTCTAGCAATAAACCATTCAAAAATACTCTTGGTAAAATGCGGCTTAACCAAGCAAGAAAGTTTGGTATAGATACTGATGTAGTTACAACTGAAGAGCAGTTGTATGATGAGCTTATTACTATCATAGATAAAATGAAGCCAGTTGAAGCGCCATCAGCTAACATAGCAGTGGAAGTTCAGAAGGCAGCTAAAGAGATTGTTCCAGAGACCACTCTTGAAAGGATTGATAGGGAGCAAACAGAGCGTAGGGTTATGGAAAACGCTATAATGGTTCAGGAAGATTTGACTCCTGAAGAAATTGCTAGCATTAAAGAAGCTGAAGAAAACAGAATAAGGGAGGCTCAATCAAGTGGACTTATGGAAGACATTGATGCTGACATTGAAGCACAAATTGAAGCGGACAACGAATTGTCAGAGGCAGACAGAGCAAGACTAAAGCTAGAGCGAGAGTCAGAACAAGTTAGCTTTGAAACAATAGATAATATGGAGCTTGCTGATTTTTTACAGTTAGCCAATACTCCTAGAAAACCTGGCTGGAGCAAAAAACAATTAGTTGAAATTGCTAATAACATCGAAGCAAACGATCCAACTGTTACATTTAACACTAAAAAGAATAGGGCTGATCTTGCGGTAGATCTTATTGGATGGAAGGAGGGGTCCGGATCTACAGTAGATACAGACGTTTTAGACTCAGACTTTGTAGATAATGTAAATGATGACGGTGATTTCTATACAGCACCTAGTGATGATTTCGATCCTTCATCTGGGTTTGATAATAAAGCAGTCGAAACAAGTAGTGTTAAGCCTTCCAGTGAAGAAGTATTGAACATTGAAAGATCTCTTGACAATAATCTTAGTGCAATGTTTAGCAGATCTAAGGCTAAAGAATTAAAAAATATTAAGTTTATTAATTTTATAACTTCATCTGAAGCTAAAAGATTAGGCATTGAAGATGATGTTATAGCTAGCTATGGATCTGGAGATGTTAAGGTTTACTTTATACCAGAAAGAATTGCAGCATACGCTAAGTCGCAGAACAAAGACGTAGACAAACTTACCAGATCATTAATAATGCATGAGGTGGGTGTTCACGCAGGAAAGAATATCTTTAGTGGTCAAGAGTTTGATTTGGTAATGGATCAAGTTGTTAAACTGTACGATCAAAAAGACCCAGAATTTGTTAACGCATTTAACGTTGTTAAAAAAACTTACCCTGATCTTCAGTTATTTGAAAGAAGGTTTAATGAAGAAGTTCTTGCTCATGTTATAGAGTCTAAAGCTTATGACCTAGAAAAAATTAATAAATCATTATTTGATAAGCTCAAGACTGCATTCCAGAAGTTCTTTGAAAAATTATTCTACACTGTCGATAAAGATAAGACCAGAGTAGATAACCTTACTCCTGATGTAACAGCTGAAGATATGTTTAATCTTATTGCTGGTCACTCAATGAGGAATATATATTCTTATGCATTGAAGAGGCATGGTGATAGCAAGAACTTTTCTAATGTAAGAACAAGGAATAGAGATAACTTTGTTAAAGATTCTGTAGTTAAATCTCCTATGTTTCATGCTGGATACTACAACTTTTCAGCACCAGTTCTAGATAAGACAGAGCTTGGCCTTCATGTGGGAACAGAAAAGGCAGCTCTTCAAAGGGTTGAAGGTGATAGGCAGAAGCTTAAGAAAGGATATATTAATATACAAAATCCTTTTGAGTTTAACGATGCAGGATACTTTGGATCACCAAAAGCATTTCAAGTTGAGCTAGGCAAAAGAGCAGGATTAGTATCAGATGAAAAAGATTTAAAAGAATACAGGGAACTTTTCAGCATTGCTGCTGGATGGGAAATTGCTATATCTAAAATTAAAGAACCATCTGCTAATGCACCTTTACTAGACGTACACCTAGAGCGAGTTAAATATGCTCAAGATATGGATAAAGCTCAAAGAGGTTTTATGGAAGATATTAGAAATGCTCTGATATCTTTTGGGTACGATTCAATTGCTTATAAAAATACACAAGAAGATGTTGGATCCATTAGCTATATCCTTCTTAAGGATAACCAGTTTAAAGATGTTGATTCTTTAATGTTCCGATCAGGAACCAATGTGTTTATGGATAAGAGGGTTGTAGAAGAGTCTCCAGAGCAGGCTGTTGAGCAGTCTAGAAAAATTGAATCCATAGCAGGGCCTCAAGTAACGAACACACGAAAAGCTCAAGGCAAAATGTTTGGTGTTCTTAAGACCATGCAGAGAGCCATTGAACCATTGATGACTGTTCAAGGATACAGTGAGCTAGAGACTGCACGTATGCTAGCAAAGGGTGAGGTATCTAAAGCTCACAATACTGGAAGGGTTCTATTTGATACACTATACCAAGCCAACAAGAAAGAGCAGAGAGAAATTCTTAAGTACTTTGAAACAAAAGATGCGTCTCCTGACAATCTTCCAGATAGGAAGGTAAGTGTAGCTATGCAACCCACAGTTGCAAGAGGAACAAGATCGAATGCAAGAACTGCAGAGCGGGTATCAATTAAAGATTCTGTAATTCAAGCTAAGAAACAAATTGAAAAACTTGGACAAGATCTGGTAGATATGGGCCTTATTACTCAAGAGCAGTATAACGAGTTAAAAGGATCGTACCTTCCAAGAACCTATCTTGAATATCTTGGTAAAGATAGATTAGGAATTGGACTTGGCACAAGTAAATTAAACTATACCAAAGCTAGGACTTCTACTGATACATTCTTAAGGGATGTTATGGATGGTAGGATAAAAGATCCAGGCTTCTTAGCAGCTAGATACATTTCAATGGCGGGCTCTGATATAGCAACGATAAAGTATCTTGACTTTATAGCTGCTGATACAGGTCAGAATGGTTGGGTTCTTCCTAATCAGATTGTTAACTTCGAGGGAATGAAAGGTACTGTTGGCTTTTGGAATGAAAGGCTAGATGGTATCAGAAGAAATGCAGCTCAGATGGAGTCGCTAAATCCAACCCAAGCAAAAGAAATGAATGCGTTTGCTAGCAAACTTCAAAGAGCAATAGATGCTGTTGGAACTATACCTGCTGCTCAAGGATACAAACGTATACCAGACAGTGCAAGGTATGGAGCGATGCGTGGCTTGTATGTTAAGAAAGAAATTGCTAACGATATCATGAGTCAGGAATCATTGTATACAAATAATGAATTCTTAAACTCAGTTCTTAACGTATCATCAAAAGCTACCAAAGTATTTAAGTATACTAAGGTTCCAATGAACATTCCTACTCAGGCACGTAACGTTATATCCAACATTGTTCTTATGGATACATCTGGAACTAACTTCTTTAAGATACCTGGACTGCTTAACAGAGCAATACAAGACATAGTATCTAATGGAAAGTACATGGAGTTAGCTAGGAAGTATGGTATTGAATCAACGACATTTGCTTCAGAAGAACTTGTCACTATGGACAAAGAGCTTCAGAAAATAAAGTCTCAGGATAAAGGTTGGGGTGGCTTGTGGGCAAGAAGTCAGGTATTCTTTAACGATTACCTAGACGTTGGTGGTCGTGCCTATCAGAAGACAGAGGTGATGTTTAAGATTGCCAAGATGATTGACCTTATGGAAAATCATGGCAAGTCTGAGGCTGAAGCAGCCAAGCTAGCAAACGAAGCATTGCTTGACTATAGTAATGTATCGCAAGGTGTAAGGGTTATTAGATCTATGCCTCTTGGTTCTCCGTTTATTACGTTTAACCTTAAAGCAGGTGCTCAGATGATTCGCAATATTAGGAATCATCCTATTGCTGTTGCCAAGTATGCTGCTATACCTTACATTGTTTCTCAGATGCTTCTTGAGAATAACGATGACATTGAAGAAGAAGATATTCCTGCAATGCAGAAGCTTGTTGCTGACTACATGGAAGGTAACATGACTACAATGATTCTTCCTTGGAAGGATGAACAGGGTAGGCTTAGAGTTTTTGATATGGGATACTTCTTGCCGTGGGGTGCACACTTAAGCATGGCAAAGAATCTTATGGAGGGTGAGTTTGGTGAGGCTGCTAAGACTCCAGGGTTCTTTGGAGGACCTTTCGAGCTTGTGGCTGGAATGAAAACTAATACAGATCCATTTACTGGGCAAAGCATTTGGAGTGAGGCTGATCCTCCGATGCAACAGTATCAAGATATACTAGGTTTTCTTGTAAGCTACGCTACTCCACCTATGATTATGCCTAGAAACAAATCAGGTGATGTCATAGGGAATGGAGGCCAGATAGTTAAAACTCTTATGGCTGCTGGATGGATGGACGGCAATATAGATGCCGATGGTCTACCAAAAAATACTGTTGGAAGCTCTATACTTTCTTGGATGGGAATTAATACTGCTGCTTTGACTGCTGAAACAGCAGGTAGAAAAGTTTACTTTAAAGGTAAGGATGTTGATAAGATCATGCAGAGATTAATAAAACTTATTGATGACCCTAATGTAAAAGAAGATCAACGAGAAAGACTTATAGAAGAGTACAGAATGCACCAAGCAAATGCAATAGAAAAATACCGTGAGTATGCTGATGCATATAGACAGGTAGAAGATGTCCTCTAGTCTTTATGTTGAAGTTGAATGGGTAGATATAATATCTACATCTGGGTGGGAAAAGTCTGATGAAATAAAGACCCCCATCTTTTGGTCTTATGGATATTTAATTAACCACGATGATGAAGAGGTTCGTATAGCTACGACCAAAGATGAGGATGGTGAATGGTATGGGTTTACTATCATGCCCATAGGTTGTGTTAAAAAAATAACCCCCCTGGGGAAGGGGGGCTATTCAAATCAAACGAATAACATAATTAGACAGGCAGAGAAAAACACATAGCTTCCGTACCAGCCAAGCATATAAATTAAATCTCCTGCCATCTTTGATTCCATTTCTTAACGGCGGATTCTTTTTGAGAGTCTACCTTTGGGTGAAAGCTTAAGAACAAAGAGCACTTGGTACATCCAACTAAGAACTTACCAATCATTGCTTTTGCTCCACAGAATGGACAATGTTTTAAACTCATAAGTATTCCCGTAGTAGTTTGCGTTGAGTTACAGCGTTTATTTCATCGTAGTATCCCTCCCCATCTAGTCCGTTTAAACTAACAACCCCCCTCCACCAAGTGTACTCTGTATCCCTACACCAACTCTCTGAGTAGTGAGGGTGAGAGAAACATCCTGCGCTTAATC
>WLWF01002094.1_pt1 | contig 15005 bp, 25 predicted proteins | sample 6718331 | NCBI WGS metagenome assembly WLWF01 (sample SAMN12718692, study PRJNA515312) | sponge metagenome | isolation source: marine sponge | host: Mycale hentscheli | place: New Zealand: South Island, Marlborough, Capsize Point | collected 2003-05-01
GGAAACAATAACATTAACTAAATCAGAAAAAGATCATTTATTATGGATGTTAGACGCTGAAGCTGGAAGAATTCAAACATACAAAGATGTTGATCCAATAACACGCACAGAAAATGACCAAGAGTTAGAAATAATTAACTCTATTTGCGATAGGTTACAGCGCACAATGTAAACCAACCCAAACCAAACAAGCCCGCTTATGTGGGCTTTTTGGGTGAAAGTCATAACATTTAATTACTTTAGGAGGTAAACCATGACAAAGAAAATATTTAATTTTGGAAAAATAGACTTTAACCAAACAGGCAAGAAAATAAATCTTGCAGAAGTAGAGGTTAAATTTGACGGCACTAGATTTTCAGCTAGTGGCAGTGTTTGGAACAGTAAACAAACAGACTTTATTTCTGGTGGTCAAAATTTAGATGAGATGTACCAGCATTTAAAATACAACAAAACTTTTTTAATGATTTATTCATTATGGAAACAGTATCATCTTAACGACATGAAACCAGGCACACCAAAACAAATGGCATTTTTAAGCACAATAAAAAGGCCAAGCAATGCAGAGTTTTATACTTGGGAGTGTGAGCAATTAGAAAAAGTTAATTTGTTAATTGATGATCTTGACGGCAAGCCGTACGAATACGGCACGGCATGGCTAACAAGTGAGATACCTTTTTATGCTAAAGAAGATATTAATAAACTATTAGAGGTGGCGTAATGAGTTATATATATGATGACTTTGGAAACATAAAAGATAATTGTAGTTATGTAATACCAACAAGTGAGCTAATAAATATTAGAGGCTTAAGATCTGATGCTAATTGGTCAATAGAATGTATAAAAGCGGATAACAAAGATATTTCAATATCTTGTGTATTCTGGACTAAAAAACAAGCCATTGATTTTTTAAATACTGGTATTCATAAATGCGAATGTACGGGTAAAACGCTTTATAAAATAAAAGAGGTGACACAATGAATTTCCAACTAATACCAATGATCCTATTCATGCTTTTAATGTCTTATGGCGCATTACTGCTTCTTATAGACAGCGAAAGGAAACACAATACCAAGTCTAAAGCCTGGCACGGATCATATTATATTAACTGTTTTAAAAAGAGGTAAGACTAATGAATGAAGTAATAATGAATAAAGCAATAAAACAATTATTAGATGACTGTAAAGATACATTACAGCACATTGTAGACAGCGATGCGTGGGACTCACTACAAGAGGGTTCAAGTGCTGAAGATTTAATTAAAGAAATAGAGGAGCAAGACTTATGAACAAACAAGAACAAAACCGACAAATTAAAGCTAAGATCTTGAAGCGTAACGGCATACCGCAAAAAAGTAATATTAGTTTAAAAAAGATTGAAATGTCTATGTCTCCAGACGACTGGAAACAGTTTTATCAAGCGTTTAAATACCCTAACGGGAAACCAGGAGAGGAATAACTAATGGATGACACAATTACAGCATTAACAATAACTTTTATAATAATATTAATAAGCATAGCTATTACGGGTGCAATATTTTTATTCTGGGATAACGAGGACTAACAAATGAACAATAAAAAAGACTGGTATATTCATGTAAACAATTTTGCAGGATATACACAAATCAAAAAAGACGGAGTTATTAAAACCACTTACAAAGACAAAAGAAAAAATACCACTAAAGAGGTAACTAAATGATATTTGCAATCAAGATTGAAGATAAAATTGTTAAATGGGCCTATACAAAGGAAAACCAAGAAAAGCAATTTCACCTTACCTGGATACCTAAATTAAAAGATGTTGAAGTAATAACCAAAGACTTAAAAGACATTACAGTTAAAGAAGTTAAACAGTTAATATTAGAAGACATACAACCAGATATACAAATGGTTAAAGATCATAATAACGCAAAAGCAAGGGCTAGGAGATTGTTAAACAATGGGTGATGAAATAATAAAACCTGAAAAGGAAATAGAAGAAGCTATCATAACAATACAAATGCAACCTATAGAATTTAATATATTTGTTGGACATAAACCACCTTCAAGGGAAGAAATAGCTAGAGCTTACATTCAACTATTTGAAGATAATAACTTCTGGTATCAAGAAATCATTAAACATACCAACGAGGGCAGCACCAATGATTAAAGTACAATTACACGGCACTACGATCTTTGGCTATGTACCTAAAAATTACAAAGAATTTAAAATAGATAGAGTACCCTTTTTAGACGAGGAAACGGGTAAAAATAGAATTGTTAGAAAAAAACATATTAGGGAAATTTATAACCAAAAATAACCAATCATGGAAGCTGGGGCAGGTAAATAAAAAAACTCCCCCTAAAGTATGAATTACTTGTCCTGGCTTTCACTCTCCAACATTACACCCAAACCAACAAACAAGAAGTGTTTATGCTGCACGCCACGTTTTAAACTTCGCAAAACTTTCTTCTCCCCATCTATCGCACACCAGATAATGTTCTGATCCATTAAATTCTGAATACCTTTACTAACAGTCTTTCTATTCATGCCAATCATTAACGCCAAGTAGCTAACCGCATCATGGCTAGAATAGTCCTGAGCCGAATACCTTTCACATAACGCATATAAAACTAGTTTCTCCCTACCCTTTATATCCGTTCTTCCCAGATGTTTTTTATACCACTTCCACACCACCTGTTTGAGCTTCGCATAGCTCTTATACTGCTTTGCTACCCCATACTTAATTAAACCGCTTTGTTCTGGCTTCTCAATCGCTTCAACCACCAACCACCATTTTTCTTCTTTCAACTAACCAACCGCCTTCAAACTAAAATTAGTTTGCATATACCAATCATTTAACAACTGCATTGCATCATCACTCATTCTATATACCCGTTTCCGCTTATCCTCTCCCACTTGTTTTATCATATACCCCAAAGCTACAAAGTCCTCTAATACTGTTGCTACAGTTGACCTACTCCCCATACTGCCAGGCAATAGTTTCACTATTGCTTCAAAATTAATGCTCTTGCTACTCGCGTCAGCAATAGCAACCTCTAAAACTAAAACATAATGTAAAGGGTCTAACCACCAGAACGCCATAAATCCCTTTTGCCTTCTGTTTCTATAAAACTGATCTTTTGATTGTGTCATCCTGTCCTTCAACTGTTTCATATTGCTCCTATAATTTTCACGCTTCATGTAGTGATTTGTTACATTATTACAACCCAACTTTATCGGTAAATATTACTCATATTTTTATCCTGAGAGTTGAGCCGCAAGGCTCAATCTCTCTATTAGTTTAGTTTAGGATATATGGGTACCCGTATACCCAATGATTGGGTACCCGTATGGTCAATAATTGGGTACCCGTATACCCAATCAACCTTTTTCCTTATCCTTCTTTTTGGTATCTTTTTTGGTCTTTCTTTTGCCAAATATCCTGTCCCAATTATCCTCAAAAGTTTGCTTATCTATTTGTCTTGGTCGTTGGTCGCTACCTTTTCCGTTCATTGTTTAATTTCCAATTCAACAAACATTCCAGCTTGTTTATTTATTCTGTCTTTTGCTAACTCTATATATTCTTGGTTCAGCTCTAATAAAACTGAATTACGATTATGATTAGATGCAACTATTCCTGTTGTTCCAGAACCGCCAAATGGATCTAAAACTGTACCACCTTCAGGACAACCAGCTAACACGCATGGTTCTATTAAATCCATTGGGAAAGTTGCAAAGTGAGCTCCCTTAAATGGTTTAGTGGTAACAGTCCAAACAGATCTTTTATTCTTTTTAGGGATAGCACCTATTTTTGATAATCCACCTCTTGTGTCCATACCAAACTCACCCTTGCCCTTTTTTATACTTTGCGGTGAATTAGGCCCTTGCGGAAACTTTGCATCTTCTTTTATCGCCTCGTTATCAAAGTAATACTTAGCTTGCTTACTTAATAAAAAAATATATTCATGTGCTTTAGTGCAACGATTTTTTACGCTTTCAGGCATTGGATTAGGTTTATGCCAAATAATATCTTGTCTCAAATACCAACTATCTTTTTGTAAAGCTAATGCTACAAGCCAGGGTATTCCAGTTAAATTGCTTTTTTTATAACTATCACCAAGATTTAACCAAACAGTTCCATCATCACGCAATACTCTTTTTACTTCTCTAAATACATTGACCAAGTTCTCAACAAATTGTTCAGGCATATCTTCCATACCTAGTTGTTTTTCTTCTCCATTGTAATCACGCAATCCCCAATAAGGCGGACTTGTTATACAAGTGTTTATGCTTTGATCTTCTAGTTTCTTCAACGACTCTATGCAGTCGCCTTGCAGTATTTGTATTTTAATTTCCTTTCTCCTTAGTCCCAATTAAAAGACTTCTTATTTTCTAAAATTTCTAAAACTGCTCCACGTCTAACCAAAGTTTTAGTTCCATAATCCACGTTACCAGAATTACTTTTGACTAAACCCGCTTTAACGACTGCCATTCTGTCAATGTCAATTCCTTGTTCAATACATATCTTCTCGCAAGTATCTTCATCAGCTAACCACATGGCGATGGCAAATCTAACGCTATCTACTAAAGATGATGCACCTCTTATCTCAGCGCGGTGACTTAAAGCATCGTCAGAGTCATTGGTTAATGCACTTTTACTTAAATGGTGGACTGAAATACAACTAACCTTCAACCTGGCACTTATGTTTGCACAATAAGATCCCCACAACTGGCCCACCTCATTGCTTGAACTAATATTTCCTGTAGTAAATGCTTGTAACGGATCAAAGACAACTAATTGTAAGTTTGGAATAGTTTTTAATTCATCAACCAACTCTTGCGCTTGCGGTGTTATGCCTTCTTCTCTTAACAATATCATTGGCTCTTTTTGTTCTGGTATCGGAAACACATAAACGTCATACTCAGATTGAAACCTTAGACCTAACGGATCAAGTGCATCAATCCTTCTGTGTACTTCGCTTAAATCATCTTCAGCCGCAAAAATAACGCTAGAACCTTTTTGTAAAATAGGTTTACCCCACCAATCACCACCAGTTGCAATATTAAGTGCAAGTTGGATCATACTTAAACTTTTACCGACCCCACCTATGGCTGCAATAATGCCTGGTTTACCCAATGGTATAAAACTATCTACCAACCACTCTATTGGTTTAGGCTCTTCTACCAAGTTACGGATAGCATATTGTCTAATATTAAACTTAGACTCTAATAGCTCTAACTTAACTTGTTCTTCACCCTTCTCATTTGCTAAATCATTAAAATCACCAATGATACTTGGCAATCTAACTAAACAATTATTAACCGCACTTGCTACCTCGTTGGCACATTTCTCACCAATTCCAGAGCTATCGTTATCTAAAGCAAGTAAAAATTTACAATTAGTGATAGCACGCAGTCTCGTACACGCAGTTAAACAGAAGTTAGCACTAAATACCACAGCACAAGGTAGTCCTGTAGCTTCGTATATAGAAGCTCCTGTTGCGTAGCCTTCACAAACAACCAAAGTGTCAATCGTTTGTAATAAGTGATGTTCAACACCAATTAAAAAAATATTTCCGCGCACCTCTCCACCAGCAGCAAACTTTTTACTGCCATCTGGAAAAATGTATTGCAAACTTCTTATTTGTGAAACTAATAAACCACTATCATTACTCTTTATGATAGAATGCACGGGAATTAGCAAGGCATTGGTACTTGTTAGTTTTAACCCATAATTTTTAACTTTTTTATCATTGAGATACTTATGATCCGCAACTTCACTCGAACTGGAAAACTTTTCTTTCACATATATGGCAACTTCATCTTGCTTAGTTTTCTTAGCCTCTTCTCGCCTTTGTTGTGCCTCTTCCAACTTGGCTTGTAAGTTACGCTTTTCAGATGCAGACATCTCATTGGTATTATAAGAAGTAAATTTTTGCTCCAAAGAAGTACGCCAGTTTCCGTATATACAAACGAAGTGCGAGTCTAATTGGTTATAAACATAATAACCACTACGCTCACCACTTCTATCTGGTCTGTTACCCATTCCTGCTGCCACAGGAACACGCACTAGCTCTCCGCTAGTGTCTATAAAGTCAACTATTAGACCATGACTTTGCATCTCATTAAGTAAATCGCCAACTGATTTGTTAGCTCCACTAAATGCAAAGTTTTTATCTACTACTAAACCTTCCTTACCAAAATACTCTGTAAGGTCAGCCATTATCAGCCTGGGCCTTGGCGTGGTTCAAATAGTTTGCTACTACCTTGTGAATGAAATTAACGCGATCTTCCGCTTCCCATTCATGTAAAATGTATGTCTTGTTCTTTTTAGATATTTCTAAATATTTGTCTTTGCTATTACTAAGGGCATACCTAAGTCCCTCTTGATTAATTTGAGCAAAGTTTTTGATGTCCTCCATCTTTTCACCCTCTCCAATTTTTTGTAAATGATCCATTGAGCAAGCACCAAAGTGTTTGCCACCTTTAATGTAAAGTAACGGAGACGCGACACCATGGCAGTAAGCGCATAGGGACTGTCTCCGATACTTAAGATCATCATAATTAGAAAGGAATGTCATCACTATCCAGAACTTCTTTTGGATCAGGATGATCTGAACTATCTTCTTTTGGTGTATCTCCAACTGGTTGCCAAGTCTTACCAAACTGTTCATCTATTTCTAAATAACCAGAGTCAGCTCTAACAAGTTCAGCACTTACACTTTTGCCTACAAGTTCATCAGTATTCTTTAAAGATCCAACACCCATTGCATTCATTAGCAAGAGCATTGAGTTATTACCAATGTCAATAGCTTTAGCATTGTCTGAACCTACAGTAAAAGTATTACTTATTACTATAGTTGTTCCATCTACTTCAAAAAGCATCTTGACTGCTTTCCAATTATTTTTCCCTTCAATCATATCAGCACCAGCATAGTGCAAAGTATGTCTTCCAGGTTCTAGTGATGAATTGCCACCACTACTTACATTCTCAGTATCAAACGGCTTCCCGTTATTAAATTCTGTTAAATCCATTTTTGTTTCCTCCATTAAAATTTAACATTAAAATTAGATTATCCAGGATCATATTCTGAATAATCACCAGCGCGATCAATCTCTTCTTCAAGTGCTTCAACAACATTTGCTAAAACCATGTTTGCACCCAACGGGAGTATATAATCATCATCTCCGTTATTAAACATTGCCTCTTCAACTAAGATTTTAGCCTTAGTCATAAGATAAATTACTTTATCGTGTGTATTAGACATTAGTTCTTATTGATTAGCTTACCAATCTCAGCCCAAGTCTTTTCAGCTCTAACGATAAAGTCATCGCCTTCTTCTACGACTGGGATCTCTTCTGGTAATCCATATCTATTTTTAGCCACACAAGCTGGCGACTCAGTAGTTACTAAGACTCTACCAGATTGAACAGTTTTACTTGTTAGACCTTTACTACCTTGAACTTTTACAGTTCCCTTCTTGTAGTTTAAGAATAAACACATATCACTTGCCTCTAAGCATAATGCTGAAGCTGCTTTATGTAGTTTTAGTTCATGTCTATCATAGGCTTCTGTGCTTGGATCGTGAAATGCTTTTATTTGGTTATGAGCAATCATAACAATTCGCATATTCTTTTCGTTTCTTAATCTATTGACTAAATCAAGAACTTCTCTCCAATACTTTAAGGCTTCTGAGTAACCACGACCATAACCAAAACTTTCAATAGAATTTTGTTTATGCACTTCACAAGTCTTTGCATGTATGAGTGGCTCTAACCAATCTAAACTATCAATAACTAATGAGTTGTAGTCTAGTTCATCTGCATCAACCAAAGACTTTAGATAACCAATAAAAGTATCGTAGTCTTTTGCTAATGGAAAATGCGGTATATCTCTGTTTTTAGTTAAGATACCCAAACCTTCTTCCGTTTGTAAAACAATAGGATTTTTACTCGCTACTGCTGTGGTTGTTTTACCTAACCCAGATGGGCCATAGATAATTACGATTGCGCTTTTTTGTTTCGCTTTCTTTTGTATCGCTGCTAATGACATTAGTTTATCTCCTTAGTCACGCCTTCAATCTTCACAGGTTTTTTATAAGGTGGTAAAGTTGCTTCAAGTTTAGCTAAAGTATTTCTTACGTTCTTCCTTACGGACTCCATGTGATGCACAGTTTTAGTTGCAAGCTGAAAAGCCTCCATTAACTGTTGCTCTGCATTAAGATCTTGACTAATTTCTTCAACCAATGGTCTAGTAATATCAGTTAAATCTTTTTCAAATATATCTCTTTGGTTTCCGTCTTTATCTTGGAAACTTAATAGAGGTTTCTCTTCATTTTTATTTACCATTTTTAATCCTCCTTTGGATTGTTATATGTTTCGCAAACTTCTTTATGTGAACAGAATTTGCACCAGTTCCCAGCATTAAAGGTAGGTTCATCACCCATTGCTTCATCACACGCTGGCTTTAAAATATTCAAACCCCAATCTACAAGATCTATAGCTTGAATATCCCAAGTTCTTATTTGCCCGTCTTTATGCCAGGCTCTTTTGTTTGGTTGTACGATTGTCATTTCAATTACTGTATCTTCGTTACCCCACCTAGTCAGACAACCTAGGGCGTAACACATTAGCTGTTCGTTCATCACAACATCAACTGCCCATGCACCAGACTTTAAATCACCAACAACCATTCTATTGCCTTCACCTAAAATAACTGCATCAGCAGTTCCCCATAGGTTTTCATTTATTTCTGGAGCATTTACTTTTTCTTCTACAAGTAATTTGCCGTTTAATTCTTCAGTTCTTTTATTAATATAATCAACATAGATTTCTGCCATGTCGATATCATCTTGCACTATCTCAAAACTAAAACCATCTACATCAACAGTTCTGCCTAAGTAGTAATCAGCTAATGTAATTCCATCTAACCTATTTTTTAATAATGCTTCTACCATTTCATGTGTTGCAGTTCCTCTCGCTGCTGCCATGCTTCCTTTTCTCTCTGCGACTGCATTGATTTTTGCTGAAGCTGGACATCTAATAATTCTATTAATGCTACTGGGAGATAATATCGCGTGTGCCAAGATTAAACTCCTCTCTCATTATTGCTGCAAACAACTCAGTTGAAATATTTGAAGTGATATTAAAATCTTGTATTTCAAATAAACCTTTCTTTAATGCGTAGATGTCTGCGATCATTACACGCCAATCTGTTCTGTCAGCTCTAAACCAAAGACAAGGCAAAGCATTTACTTTGATTGCTTGCCTGGTTGTCTGCTCCCAGAAACTTTTTAAGTCTGCTTGTGTTATTTGTTTTTTTCTTTTTACTTCTATGGCAAAACCATCCAAGCCAAGTAAGTCATGTCCACCACCAAATGTTTGTGAGTAGTTGACTTCTAATTGGATACCAAGAAGTGCTTTGATTTCATCAATCACCTCTCGCTCACCTCTACGACCTTTAGCTCTGGAATTAACCAAGTTACTCTCCGACTTGTGAATTTTCTTCTAATTTTTTAATTTCTTCTAACTTGTATCTAACTTGACCACCTAGCTTTACATAAGCTGGGCCTTTACCATGTGCGCGCCATCCTTCTAAAGTTCGTGGCGACATTCCCCAACGAGCTGCAAGTTCATTTTGATTTAAAAATATTTTTTCTTCCATTTTTTTACCTATTACTGTGTGGTATGTTATTCTACCTTAACTAAATTAAATAAAGCAAGTGACTGAACAAAAATAATAGAAATATTAATTAGAAAAAACTTGCTGAAAAATTACAAATAAAATTTAATCATTAATTTGGAGGAAAGAATGAGTATAGATAACATTACACCGCAAGAGTGGGACAGCGTGAGAGCAACAAAAAAACAAATAGGCGGAAGCCATTATAAAAATAAAGGCATTCAACCTTTAGAGTATGCGTACAGTAATGGTTTAACACCTAACTTAACCAATGTAGTTAAGTATGTAACCAGAGAAAAAGAAGATAGAGTTAAGGACTTACGAAAAGCTATTCACTATATCGAACTTGAATTAGAAATGGTCTATGGCGTTGATCCAGAAGGTAATCCTTTAGATTAATTAGACATCATTATCTTAGTCATATAATCAGATATTTCCTGATTGTATTGTGCTGCCTTTTGATCTCTTAACTTTCTATATCTCTCTGTGGTTCTTGTACTAGAGTGTCCCATCATGCCAGATACATCTTCTAATTTTTCTATCTCACCACCCAGAGTTCCAAAGTTATGTCTCAGATCTTTAAACTGTAAGTCTGGACAACCAGCAGCATCTCTAATAGCTTTCCAGGTTCTAAAAGGATACTTAACACCAAGTATGTAATCATCTTTTTTATCTATGCTATTGATGATAGCCATAGCTTGTTTAGATAACTGTATGACTCTATCCTTACCTTTGTAATCAGTCTTATGGTTTTGTAATACTAATTTGTTTTCATGCAAGTCAGACCACTTAGCATTGCCAAGCTCACTAACACATCTAGCACCAGTTAATAAAACCAGTCGTATGTATTTGATAGAGTTTATATGTCTTGGATGTATCTTTGCTTCTCTAATATTTATTTGTCTGTTTAGTTCTGCCAGCTCTTTATCTGTTATAGGTCTATTTCTTATATTCTCTGCATTTACAGGAACATACTTAGCTGGATTAAATCTGGTATAAGACAATGCTATGGCTAGTTCAAAGGTTGCTTTAATTTCTTGCACCACTCTGTTAGCTTGATACCTTGCCCTCTTGCTTATATCTCTATGTAGTCTAGTAATATCACCAGTCTCTATACTTATTAAAGTTTCTCTTCCTAAAGTTTTTTTAACATCATAATTCCAAACCCTAACTAGCTCTCCAACAAAGTCACCATCGGCATTTTTCTTTACGCATTTTTTACCACGATTATAAAGATCTTCTAATCTCTCCTGGAATACATCGTTAAGTGTTTCACTTTTTTTATTACTTAATGGATCAATACCTCTTGCTACTTCACCAAGTATTTGTTGTGCTTTGTTTCTTATAACATTAATTGGTATGTCTTTAGAACCAATGGTTAGCTCTCTCTTCCTTCCGTTGATGCGATAAATAACTCTGTAACTTTTTTCTGTGATTAATAAATTATTTACCTTTGTATCTCTTTTATATCTTGCCATATCTCTTACCTCCAAGCAGAGTCGCCTATTTGTCGCGTCACAAGCGCGAAACGATCAGTATTTTTATTACCTATTAAGTAGAGTATAAATCAATTTTTGTAAAGAAAACAAGGGTTTTTAGTAAAATAAAGTAAAGGTAAGAAGTTGTAAGATTGTTAGTTTTAGTCATGCGCTACCAGGCTGCGCTACTCCCCGACTAGGTGTATAAACACCAGAAATCAGCCATTTATTGCTATTCTTGCCTTGGCTAAATGCACCACATTTTTAGCTTGTCGCTCATAAGTCGCGCCAGTAATGCCACTCATAGCCTCATGCAAACTATCAATAGAGTTAGTTGATTTCATGGTTCTATCATCTATAGAAAATTGACTTTTTTTGCAATCTTTATAAGGCAAGAAATAAACATTTTGGTATTCAAGATTAACCAATGCGTAAACATCAATCATGTTGTCTTTATATATACGAGTCTTAGAGTGAGATCCTTTGCGTAAATCAAAACGCCAACTTATTCTGCCTTTTTCTATATGGGTTACTGTCTTGACTTGACAGCGATACATTTTACAGTCCCACTCAAAAACCACATCGGCATTTGCACCATGTGGCATTATTGTACAGGTGTCTGTTTCTCTCGCAATAACTGAGCAAGCTAGGTATTCGCCACTCCTACCTATCCGTTCTGTCTTGCGAGACATGGTATGTCATGTTAATTTAGTTAAGTAATCCTATCTGCTGTTGTAATGCTTGTGAACTACCTTCTGCTATTGGTTGTACTACTGATCCTGTCGCAACGCCTACTGGGTTAGGATTAACAACACCTCTTCCAACTGCTGTTCCTAAGTTTGGTATATATTTTTGTAAAATATTTTTAGCAAAACCTTTTTCAGCTACTTCTTTTCTAATTTGCTCTAATGCTTTTGGATTAGTTGCTGTTAACATTTGTGCAAGTTTGTTTGCAGCAGCTATAGATGCTTCTTCAGAAGCACCAGCATAGTCTGATTTAAACAAACCATATATAATTCCTACTGGACTTAGATTTTGAAGATCATCTGGCTCAATAATTTTTTTAATTTGTCCAAGAGCTTCAGCTCTGCCAACAGTAGCACTATTACCAACTACTGTATTTGCAGTATCTTTGATTTGTACTTCATCATTTAATTTTGACATAAATTTATTGTATGTTTTTGTTCCTTGTGTCCCTTTTGGAAAAGTTAATCTTAATAATTGTTTATTCTTAGGTGTTTTAATAATATTGTAAGCAAGATTAGTTCCTCTTCCTGAAGTTGCATCAAATACAGATGATTCCATCTTGTCTATAATTGTATTCATTGCGCCATTTCTAAATGCTAACTTTTCTGATTGAGACATTTTTATTATTTCTTCTGTTAATTCATCAACATTGGTGCTAGGTTTTAAAATGTTTCTTCCAGAATCAAGAGCATCCATTATTGCAGATTTTTCTGCCCATTGATTTCTTGCTGATTTATATGCTGGATTACTAGAGTCTATATAATCTAAAAATTCATTTTTAATTTGTGTATTTGCTCTTAATAATGTTTTACCAACGCCACTTGTAGGTGATTTGCTAGTGTATATAGAATCATCTAAACCAAGTTTCATATAATGTAAAAACTTTGTATCAATGTCTGTTACTTCAGCACCCTTTTGAGTATATAACTTTCCATTTTTACCAATAACTAAATTAGGTAATTTAACTTTTTGTGCGTTTGCTATTTTGTAAGCCTTATTAAGTGCATCTTGCATTACATTTGTTTTCATTAAAGATGTTAATTCGGTTGTTGCTGGTACTTTTGTTTCAAATGCTTTTTGATACATTTTTTGACCAGAGCTTTTTCTAACTGCTTCTAAGGCTTTATAAGTATCGAAGTATGATCCCTGTTCACCAAAAACATCTGTTAAATCACTTTTAATTCTATTTAATGCACCACTATTTCTTTTTAATAAAAAATCCATTGCTGTTTTTTTACCAGGGCCAGGTAAGACATTTACTGCATCAAGGTAAGCTCTACTACTTGGGCCAATATCTGCTAAAGAAAATTCTTTTCCAGACCTTTCTAAAATATATTTAATAGCTTCGTCTATATTTGTCTTATCATATTCTAATGCTTGTTTAACTAGCTTAACTGCTTCTTTCTCTCCTTTTTTAACAGGTGATTCAAAAGCACTTTTTATTGTCTTACCAACTTTTGCAACTGGTTTTGCAAGTAGTGTTGTTGCACCTCCAGTAACTCCAGCAATAGGAGCAGTAACAGCTCCTTGTAGCACCTTGTCTTGTAGTCCTTCGCCAGAACCAGCTCCATAAGCAAAACCAGAAGCTCCAGCTTTTAATGCTGTTGTTCCAACTTTTGCAGCAGATAAAGGAGCTGATGCACCAAAGGTTGCTATAGCTGGTGCTACAGCTCCACCCATTTCATAACCAAGAGATGTTAATGGATTTTTTTCTTTGTATTGATCTAACGCCCTTCTTTCTAAATCTATACCTTCTTGCATTGTAAGATTAGGACTTAATGCACCTCTTAAACCACCCACTATTTCATCTTGAAAAGCAAAAGTTAAACCAGATCCAGTTGAAGCAACTGGCCCAGACATAACATTGCCTCTCCAACTGTTTTTGTCAGATGGGTCGCCACCTTTATAAAGGTATGCACCATTATCATTTGGGAATGTATATATTTTTCCTATTTCGTATTTCATCAAAAAGGCTTCTCTTCATTGGTTGATATGATTTGATTGTTAGTTGCTTGATTTAACAATAAATTATCATAAGCCTGTTGTAGACTATCTGAAGTATATAACTCAGGGTTTGAATCCATGTGTTGTTGGAAAGCAATATTTCTTTGGAATATTGTTGCTTGAGGATTGTTGTCATAAAATTGATTATCAAAATTAGCTTCATCTAATTTTCTTTGTTGTGAAAGTCTAAGACCAGCTATCATTATTCTATTACCAGCTTCAGACTTGCTAAGTTCAATAGCACCTGTTTTTACAAAATCTAAATCTTTATCTGTTGGATTTACACCAAGTTGTTTCACAAGAGGTAAGATAAGTTTTGTTGTTTCAGCTTGGAAGGCTTCTCTTCCAGCAATTTCTGGAACTTTGTAATCTTCTCCTATTATAGTTTGACCAATTCTTTGGAGGCTTAAACCAACACCTGAACCAAAGCCCGTATCAACACCTTGATTTAATAAATTATCAAGAGTATCTAAACTTGTATTAATTACTCTTGCATCTTTAGCTTCTGCTTGAACATTGTTGTAAGCGTCAACCGCTGATTTTTGAAAACCGCTTATGCCAGTATTAATATTTGTTGTTGCTTTTTTAGATTTTAAAGTGTATAAAGGAGTTTGAACTGACTCATCCTGATTAAGACCTAACTTTTTATTATTATGTCCAACTTCACGTAACATAATTTTTGTTCCTGCTTCAATAGATTTTATTTCAGCAGGTCCTAATGCTACTTCAATACCTTCTCCAACTCTTCTAATAACTTGTGATGTTCTTGTTTTAGATTTTAATAATTCTTTTGTTTTTCCAAACTTTGCTGCTCTGTCTACCTTTTCGTTTTCATCATTAATATCTTCAACAAATTCAAATTCATTATATCCTTTTACATTATCTTCAGTATATCCTTCTGTTTTTTGAACTTCACGTTGAATTCTATTATATTCATTTTCAACTTCATTCATAACATTATCTACATACTCTTCTGTTAATGTAGACTTACCATTCTTTAATGCTACTGCAGCTATAATAGGAATAGGAACAAAATCAGCTGTATTAGATTCAGCAATTACTGTAACATTAACAAGTGATGTTGTAAATGTATCTGTTATAGCATTTCCAAAATC